>ERZ1026848.422-NODE-422-length-23896-cov-15.103477_pt1 | contig 23896 bp, 33 predicted proteins | sample MGYA00380154_ERZ1026848 | MGnify/ENA primary metagenome ERZ1026848 (study PRJEB33269, sample SAMEA4719790) | human gut metagenome | biome: human-associated habitat; feature: organic feature; material: feces | place: Cameroon | collected 2013-10 ...
CCGGCAAAGCTCAGAAACTTATATGGAATTCTTTTTATCCTGTTGAAGTAATAGGTGTAATAAAGATTTGGTATAAGTTGCGCAAGGAAATGGGCTTCGATGTTCAACTTGTAGGGTTGCAACCTTCGGTTAAAAAGTTTGCACTTGCTAATAGTGAGTTAGAACTTTGGAAGACGGTCCACATTTGTGATGTAAGCGATAAAGCAACAGAACATACGAGAGACGCAGTAAGATTGTTGAGATATTACGAACGCAATCACAAGTCGTAAGAAGGTACGAGAAACGAAATCGGTTACTTGATTACAATATTTGACATAGTGTTTTAAGCGCTTAAACACGCGCAAAATCAAGCGAAAAGTAAAAGCTTAAGAAGATATCAACTTCAATACTTTCGCAAGAATTTGCGCGTGTTTTGTGCGAAATTTTAATAGATTTTACGTATTGTAATCTTAAATTTTCATATAGCTTAAACTAATAGGAGAATTAAAAAGCTCTCATCTTTAATGACGAGAGCTTTTAAGTTAATTAGTTGTTGTTGTTATTGTTATCGTTATTTGCAGATGAGTCATAATGCTTAAATATAAAGTCGAGTAGCATCTTGAAAACATCTTTTATTTTAGTAACCTTAAATAGAGCGTAAAAAGTTTGATCGAGTGCAAATATAGTTCCTGCGATTGCAAAGAAAGACGAAGCATTCAATGCGCCAGTACATTTTAAGTATATGACAGAAGCAATAACGGAAAATCCTACTGCTATGAGCATATAAATGCAATGTCTTGCGGCTTCGTTAAGTTTTGCAAAAGCATTAAAGTATTTCAGGATACCCAAAAGGAATATTCCTGCAATTGCGATTAAGGTGAGAATCCACCCGTAGGTTGACAAATAAGTTAATAATTCGTTCATAGTGAACCTCCTTATATTTTATACTGTTGTGACTGTATCAGTAATTGTTACATCTGACCAGGAAACAAAACTTATAGAAGTTAGTCCTGTATAGTATCCTATGCCGGAGTTTGAAACATATGCAACTTCGTAACGATTTCCATCTATAACAATTGTACCTTTAACTCTGTCATATACAGAAAAGTACGTTCCAAAATTAAACAATGTTTTGAAGTCTGTTAAACTATCGACTTTTAGATTACTCGAAGAAGTTTTACCTACGTGACATACACATGTAAGAGTAGCATTTGAAATCTGTATATCGTGGTTGTATAAATCAATATTTCCGGTGCCTAATATCGATTTGTTACCAAAAAGTGTTTTAGTAGTTAAATCGCCTGTTTGATTGTCGATTGAATTGACACCAGCAACTGAACTTCCACCTCCATCAGTCATAAATGCGTGACCCGACATTTTGAAGTATACAAGATAATGTGCTGAGTTTGAAGGCTTTATTGTTGTAATATTTGTATCGGTAACAGCTAAGTTCGATATTACTATCGATCCTGTTATCATGAGAAGCAAACTATCTATACGTCCATTTGGCAATCTTCCGCCGGTTGTGAGTATAGATATAGTGCCTTCTTGAGTTTTTCCACCTATTGCCGTCATCTTTTGAAGATTACCAGATGAGTCAAAGCATTGAATTATGTAATAACTATGCTCTTCAATAGTTAGTGCAACATTTGCACCTAAATAAATACGTCCCTTGACTAAATCTTCAGTATCTGTTTTCTTTACAAATCCAGATTCTTCGCCATACAAATAAGCGATATTTTCAACTATGGCGTTCATATCTGCGGCGGTTAATCCGTCTGCTTCTTGATATTCATTACCTTTATTGATATTTGCTATTGGCGTATATACGGGTGTATCGGGCCATTTTGCCATATGTTATACCTCCATAAGTTTTAATTGATAAATGAATTCAGAAGGCATAAACTTTTTTTCGATATTTTTTACTTCGAAAAGTACGGGATTACCTTCTTTATTCGATATTATCTTTCCATTGAGTAAATGTATATACATTTGAGTACCCACATGTACATTGTTATTAAAACACCACGATGCTTTAGCATCAGCTGTTACAATATACTTACCATTTTCATACTTAGTAAGTAACGTAAGCACGATACCTTGATACCATAATTGATAACTATTAGTAACAATAGATACTTCAGTAAATAAGCTTGCTGTATTGATATAAAATGAAGTTATACCTTCACTCGCAGAAAATTCATAAATCTTCGCTCGCGATGTTGCTGTATATTTTATAGTGCGTACTACTTTACCTTCGTTATTTCGCAATACTAATGCAGGTACAGTGTCCCAATCACTTGGATAAATAACGTGCTCGAGCACCGTTATTTTTAATATCGGATCAAGCGTACCTTCTGACGCAAATCCTATAGCATAGGAATTACACATATAACGACTATTAGCTACTAATTGTGCCGAAGCGTTACGATAATATCCTTGTCGAATATCATTATCCTGAAAGCTACCCCAATTAAGGAACGAAGGAGCTTGTGCTACCGTTGACATGGTAAAACATTCTGCTTCATCGATTTTCAAAGGAAATTGGTTGCGTAATTGAGTTGATAGAGCCGTAGTTCCAGGACCACTTAAACTGTAAGCTAAATCAACTTTATCCGTCGTTAAAGACTTTGCATATAGACTTATTGTTAAACTATCTATGATATCTACAAAAGCATAGGAATCAATGAGTAAATATCCCTGAAATATGCCGTAAGATCTTGCAGCTGCGATATATAAATACCTTACAGGTGCTTGCCAAAATATCCTATACTTAAAATCAGATAATTTTTGCACTTGTGTAGATATTTCAAATTGAGTATTTTTTAAGGGTATTATACCGGGTGTGTAGTTCAGATAAGCATCGAAAGAAATTGATGGCAACTTTTTTAGTTGATCAGAATCAACTGTAGTCCAACCATCAAATAATGGTGTAGCACGTGTAGGTGTATATGCTTTATCCCAAGTAGTCGCAATATAGTAAGAAGGGAAGTTATTTAAGAGATCCGAAAATTTCTGTTCATAAACCCATGCAAGACAGTTAACAATATTATTTTCGTATTTCCACGATAATACGTCAAGTGTCTCTACTTTATTGTCTATTACTTCTTGTGTAAAAGATTTAGTCATATCTTGTAGAATCTGACCAGATGGCATATAATCATATTCTTTTGTGCCTCGAGGTACAGAATACGATTTTCCGTTTAATTTAACTGTAGCATAAGGTACACCTACAATTGCTTTATCTGTAGTGATATCCACAGAACCTGAAGCCATTACAATTTCAACTCTTGATTTACCTAATTCGTGATCACTAAAATTGTAACTACGCACATTACGCATTGCACGAACATATTTAGGTACATATGTATTAGGTATAGGAAATTTGGTTGATATAGAAGCGTTATCTAGTTTACCGGAAGTAACATCTACAGTTGCAACAGGTGCAGCTTCTTCAGATTCCACATTTGAAATAGGAGATAGTTGAACAGTATCAATCTTGTTGATAGGTTTATTCAACCACTGCATATTTTTCTTATATTCTCTTGCAGTTAAATCCATATCAATAACACCTCGCAACTATAAAACTATCTATATACCAGTATACGCGCAACATTCCTAATCTACAAATTTTATTAAGTGTTTGCAGTGCCGTACCTTTATAGAACCAGCAATTAGGAGTTTTTATATTTTCGCAATACGTTTGTGTATCATTGTCGATATATTTCCAGGATACTTTACACAAATTAAAACATTCGTTAAGCATATCATCAACTGTACGCGTCTTTACTGCAGTAATTTCGATATTTATCTTGTCGAATATACGAGATAAATCATTACAGTTTATTGTTACAGTATTAGATGTTCCATATACTTCCCAATCGTTAACTAAATAAACACCATCAATAGATCGTTTGTTTGTATCGTCGTCAACTATAGTTATAGTAACAGAATAATCTTCATTCAACGCTCGTTTATCAGCTAGTTCGTGTAATATTCCGTCTCTATCATATAATTGTATATCTGCATATTGTTCACATATGCCAGGTTGTATTTGTAATTGACTGTTGAATAAATTTTCTGAATAAGTGATACCTATTAAATCGTTCAGATCATAAGTAATATTAAATATGTTTGATATTTTAGATATCTTTACACTCGCCAATTTTTCTGACCATTGTAATATGGTTATATAAACATCGACATTTTCGTCGCCTTCGCCGAAACTTTGATCAATATAAATAGTACGTTGAGTATTGTTATCGATCGTTGTTGACTGATTATTTTTTGTAATTCTGTATCTAACCGGATAACCTTCGCTAAAAGTAATCCATAAACCGTTCTGTTTTATACTGGAACTTTTTATAGATATTTTAGGAGCATCGGCATCTATGAAAGTACCGTTTATATCACTAGATAATTTGCGCGACATAAATCCTGGATATCCTCCATCGGGTAAAATAAGTTTTTTACCGTTTAGAATAGATAGTGTATTAGCACCAGATATTTGAAAGACATCTATAAAAGCAGGAATATTAGGATTAAACAATGCAGCGTTATTTACGTAATTTATTTGTTCTGACCAAGTAGAAGCATCATAAGTGATATCTACGGCATTACTGTTTATATTACGTATATTAACTTCTAATCTCATAATATCACCTCTCAGGAAATGCTATTCTGAAATTTTGCCAGTAACGTTTTCCCTCGTATTCTACCAAGATACCGTCAAGTGTTTGACCTAAATAAGCATCGATTACTCGTGTACCTATGAAATCAATATATTCAACTGAAATATGATCTGCTTTTACAGGAACTATTTTACCTTCTGCGTTTTTGAAATTATAAGTATAATTCAAGAAACTTAATAAATTCTCAACATATTCGGCAGGTATAATAGACCACGTAAATGCTGCTTTAGATTTACGGTTTACTATCGTAATATCTTCGAGTTCGTAATCTGCAGTACGTTCAGTATCAGTGGAGTAAGTTTCCGACGTGAGACTTACCTCCGTCGGAAACATTAACTTTTGGATACTGTAATCCTTTATTTGTTTTTCAGTCCATCCTGTAATATCAAGATCAGGCTCAAATATTTCACAAAGATTTTTGTTATTTATTTTCAGAGGTATCATACAAGTTTTACTCCTACCTGTGACTGAGTATACCCTATATAAGGTAATATTGCTCTAGCAAGATCGCGGCCGTTAAGTTGTATAACAACCGGCGTCTGCCCGCCGGAAGGTTGACCAGATTGGTAAGCGGGGGTGGGGCCTATTTTTCGCAGAACCGCGCTTGCTATGTCCTCTTTCATCTCTGCGAATTGTGGAGAATTTCCAAGAGGCACGACAGCTTCATTATATCTACCTTCGCCTATCATTGCCATAGTAGGTTGATCAACTACACCGCCAGTTGCCATTTGAGGTACCATAGCTTGAATAGATGAAATACCTACTCCGATAGCCGCAGTAATTATAGGTATTGCTGTACCCCAGGTCATAGTACCGTGGTAAGCCATCCATGCTATAGCTCCTGCTGTTAAGAGTGATATAAGACTTCCTATAGTGGCAGCTATTTGTTTTGACTCGCCCTCGAACTGGTCGTAGATAGTAGAAGCTACTGCTTGTGTCATCGCGAATGTTAAAGCAGAAAAAGCTAACGTAGCACCTTTTACTGTTGTCTCAGTCTTTATCATTTCACCACGTATGTTTTGAGTCATCGTAGGTAGCTGGATGGTGAAATCTTTTATTTGTTTTGAAAACTTTGTTAAGGATGCGCCCCATCCTTTAATAGTTTTCGCAACTTTGACAGCTATGAGAATAGTCAATAAATCGATTAACGTTTTTATGATAGGTTCAAACGTATCCCAATTTTCAACGACATAGTTAAATGCTTCGCCCAATCCTTTAACAGCTCCTGCAAGGAATTCGAATATAGCTGCTGTTGCAGTACCTTCAAAAGTATGAGCAATCTTATCAGATATATCTCCTATTGTTTTAGATATACTGTCCATCTTGTTGTCGTAGGTGGTGAGCGATGCAAGTATATCGGGATCTATAGATAAACCACCTGTACTTGGATCTATTAAGTTATCAGATGAAGAATCCGATATAAGATTTATTTCATCTAGATTACTTAATCCTCTCGCAGCTTTGCCATAGTTCTCAAGCGCTTCAGTATCATCACCTATCGATTCGCTGTTATCGTCAAAGATATTTGAGAGATCTTCTATCTCGTAACCCAAGGATTTTGCAACAAAAGTAAACAACTTAGTAATACCTGACATTAGCAAGTTAAGTGCAGGTATTACTGTAAATGCCATTACAGTTGCAATCTGTCCTAAGCTACGCTTAAGTTGAGCAAACTGTGCTTTAGCTACTCTTAACTGGTTTGCCGTGGAAGATAATGTTCTTGCCATATCTCCTTGTGCAGCTTTTGATTGATCAAGTATTGCTAAGTAACGAAGAAGAATCTTTTCAGACTCGTTCATTGCTGTTACTTGCTTCTTAATTCCATGAGTTAAAGCAGTTTGTTCAAGGTTAGCGTCATACAGATAAATATCGTAATTCTTAAGTGGACGCTCCATTCCGTGTAATCCGGAAATTAACGCGTTGATAGCTTGCTCAGTTGAAGTATTGTACAAAGAAGCTAAGTCAACACCGAGCATGGTCAACGTTTTAGAAAACGTAGTAGCTTCCTCTGTACCTATCTTAATAGAATTAGCTACGCTCTTAAAAGCAGAAACAGCATCGTACAAATCTTGAAGATCAAGACCTAAAATGCTATTCATCTTTTGCACGAAAGTATCAAGTTCTTCAGTTGCGTCGCCTGCAACTACGTTGAACTTGTTCATCGTTTCGCCGTAATCAGAAGCGTAATCCATTAACTGATATGTTACGCGCGCTACGTTGCGGAAAACATTTATTAAAGATGTAATAGTATTTATTGTATTACGTATAATTTGCTTATATTCTTGTTCTGCTTGCCTTGCAGCTTGTATACGATCTTTCTCTGCTTGCTTCGCTTGTTGCGCAGTTTCTTTTTCGACTTTTACTTTTTCGCGGAGAGTTTTTTTGATTTCTTTAGCGCGTTGTTTTTCTTCGGCGGCCTGTTGTTTAGCAAGTGCTTCATAGTCAACGACTTGTATTCCAGCATTCTTAAACGATTGCTGTAATTTTCTAGTTACTTGCACAACTTGATCAAGTTGTTCTTGTGTGACAGTACCTGCTTGACCTGCTTTACCTAATCCGTCTGCTAAAGACGCTAATTCTGTTTTAGCGGTTTTAATAAGCGCTACTTGAGACTTGTCAAGTGCATCTACATTTATAGTATTCAAAATATTACGAACTTTTACTAAATCATTAGTAGCTTTCGTAATACTGTTTATTCGTGCTAAAGCATCGCGAGTTTGACCTTCTCCTAAAATGGAGACATCTTTTTTAGTCGCGATGCGTTTTAACTTTACGTCAAGTGCATCAAGTTTCTTGATTGCACTCGTTACAGAATTTATGAGGCTTGTATTGTCGCCGACAATTTTATATTCGACGGTTTTACTTGTTCTTTGAGTTGAATCCGCCATTAGCTTCAAACCTCCTCTTTCTTTCTTGGAATTTTTTAATATCTACATCGGGCTTAGGTGCTGTATCATCTTTGTAGATATCGCGAATCACTCGATCTAACCGCATAGGATGCTTTGCGTTATTCCAGTAAGCTGTATAATACGCTTGTTGCATCGCTATAGCACGTTTATCTTTTTGTGCGTCCATAGCACCTAAAATACACGCGTTATATTCAAGCAATGTTAGATCGAGTAATTCTTCGGGTTTGAATCCTATTCGGTATCCGTAGCGGAAGAAGTCACACCAGCTTTCGTTGCTTCCGCTATCTGGGCCTTTTTTGATTCCGCAACCTCCGGAGCTAACCCCGAATACATAAGGCCGTTTGCGAGATCGTTGACCATATCCATTATGGCGAATACACCACAATTGTCAAGAATAAGATCTTTGAATTCTTCCTGTGACATTACAGGATTGTTCTTATTTGCCTTATAGGCAGCATAGAGAAGCTTAATTTGATCGTCCACGTCAAGCGCGGTCAACGATTGCAAAGCTTCCCTTAAGTTCTTTGCTCCGGTGATATCTTTAATTGCATATACTACGCGAAGCGTATCGGCAAGCTCGTAATTCTTGCCCGCTATCTCAACGTGTACCATAATTAAGCCTCCGTAAACGTTACGAGAATATCGTGATCTTCTGCAACCGCTGCAATCGAATATTTATTCGACGCAACAGTCGAAGTTTTATCCGTACCGTTATCCGTAAGTTTCAAGAACTTATAACCGGTCGCCGGAGTAATTGTAAGATCGAATTTCGTACCTTTAGAAACTTTCGTTTTACCTCCGGGAGATATCGTACCGCCTACGCCGCTGTGCGTATCGACTTGATACATTTCCGGAATAGTAAACGTAATAGCTCCGTTACCTTCAAGATCACACGAAATATTCATCTTGTCGTCGGGAGAGCCGTTTATATTGAGATTGGATATATAAGCTTTACCTTCGAAGTAAACGTTATCATCAAGGAATATTCCTACAGTGATCTCTTCGTCGTTTTCGTAAGCCTGATAAAGTTTATGCTGCGAACCGCCGGACGTAAACGCACACGTTCCGTCAACCGATGCGGTCCAGTTTTTGATTGCAGGTACTTTTTCCTGATATCTTGCGCCGAACTGAAGTACTTCGATTATGGATTTTTCAAGCGTAAGATCTACGCCGGACATATAACCGAGAACACTGTCGTTAACTTTAATTTCGGCAGTTAAACCAGTAAAAGGTCTTTCTTTAATCATTGTTGTCCTCCTACATAAGAATAGATTTTATATGTGAGTTGAAATGAATTTCGACGCTTATCGTCGCGCCCGAAATACATTATATCGCCAACAAGTACCATTCCAAATTCTTGATGGTTAGAATAGCTTGTAAGCGCGTCTTTAATTTTTTCAACGATTGAATATCCTTCAACATATTTAGGACTACGTACCGAAACTTTCAAATAAGGAGTATTCAATTGATCTTTCGCAAAATATGTACCATGCAATCCACCAGATTCAGTAAGTGCAACACATTGATCAGCGTCAGTTGGTAATTCACCTATATACGTTATATGTTGAACATCTGCAGGTAATATTGCTCTAACAACTTCTGCAATCATTTCCAGCCCATCTCCTTATAAAATTTTTCAACCGCTTCGCGGAAAGGTTGCTCAAGATAATGAGCTTGACCTCCACTAAGGTGTTTATAGTCCTCGTTTACTTCTTGAATAAATGCATAATCATATCCCGTATAAATATTACGAGCAGATGCTATAGCAATAATACCAGGATAGCGAGGGGACATGGAAATATCAACTTGAATACTATCCTGTAATTCTCCTGTATCGACTGGCACTAAAGCTGTAGATGTACTGTAAATATAATCAGCTGCATTTTCTAGTTCTTGCGTTGTTCGCTTATGGTGATCTCGTAGTTGTTGTCGTAAATCTTCTTTAATCTCTTTAAGGCCGATTGCTTGATTTATTTTTAATCGATCGCGCCTCATATAGTAAGAAGTCTCCTTAGGCGATTATGTCCACCTAACGTACGCATATCGTACATATTTACTACGAGATTTCCATCGAGCTTATCATCTACATGCACATCTGCATGTGTATAATAGATATAATTCGTATTGTGTACGGTGCCGTCTTTAAGTCTTACTTCTTCAACGTGCTCCTGCCTACGAACCATTATTTCTTGTTCTGCTCCGTTTTCTATATCGCCGTAAGGATTCTTTACAGCCGGTACAACCACGGATAACCACAATGCTTTTTGGTTGAGGTACATATACGATATCCTCCCGATAACCATTTTGCGAGCAACTTATATGCTTTTTCAGATAATCCGAAAAACGTTGCGTTGCTTTCAGACGGTAAACCGGATTGAAATTTTTCCGATAAATCGCCTATAGTATACTGCACAACGCCCGCGCGGCGCAACTTAATACGGTCAGCAGTTTCTTGGGCGGTCACTGTATCAGAAATCGCAATAGCCTGCTCCGCTTGGGCGCGCTTGACATTTTCCATATTCTGTGCAGTAAAATTACATTTACGAGGAAAAGGTAAAGACTGTTTAGGATCTTTAGGTTCTCCTGTAAAAGGTAATTGATTGATTTGATCAAACGACTTACGAAGTAATACTTCTTTATCATCGTCTGTTAGCGCTTCCCACTGAATCCGGAGGGGATCAGTAGTTAAAAAGTATTTACTTACATATTCATTTGCTTCTTGAATAGTTATGTATGTATCAACACCAACAACTAGCATAATCACCCTCCATATTCAGTATCTTATTACGCCTGTACCGTGAAAGTAACGGTATTCGATTTCGTCGGATCGTAAGCCGAGATCGCCGTAACTTTGAGCGTACCCGCTTTCTTAAGCGTTACCTTACCGGATACATCGACAGAACCTATATCAGCTTTATCAGCGGACCAAGTAACTGCGGTGGAACCGGAACCTTCGAACGTCACATGAGCGAGAAGCTGGAAGCCGTTAGGTACTTTAGCCATCGAAACCGTGGAAGCATTCGACTGAATAGTTACATTGGCATCTTCGGAGTAAATCTCGACACTCTTAACAGTATTATTTACTACGATTGCCGCCGCTATGCCGTTAAGCTTGTTATCGAGTGCAAATGCGTCGTGATAAATTCTGTAATCGAATTTCCATGCATCCGCATTCGGGTTAACGCCGTCAGTACCTGCTGCCTGTTCTTTGGTAGGAGCCCAGATACGAGCGATTCTTCTCTTAGCGAGCTGTACAACCGCATCGCGTTGAACCATCAATATACCGATGGATTTCGCATTCGCCGCTGCTTTGTAGCCGCCTTTTTCCTGTCCTACGGTCGTACCGTCGTTAAGTTCGATTTCCGTGTAGAAACGAGTGCTCGGTACCTTTATAATAAGGTGTCCGTCGTAGTAATAGAATTTCTTGTTTACTGTCTTATCTTCGGGACCGTCAACGGTGATGTGTTTTTCGAGCTGCGGATCGTTAAGCATAAGCTTATAAACGGTCGGACAAACGAAAAGAACTCTTCCTTCTTCAGGAACTTCGTTATCGTCCATCGCCGCATCCATATCGTCGATACAAGAAAGAATAGCACCCGCGGTTACGGTGAATTCGATATGCGAGCCAGCTTTCTGGTAGTACTTAGCGAATCTGTAAGCGTCGATTTCGGGTATAACGTTAACTCTCTGGAATTCGCCGGCAAGTCTACCGAAAGCAAGGCCGAAAGTTTCTTCGTTATCCATGTCGTCGATCTGGATAGCACGACCTCTGTCCTGAGTGAATTCGTGTTCTTCCCAAGTAAGATCAGCGCTACCGGCTACGAAACCGGAAGATCTGCTGTAATCCGCAAGACCGTCAACGACGAGTTTTGCAATTTTGTACTTTTTGGCGTCTCTCGTTTCCTGTACGAATTCGGGAGCAACGTCAAGAATCGCCGAACGCGATTCAAGTTTGTACTGTGCGTCGAGTATAGGTAAATACTTCGTTACCAATTCGATCATGTTCATAATTGTGTTCTCCTATAAAATTTTATTATTTCGAAAGCGGAATACCTACAGCCGCGTACATTTTGTCTGCAGATAAATTGTTTTTATCTCCGTTACCCTTACCGTCTCCGTCACCGCCGTCTTTGCCGGTACCCTTCGGAAGGGTTGAACCAAACAAATAAGGATCCGAAGCTTTCAGATCAGTAAGCTGTTTGTCGATAGGTTTAGTTTCATCGAGCAACGCGCGTACCGCCTTCACATTGCGTGCACCCGATTCATAAATCTTACTCGATATTTCGTAAGATTTTTCCGAAGCTTTTAATTTTCCTTCGTACTCTGCTTTTTGCGTTTCAAGCGCGTTTTTAGCGCTTTCTAACTGCGTTTTCCAGTCAGAAGGAATGTCTTTGTAGACAGCAGTAGCTTCGTTAACTGCTTTGGTTTTCTCGGCTTCAAATCCTGCGATAGTTTGCTCAGCAGCTTTACGCTTACCGTCAACTTCGTCAAAACGCGACTTCGGAATATAAACAGGTAATCCTGTTGCACCTTCGTTCTTCGCCTTGTAAGCTTCTTCGAGCTTATCAAGATCTTCCGCACTCATAAATTTTGCTAAAAAGTTCCGCATAATTGCTCCTTCGTTCCTTAACGGTGGAACTAACCTAAATGTATTTTCAACCTCGCTTCGCGAGAATGTTGAACAAATTGTTCTTTGGGGGTTGGGGATTATTTTTAATCTCTCCTATGTTCGCCGGAACCAAAGACGGCCTTATCTAAGGCTCGTACTTTTTGTTCTATAGCGGCTAATCTCTCGGTGTGATTCATCATATCTCCTCTCAACTCTCTAACATCGGTTTTGACATCTTTAATGTCGTCGCCGATGTTTTCGAGTTTTACAATGACTGTAGTCATCTGAGTGGATTCGTCTTTATCATCTTTCTTGTTGGCCCTTCTCATATTGGTGAATACACTTATTGCCGAGATAACCAACGCGATAACGGAAACGGTAATCGTTATAAATACGGTACTGGGCATTATTTCGTGTCCTCCTTTTTATTTGGTGCACTGTTGGTTCCTGACTTAGTAGGTTCATTGATAGAACCTTTTTCTAAGGGGTTAGGTCCTACAGCGGGATTATCTCCGTTTCCATCGCGCATATTTGTTTTGTTAGAAGTGAACTTTAACCACATCTCCTGATCTTTTTCAATTTCCTCTATGTAATGCTCCGCATCTACGGTATCCATATCGTAGTTTTCCATAAGTGCGTGTTTAAGAGGAATTATTTGCGCTGCACCGGTCTGAAGTCTGGTCAACTCAGCGGTTTCACGAGGATCTTTCGGTAAGCTATCTTCCCACGTTACATTTATATCTTGATAACGTAACTGTTTGCCGGTTTGGATTTGAATAAGTGTTGCCACAAGTTTCTTAATAGGTAGTGTAAAACTGTTAGCAACTCTTCGAGCCTTTTCAAGAGGTGAAACCATCTTGTAACGCATTGCGGTTCCAGATACAGCTTGTCCACTTCCTTTGGTGTTACCCATTAAAGCTTCACCCATTTCAGACATTATATAAATCTGATTGAAGAGAACTTCCAATGCCTGGAATGCAGCTGTTAATTGTCCATCCCAAGTCATATATTCCGGATGTTCTTCACCTGGTGAAACAGCGTAAAACTGTGCAGCTTTGAATTCTAAACGGCCTGTATCTTCATTTTTCTCTAACATCGAAACAGGTCCAGTCATTGAAGGATCAGCATGTTTATCAAGAATATGGAGTATTTGACGCATTCTGTCTGTCGCTTTACAAACAAGTTCGTTTATAATTTTATAATCCGATGTACCGTAAACATTTGTAGTAGATGGAAGATTTACTACAGGTTGAACAAGACAAGGAAGATTCGTAATTATTTCTTTAGTTACAAGTTCTTCCTTTACGCAACATCCTACTCCGTCCATTCTATAAGTGGTTTCGTAATATTTGCCGCCTTGTACAGGATGTCTTTGTATTTGTAGATACCAATCAGGATGTATGTCGGTGCCGTAATTTACTCTCCACGCAAGTACGTGTTCTTCAATTCGCTTCGTTCCATCCTTTTTTAAGATGGGGAACCACTCTTTTGGCGACCACACTGCGAACGCAGCTCCTTCAGACATATCGTCATTGAAGGGTCTTAAGATGGTAGCTCCGAAACGAGAGTAATCTATTAACGCCGTATACAGCTGCTGATCGAAATTCGTCTGATCTCTTATGTCCGAAATAAGATCCGTCATCTCATCATCATCGTTTACAGTAATCGATGGAGGTGATCCTAAGACCATATCCGCAAGTTTTATAGTTTGTAAACGCTGATATCCTAAAAGAAGAGGCATCCTGAAGTATTCATCGAAATTTACTATTAACCTGTTCGCGTAATTTCCGAACGCCTCAAACGGATTTATATCGAAAAGACCTGCATACCATTTGTAAGCTGCAAGTCTATCGTTTTCACATTCGGGCGGGAAACTTGTATCGGCGTTTAACCAATCAAGTCCGTATAACATTATGACCTCCTCATTCTATATACACCGGACATTCGACCTTTGAGATACGTATGTATTCCATATCTATCCGAGTCACAAGCGTGGTCATGTTTCTTGACTGGCTTGTCTTGCCCTAAAAGTTGTGCGTTGGCATCCCAACTGTAAGTTTCATACTCTTCAATGGTGTTTTTGCACGAAGGATCAATTGTATACGCATCCTGTGACAATAAACCTGATATAGTTGCGATGCCATATTTTACGTCGTTATCGCCGTGCTGGTGTCTTATTTGATTACGTGTTAACGCCGCATCCCACGAAGAAGCTGCAGGATCTACATAAACCATCCAAATTCCACCTCGTTGCTGTGTAAGGGATGTGTAGGTAGAAGTGAAGTTTTGAAAATCTAACAAGAATTCTTCGTCGGATTTTTGGCGCCTATTTTTTATTGCATCATAATAATATTCAGCGAGCTTATGAATATGCAAGGGTTTATCGTTTAGTTCAACTAAAAGTGACCACGAAGTTGTCGTTGACGTACCTTGGTCGCAACCAATAAAATACCTTACAGCATGTTTTTTAATGTAATCCATATCATAGTGAACTACGTGCTTCATCTTATTGAAATTATCATAAATAAGACCCTCAGCAACACACCATTCACCTTCAATGAACCGTCTTTTGTAAACTCCCGAATATTGCGAAGCAAGTTGCGCTTTATATTCATCAGATAACGATAAATTATCGTCCATTAAGAACGACCAGCGCTTCCTCGACATTATATCAGGAGCAGTTAAAACTTTTTGATAGAACCAGTGATACGGACTATCGGGGTTACAGTTAGCAAAACATTTTGCACCAGGTATAGAAAGACGTGCTTGTAATTGCATCCAAACGCTTTCAGGATACAAATTAGCTTCATCACAGTAAGCGCCCGCAAACGTAGCGCCTCGAATTTTTCCTTCAGCTTCCTCATTTGCTGCACCGAACGCATAAATACGTCGATCGAACATTTGAAATTCACCCTGTTGACGATCAATCCAACCTATGTTATTTTTACCTACTATATCGAACAAATCATTAAGTACGTTACGTTTTAACGCACCCATTGATTTACCCATCATGCATAAATCGCCTTTTGGACCTGTTAAACAATAGTCAATCCAGCGTACTGTACACGCAATTGTTTTACCACTACGTACTGCACCATCAGCTATATTTAACTTCGCATCACTGTTGCGGATAAAGTCCAATTGTTTTGGGCTAAACGGCTTCCAATCAACTGCCATGTATTGCGTCTACAAGCGAAGCAATTGCCGAAAGACCTTTACTGTCTTCGCCGTTTACTGCAAGATTAAGTTTGATTAACGTATTAGCGGTATCGCGGATCGACTGACTCGTGCCCAAATACAATTCAGTCACCGGTTTAGTTATTTGTACAAGCGTAGGATCATCAGTAGTGTGTGAAGCCACTATAGCATTTATCTTTGCGCCGAGATTTTTGAAAGTCACAAAACTTTCTTCCATCACATTACGCAAAATATCTGCTTCGCGCATTTTTATTTTACCTGCAAGTGATTCGGTGGTATTCAAATCGCTGCATGCTTCAGATTCTAAAGGTATATGTGTTAATACATGTACCTGAAGATCCTTCAAATCTACGCCGAATTCCTTCGCTATATCTTTCAATGAAACATCCGTATCCCCGAAATTACGCAATAAACATGCGCGTTCTATTTCAGCTCTTTTGGAATGATTACAAATACTGCAAGTCGTCATAGTTTAGCGCAACCTCCTTAAGGATAATTCTAAAAAGAAAGAAGCCTTCTTTTGACCTTACAGTCACTTGCTTTCTTTTTCTGATTATATTATAATATAAATGAAAGGAAAAAGCAAGTAAACTAATACAGAAAAAATTAAGTTTCGGCTTTTACGGACAACCATGGAACAAACTGGAATGTTTTTATGTAAAATGTACTACTCCGGTAACCTGAAGCCATCAATAAATTATAAAGAAGGCTCAGGATTATGGCATTTATCGAAATGTGTAGAAAACGTCCTGGAGGATACTAAAGGAAAGCGCGAACGAAGCAGCTATGCTTGGCGCACATTGATGAACGGCGATCTCGCGAAGTTGAACACACGAAAGCGCGCGAGTGTTCTCGGGGGTTGGGCTCAATTTCCGGGTATTCAATCGATTGACGGAGCCGATGATGTGACTTCGTGTGAGATGGCTCTCTACTTAGCAGTAGGTACTGAGTTCATGAAGTTATGCGGTTACAAGTCGGAGCAAGATCAAAATCAAGAGCAAGCGTTAAGCAAGGAGGTATAAATAATGCAAAACGGTTTAGAACAAAAAGGAAAAGAAGGAAGGCGAAGACAAGCAAAAGAGAAGTGGAAAGGTGTAGGGTTTTGGGTAGCTTCATTAACTTGGGGTTGTCTGATGACTTTCATAGGTGCGATTATCGCGCTGGTGATGCTTATAATAGGTAAAAAGCCGCGACGATTTCACTACTTTATTTACTTTTCAATAGGAGAGTATTGGGGTGGTTTTAACTGCGGTCCATTCTTTTTTATTGATGGCGACACTGCGAAAGCTCACGAGAGGCGCGTTCGAGCAAGTGAGAACGGAACAGGAAGCGGATGGTCTTTGAGAATGATTCAACACGAAGCCGGACACGGATTACAAAATATTATGTTAGGCGTGTTCATGCCTTTTGTAATAGCAATTCCTTCATGTATTCGTTACTGGTACAGAGAATTAAGATATTATAGAAAAGGTAGGTGTCCTAAGACTGAGTACGATGATATTTGGTTTGAAGGCTGGGCAACCAACCTGGGGGTTGAACACTATAGATGATGCGCTCTGCGTGGGGCGGGGGCCGGAGAGAAGACTTGTCGTTACTATTTGGTAGTGATAGCGATAGCGGTAGCAATAGTAACGGCGAGTTTTTTCTTTTAGTTTGAAAATTGAAGGCTTTTATTATTTAATGAAAACCAAAAATTGTATGGTTAACCCCTAAGTAACTTGCGGCGAGCGATGAGATATAGTTGCTTTTCTCCTAAGGATATGGTATAATATAGGTGTAAAAAGGAGAGCACCATTAAGGCGCCGCTGCGCTGCACTCGCTGATTGACAACTTAGGCCAACCGAGGACCTGGTACGTCCCGGCAGGATGATTATACCCCTCACTCGAAGGAGGTTAATATAGGACTTCGAGGTATTAGGCACAGGGGCTACTATTTCGACTGTGCTACGAAGCCAAACAACAGGAAAGCCCTGTCTCCTCAGGTGTGTTCAAGCTCGTCCGGGTATACGTTAATGCCCACCATTAGAATCGCTGGCGAGCGAATCAAAGTACGTAAATCAATAGGAGCAAAACTATGAACATTAACGAAATCAGAAACACTTACCCCAAAATCAGTCTTAAAAAGATCTGCGATGAAACCAAAGTTTGCTATCAATATGTATTAAAAGCAAGCAAGCAACCTATTCCGAATCAAGCTTATGATGCCACCGCTTTTAACTTTGAAGCAGTACAAAAAATCTTCGATAAAAAGGAAATCGACCTCTCGGCCTATAACTGGGCACAAATTAACTCGGAACAAAAAGTTTTCGAGCCTATAAATAAGCCGGAAGATTTCAATCCTGATCCTGAAAATCCAACGTATTTCAAAATAAGGAACGTTGACACTATTTATAAGACGGTTTATATAACAGAAAGCCACATAGTTTTCGTACCCTCGCGCACAAGCGAAGGAACTCAGCCGAGGGTTATGAACTGGGATACATTCTTACATCAAAGCCCTCGAATTATCGATATCACCACTAACAAGGAGGACAAATAATATGAAAACTCAAATTACGCGAAATGACTGCGAAAACATTATAACCAAAGCATATAAACCTGACGTCGCACTACTTAACTTTTGTGGTGACTATGGTTACGAACTCTCCGAAGAGGAAAAACAAGAACTAATAGATATGCTGGAATCCTCGGATTCCTTCAGTCAATTTTTCAACAAAGTGCCCATAGGCTACGCGCACCATTACAATTGCCCAGATAAACTCAACATGCAATTACGGGCCCTTAGTTACAACGGATACTTGATGTGGAGCGCCGAGTCCAGGAGCGATGGCGCCTTAAGTTGATCAAGCTCCTGGCGGGGTGGGGGCGCAGAAATTGGTTGGAAGCTGTTAGCGAAGGGCGCTGGATGATTAGTCATATATTAGTGGGGGCTAAAATCAATTAGTCCCTACAACTAATCAAAAAGCCTCCAAAACAGCTATTTTTCCTCGTGAAAAATCGCAAAAAATCGCGCTTTTTCGATTAGTGCAAAAAAAACGAGAGAGACACTGCCCCCTGCCTATATATTTAGAAAAAATCTTAATATATGACTAATATCTATATCTAATTATGTATTTATTATTATTACTGGTTATTTATTATTACAAATTTTGGCATCAATAGGTAGATGAGCTCGATAGTATTTATGTAAATAATAATCGTCATATATTGAGAAAAAATTAAAAATATAGAGGCCGGGTAGCGTTCGCTCTCGTTTTTTTGTAATTAAAAACATTTTGCAAAGATTTCTGAGGGTTTTACTCGTTAAAACTAATATTTCCAACCACCCAAAACCACACAAACCCGCATTCACGCCAATCACTACATCGGCAAAATCAAAAAACCTCGCGAATATATGACTAAAGCCAAAATCAAATAACACCACGCATTCTCTACCAGTAAAACAATCGAAGGCCCCAAACCCCAGCGCAGCTATGCTGATCAACTTCGCGGCCACTGCGCGTGCGTTGCAAAATAAAGCCTCTAAAGGGTTGATAAAACCAATTATTTCATTATATAATATAAACATAAAATAAAGGAGCGAATAAACAATGTTTCGATTCGATCAATTAAATACTACTGACGTAAAATGGTATCCTTGTGATACACTTAAACCTGATAATATACGTGATGTACTTGTCGCCGATACTTTTAATGGCGAGGTGACACTGGGCTACTATGACGAGCGTACTGACGCTTGGATTCATTCGCCTGTGCTTTCGATTGCTTCGCCGCGCGACTTTAAGATTCAAAGACCGGTCGCTTGGTGTGAGATCCCGAGATTTGATTTCGTTGCTTACGAAATGTCTTTACGTGAGCAGGTTCGTGGTACCTCGGCTGCGCATGATACTGGGACTACAGAGGAGTGATTGACTATGAAAACATTACAAGAAGTTGTTAAAGCGCGTTATAAAAATTACCTCGCTACTGTTCGCCTCCCTGCTCTATCGGCCGGCTCTATAGTGAAACTACCTAAACCAGTACCACTTGAGGACTTAGACGTATCTTACAGGGTGTACTGTTCGGAGGATGCTGCTAAAAATGAAGATGGATTCTTCCTTGTTGCAAAAGGTAGATCACCCTTCGCCAAACTCTTACCGTACGTCGCTTACGCTACATTTCATCACGTACGTCGCGATACTTGTACTGGTAGACTTGTTTATCATTGTTATTTATAATTTATAGGAGCGCGCGCACATATGTCCTGGATTAGATCACACACACACCCATGCAACATCGCAGGGCGACTATAATGGATAGACCACAAGCACCCCTACACGAATTTACACACGCTCAATATACACCACGCGGCAAATCCAAATCGCTCGACTCTGTACCAATTGATCAGTGTCTCAATTGTCCTCTCGAGGAATGTAAAGCCACAATGGCGGGCAGATGTCCTATAACAAACTCGCGCGAGCACCCTTAATAGCCCCAGCCCCCTATTAGTTTGTTCAACCTCCGCGCGCTTTCGCGCTACAAAATAATTCCGTAAAAGGTTGATTTACCTTTAACATTATTATATAATATATAAGGAGCAAGGTTATGGATTGGCACAAATTATATTTTGGTAAAGTAACGTCTAAAGAGGTTCAGGAGGCTATTCACGACGACCTTTGGCAGTTGCTACGTAAATCGATGAAAGGTAAAACACTTAAACAAAAGTACGAAGCGTTAACTAATTACGTTGAAAGTTATCTGGTTGACGAGTCAGTATTTGATAAGTTTCCTAAAGGTGATCAACTTAAGTTGATTGAGCACAATCGTAAAGTAAAAGTACGTGTAACAAATTACGTTACGGCGCTTTCAAGAGCAGGACTTATAAGTCCGGAGGATTATAAATGAAACGTTATTCATTATTAGTAGAATTTACAGACGGAACACAAGAGAGATTTTTCTCAAGTATAAGTCCGACTGTAATAAGAAACAAGAGTTACGCTTATCGTATCGAGACTTGTCGTAAGCACGCGATTAAAGTAATGTATGTTTACGATAATACGTTGAAGACAATATTCGATAATCCGATACCCGGACACAGAACACATCCGTGTTATTACAAAGGTAAGGAGGATTGGGGCTAATGACGCTTGAAGAAGCACAGCGCCAACTTGACGAAGCGCGCAAGCGGCAACGTATTCAACAACAAAAGGATAAGCAAGCAATGGATGAAACTTTACGCACGGCATATAAAAAGTTTAACCTACTTGATGTATCAACAACTGTAACTAAAACAATCGTAATTCAAAATATGCAGCTCCAGAGAATTGGACGCTATATTCATAAAGATAAAAAATAAGGAGGACAACAATGCCTAATCACGTTAATGAGTTCTACAATTACGTAGACGACAAATTTCAAGCTGCCGCTATCAAGCGGTTGAACGAGCGAGTAGCCGCAGGTGAAGATCCTGCTACTATACTTCGCATAGAACCAAAACATCAGTTTTATGTTGATAAGATATGTAAGGGTCTTATACGCCTTTCATATGAACTTTACGACAGGATAATGGGTTGTACAGAAGAAGATGAGCTGTGACATCCGTACAAGAAAAAACCCAAAACTTTTTGTATTAGTCAGTTGATTTTTTCTTAAAAATATATTATAATATTATTGTAAGATAACAGTGAGCGGTCACTGAATCTATATTAAATAAAGGAGGACATTACATTATGTCTAAAGAAATGGAAACCGTAGTAGCAATGACGTTTGCGGATTATATCGCAGATAAGACTCAACCCACGCTTAAAGCGATTGCCGACATTTTCGAAGTTCCGGCGCAGAGAATTTACAGCGTAGCGAAGCAGCCCGTCGCTGGACAAGTTTACGACTCCCACGTTTACAACTGGGGAGCGATAAGCAAATTCATCGACAGGAGAATCGGTAAAGACGGTGACAAGTTCGCAAGCATCGAAGAAGTTTACGACGCAGCTATGGCTCGCGACGAAGAACTCGCGTCTATGGATAAACGCAGAGGTCCCAGAGCTAACGCGAAGGTCAAAGAAGTTATCGATCTTGGCGACGGCAAGACGATGCCGAAGAGAAGAAAAGAACTCGAAATCGGCGACACCGTTTACCTTAAAAAGTATCCGGAAACCTTCAAAGTCGTTTATCTCACCGCGACTCACGTTTGTCTCCAGATAGAAGGTAAGGAATCCTTGACCTGCCTCTCGAACTGGACGTTCAATCAGAACGTTACGGACAAGGCTCCGGTAGCGGTTGCGAAGAAGTAGTCGCTGAATAATTTCTAATCATAGGTTGCGCTCGGTTAACATCCCGGACCGAGCGTAATCTTAAAGAATTAAAATAAAAAGATTTCAAAAAGGAGATTGACAGTAATATGAAGTTTCATATAACGATAAAGGATAACGATAATAACAAAATCCTTTTGGATCAGGATACAAACGTAATCCTGGGTGTAGTAGATGCCGGTGAAGTTAGTCGCGGATTAGGCTATACACAAACAGATGATAAGACACTCCTGTGTAATTTCATTTCTTTGATGAAGTGTGCACATAATTGTCTCACCAACGAAAAAGGCGACGACACGCTTTGGAAAATGGCTATGTCAGCTTTCCTTAGCGACTACAATAAAGAAAATAAGGAGATACTCAACTAATGAAAACACAATACGTAGGAGTTATATTTACAAACGACATCGGCGCATACGCGAATCTTAAGAGCAAAACTTACTATTTCAAAGATAATATCGGTTCAACTATCGGCGACGAAGTCGTCGTAAGATGTACGAGCGGAAGACTCGCAATCGTGGAAGTCGTAACAGTTTCGGATATCGCACCGTCGGAAAAACTTCTTAACGGCAAACCACTTTGTTCAACCCTTTGTAAGGTCGACAAGACGGAGGAAGATAAGCGCAAGCAGTATAGAGTAAACAAGCAACGTGTGGATACGCTGTATGCGAAAGTGATTAACACCGTTTCGAATGCTCGTCCGATCGATGCTATTGCGCAATCCCTTCTTTGCAGTAATCCGGATCAGAGCGCACCTGAAATAAAGGAGGCGTGGGAAAAGTTCTTTGAAGCAGAACGTCTTTCGGAAGAAGTTAAAGCTTATGAGGAGGAATACGGATTATGCGCGTCGACGTCAGCGAAGTAAAAACCTACAGAGAGTGCCACCGCAAACACGAGTTTAGCTCGCGTAACAGATTTCATCTTCGTCCCATTGCGCCGAACGACAATCTTGTCTTCGGTACCCAATTCCACGAAGTTCTTGCAATGATGTATATGGGTACATCGCTCGATAAAATCCTGGAATGGATAAATGCTGAGGTAAAGGACGTTGTATACTTCAAGATTATGACGTGTATGGCGAACGGCTACTACAGCGGACCTTATCAAGAAGATAAAGACAGATTTCAGGTTATCGACATCGAAAAGAGTTTCAACTACCCTGTAGGACTTAAAAATCCTTCTGTGCTCGGAAGCGACGAAGCTTACTACGGCGTCAAATACTCACAGGATGAAAACGGTAACTGGGTTGCGATAGATGCCAACGGTGAAGTGTACGAAGCAATCTCAATTTGTGGATCAATCGATATGGTCGTAATTGACAGAAAAACAAATATGATGTGCGGCTTTGAACACAAGACTGCAAAAAACTTCAGGCCCGAGGTTTATAACCTTGTTGATGAACAACCGAGAGTTTATTCTTGGGCATTGAGAAAAATTCTCGAAGACTATCACGCGCAGGGCAAGTACTTGGATGTCAAGGAAGTAGGACCCATATTCCTTAATCAAGTAAAGAAACTTTCGACGAAGTTTGCTTACGAACGCGTAGCGTGTCAATACACTATAGGTGATCTTAACAACTTTATGTTGGCCTTCGTTAACACTGTACAGCGTATAGCAATACACGAAAACGACCCTCTGGATATGCTCCCTCAACCTGGTTACATGAAATGTTCGATGTGCGACTTTGCCGACTTATGTATGCATTATGGTTACGAAGACATTTCGGAACAAGCGCTCTTAAAAGAATTCGACGGCGAATACGAAGTAAGGGATCACGACCATCTCGACGAGAAAGCACAAAGACACAATGAAGAGACGTAAAAGATGAGAGCAAGAATACCCTTAAAAGATTTGAAACTCTGGTGGCCTGCGTGGCAGATAGCTATACCTATTAAAGAGTATGGTTACCCTGCCCCAGGGCACCCAGGAAAAGTTCAAGCAGCAAATGATGATTACACTTTTTTCGTTGACCCCGAATTAGATTCTTTTTGGGTAAAACAAGGCGAGTTCTTACCCCTTTCGGAAGCTGCGCTCATATGTGTGGTCAACCCAGTCGCGCCGTCGCGATTACAATATACATCTTTTAGTGTTCTCTCTTCGGGTAGAGTACAGGTCAATCGCTATGTTTCTGATGAACACGGATGTTCCTATGAAGTTTATGGCTATAATGTCGAAGACTTATATATCTGTCTCTTATACACATCTGACGCTGCCGACGAAGAG
>ERZ1026848.425-NODE-425-length-23809-cov-35.823609_pt1 | contig 23809 bp, 29 predicted proteins | sample MGYA00380154_ERZ1026848 | MGnify/ENA primary metagenome ERZ1026848 (study PRJEB33269, sample SAMEA4719790) | human gut metagenome | biome: human-associated habitat; feature: organic feature; material: feces | place: Cameroon | collected 2013-10 ...
TCTTGGCGGTGGCTGCCGCCTCCACAGCGGCCTGCGCCGCCTCCATCACGCCGTCTCCCTTCAGGGCGGAGATCTCCACCACCTTGCAGCCCAGCTCGCGGCTCAGCTCCTCCACGTTGATCTGGTCGCCGTTCCTGCGAACCACGTCCATCATGTTGATGGCGATGACAACGGGAATACCCAGCTCCGTCAGTTGCGTGGTCAGATAGAGATTGCGCTCCAGATTGGTGCCGTCGATGATGTTCAGGATGGCGTCGGGGCGCTGGCCGATCAGGTAGTTGCGGGCCACCACCTCCTCCAGCGTGTAGGGGGACAGGGAGTAGATGCCGGGCAGGTCCATGATGACCACGTCCTCGTGCTTTTTCAGGCGGCCCTCCTTCTTCTCCACCGTGACGCCGGGCCAGTTGCCCACGAACTGGTTGGAGCCGGTCAGGGCGTTGAACAATGTTGTCTTACCGCTGTTGGGGTTGCCCGCCAACGCGATCTTGATCTGTTTTTCCATATATTCTCTCCTTTCGGTTAGCCTTGTCTAACCATTGATCGTAAAAAATCACTCGACCTCGATCATCTCGGTGTCGGCCTTCCGCAGACTCAGCTCATAGCCCCGGACGGTGACCTCCATGGGGTCGCCCAGCGGCGCCACCTTGCGGACGTAGACCTCCACACCCCGTGTAATGCCCATGTCCATGATCCGGCGCTTCACAGGCCCTTCTCCGTGGAGCTTCACCACCTTGGCCGTCTCGCCGATCTTCACCTCGCGCAATGTTTTCATCACTTGTCTCTCCTTCTATATGGTTTCGTATTGCTCACACCATGATTTTCCGCGCCATTTCCGCGCTGATAGCCACGCGGGCTTCCTTCACCTTGACGATGATGTTGCCGCTCATGGCGGCCACCACCGTGGCGGTACCGCCGGCCACAAAGCCCAGCTCCTCCAGATGCCTTCTCACCTCCGGAGAGCCGCCCACCTTGCGGATCAGGTTCTCCGTACCTATGTCGGCCAGTGCCAACGGCATCATAATGATCCCTCCGATCTCTGCGGTTAGTCTGACCTAACCGTTATCTGAAAAAGAATGGCTGTCGCTGCCGCCCGACGCAGGTCGTTAGCCTTATCTAACTGACGCGGTTAGTTTAGCGCCTCTAACTCATTTTGTCAAGGGGTGCGGCGGAAAAAAATTTATCTTCTTGCAAATTTGGTTAAAGTATGTTAACCTATCTGTATCCTGAAATGAAAAGTTGGTGAACTTATGCAGATATTACGGGCATCCGAGGACTATCTGGAGGCCATGCTGATGATGCAGCAGGAGCACGGGTACATCCGCTCCATCGACATTGCCGACAAGCTGGGGGTCACAAAGCCCAGCGTCACCTACGCCACCAAGCGGCTGCGGGAGAACGGCTACATCACCATGGACAAGGACGGTCTCATCACCCTGACGGAGCAGGGCATGGCCATTGCCGCCAGCATGCTGGACCGGCACCACACTCTGACCCGCTTTCTCATGGCGCTGGGCGTCGACGAGGAGACGGCGGAGAGCGATGCGTGCAGGCTGGAGCATGATCTCAGCCAGACCAGCTTCGACGCCATCTGCCGCCACGCCCGGAAAAACCTTTGAGCCACGCAAAAAAACGTGCGCTGTACGTAGAGTACAGCGCACGTTTTCATATACTCACAGCGCCGCCAGCACCGCGCCGCCACGCTTCTTCAGCCACAGGTACAGCGCAAGGCACGCCAGCATTGTGGCGGCGGCGAAGCAGCCCAGATACCATACCGTACCCAAGTGCCAGCCCGCCAGCAGGTAGCCGCCCCCCAGCACCGCCGCATACCCCCAGCCGCCGAACAGGGCGATGGCCACGGAGGCACTCTGCTTGATGGGGATGATCTCCCGCGTCCATGTCAGGTTGGGCATCCGCAGGCCAAGGAACAGCCCCAGCAGCGCGGAGAATGCCGTAAACAGCAGGGATACCGCCGTCAGCATCGCCAGCTCCGCCGCCGTCATCGGCACGGCAAGCGCCGCGCAGACAAGGCACACCGCCACCGGCACTGCGGTCAGCAGCAACTGCATAGTCAGCTTGGCCCGCAGCACCTGCCACGGCGTCACCGGCAGCGACTGTATCTGCCACAGGCACTTGCCCTCCAAGGAGACGGAGGGCGCCGCCATGTCGTTCATAGCGGCCATCATGCACACCACCGCCGCCAGCAGCACCGGCAATGCGTCATAGATCTGCGGTACGGCGCGCAGCACCGCCGTCAACTCGCCGCTTTTCCACAGCAGCATCCCGCCGGCCACCGGCAGCATCAGGATACCCATGCCGCAGTTGAGCATGTAGTTGGGGCTGGCGGTGAACCGCCCCAGCTCCTTGTGCAGCAGCGCCGCACCGGTGGAGCGCCTCACGGCGGTCTGCTCCCGGTACCGCCGGCGCTCCGTGCGGCCCGTGGCGGTAGCGATCTTCAAGAAGCTGCGCCGCAGCAGCGCCCACAGCGCCGCGAACAGCGCCAGCACCACCGCGGAAACCACCAGCATCGCCGCGCCGTCGCCGACGCCGACCCTGCCGAACAGGTACAGCGGGTAGGCCGCGCCCCGGATCCTTTCACCGTACACAGCCGCGTTGGCCAGCAGGTCCTCGATGAGCGTCTGCGCCTTGAAATAGAAGAAATAGTAGCCGCCGAAAAACACCAGCGAGACGAGGACGGTGACAAAGCTCTTATGCTTCAACCTCAGGCTGATCTTCGCCACCACCCAGCCCAGCGCACACGCCAGCGTCAGCACGAAAACGGAAATGAGCAGCACCAGCAGCACGCCGCCGAGAACCGCACCCGCCGTCACCGGTGCCACCGCCCAATAGACGATGACCGTCGGCACGATCACCACCGCGCTGTACATGAGTCCCATCAGGTATACGCTCAGCAGCCGGGACGCCATCAGCGTGTCCACCGGGATGGGCATACTCAGCAGCAGGTCGTTATCCTTTGCCAGATACAGGCCGGAATAGGTGTTGAACACGCTGCCGAACGCGCCCAGCAGCACGGCCAGCAGTCCCATCAGCGCGAAATACAGCCAGTCCATGCCCGCGGCGGCCAGCGGCCCGCACAGCCCCAGCGCCAGCGTGGTGAACATACCGCCCAGCACGCCCACCATCACCACCGCGAACAGGGCGATATAGCCCGCCACCGCCGCCTTGGAGCGGGCCTTGTTGGTCTTGGGGTTATAGAAGTAGCTGCGGAAGATCTCCGTCAGCTGTTTTTTCACGAGAATCTTCAGCATCACGCCTCATCCTCCAGCTCCAGGAAAACCTGCTCCAGCGAGTCGTCGCCCTTGACCTCCTCCATGGTGCCGGAGCGGATGAGCCGGCCGCCCTTGATGATGGCCACCTTGTCGCACAGCTTTTCCGCCACCTCCAGCACATGGGTGGAGAAGAAGATGGCGCCGCCCCGGTCACACAGCTCCCGCATCATGCCCTTGAGCAGATGGGACGCCTTGGGATCCAGCCCCACAAAGGGCTCATCCATGATGACCAGCTTCGGCTGGTGCAGCCACGCGGCGATGATGGCCAGCTTCTGCTTCATACCGTGGGAATAGGCGGCGATGGGCTGGGCCAGATCCTCCGTCAGCTCAAACCGCGCCGCGTAGTCCCGGATGCGCTCCTGCCGGTCATCGGCGCTGACGCCGAAGATATCCGCGATGAAGTTCAGGTACTTGATGCCGCTCATAAAATCGTACAGGTCGGGGTTATCGGGGATGTAGGCCAGCTCCCGCTTGCAGGCCAGCGGCTCCGTCCGGATGGACTTGCCGTCGATATAGATCTCTCCCGCGTCGAATTGCAGGATGCCCGCCACCGCCTTCAGCGTGGTGGTCTTGCCCGCACCGTTGTGTCCGATGAAGCCGTACAGCTCCCCCGCCTGAATGTGCAGGCTCAGGTCGTCCACCGCCTTCTTCTCCCCGTAGGTCTTGGTCAGATGCTCAATTTTCAGCATATGTTACACCTCTTTTCTCGTGTCTTGTGTGGCTCCTTACATATCCAGCCGGATTATACGCCCGCCGCCTTTCCCTTGTCAAGACGCTGACCGCGCATGGACGCGGCAACCAAAGCGGTGCGCCCATGCCGGGTGCGCCGCCTTCTCCTTATGTCAAGGGAAACGTGACGCGGATCTCCGTGCCCTTCCCCACCTCGCTTTGCAGGTGGATGGCGCCGTGGAGGTACTGCACCGCGTGCTTGACGATGGACAATCCCAGCCCCGTACCGCCGGAGGCCTTGGAGTGGCTCTTATCCACCCGGTAGAACCGCTCGAATACCCGATCCTGCTGGTCAGGCGGGATGCCAATGCCCGTATCCCGCACGGTGACGGCGGCCGTCTCGTTCTCCTTTGTCACCGTCACCTGCACGCGGCCGCCGTCGGTGTTGTACTTGATGGCGTTGTCGCACAGGTTAAATACGATCTCGTGCAGCAGCCGCCGGACGCCGGTAAGCTCCACCGGCTCGCCCTCCACGGTGATGGTCACATGCCGCGCTGCCGCGGCGTTTTGCAGGCTCTCCGCCGCCTCCCTCGCCAACGCCAGCAGCTCCACCGGCTCCGCAGGCATCGTCTCGCCCTCGTCCAGCTGGGACAGGCGGATGATGTCGCCGATCAGCGTTACCAGGCGCTGGGCCTCCGACCGGATATGTCCGATGAAGCGAGGCACATCCTCCTGCTTCACCAGACCGTTCTCCAGCAGCTCCGCGCTGCCGATGATCCCCTGTAAGGGGGTTTTCAGCTCGTGGGACACGTTGGCGGTGAACTCCCGCCGGTTCCGCTCGGCAAAGGCCCGCTCCGTTACGTCGAACACCAGCAGCACCGTACCTGCCGTGCGCCCCTCCGGCTGGATGCGCGTCACGTCGAACTGGTACTCCCGGCCGTTCCGCTGGCCGCGGAATTCGCTGTGTCCCTGCTCTGCCGCCTGATGCAGTGCGTCGCTCAGCGCCACGTCCCGATCCACCGTCAGAATATCCTGTCCCACGCAGTTTTCCGCCGCGTCCAGCAGCCGTCGTGCCGCCGGATTGATGCTCAGGATGACGCCCGCCTCGTCCAGCAGCACCAGACCCTCGCTCATACTGCCGGTGATCTGCTCAAATTCCTCCGACCGCCGCCGCAGCTCGTCCATCTGCCGGTCGATCTGCCGGCGCTGATGCTCCATACGGCGCAGCAGGGGCGCCAGCTCCTCGTAGGTGTCGTTCTCCAGCGGGTGCTCCAGATCCAGCCGGTTCAGCGGCTCCGTGATGCGCCGTGCCAGCCGGGACGCCAGCACGCCCGACAGGATCAGCGCCGCCGCCAGCACCAGCAGGATGGGCTGGAGCATATTCAGCATCAGCACCCCCGCCGTCACCCGGATGGCGGACAGACGCAGCACCGTGCCGTCCGGCAGGCGCTTGGCGTAGTACACCGTCTTTTGCAGCAGCGTGTCGCTGTACCGGCTGCTCTCGCCCTCGCCGGTGGCCAGTGCCTGCTGCACCTCCTGCCGCTGGGCGTGGTTCTCCATGCTTTCCGCGTCCGCCTGCGTGTCGTACAGCACCGCGCCGTCTGCACGCAGCCATGTGATACGGTACTGGTCGGATCGCAGCTTTCTGAGATAGTCCGTGCCGTTCTGCTCCACGCCCACCGCCGCCAGACTCAGCTCGTCCCGCAGCTGGGACTCCTGCACCCGGCCAAAATAGCTGTACAGTACCCCCATCACCAGTGTCAGACTGGCGATGAGCACCGCCACGCCCACCAGCAGCGTGGCGCGGAAAATACGCTTTGTCATGGTGCTCATGGCTGCGCCCTCCAGCGGTAGCCCACACTGCGCACCGTCTCGATATGCTCGCCGTAGACGCCCAGCTTCTGCCGCAGGGTGCGGATGTGCATATCCACCGTCCGGCTCTCGCCGTAAAAGTCCATGCCCCACACCTGCTCCATCAGCTGGTCGCGGGTAAACGCCGTGCCGGGATGGGACAGGAACAGCCGCAGCAGCTGGTACTCCTTGTACGTCAGCACCACCCGGGCGCCGTCGGCGGTGACGGTATGCTCCTGCTCGTCCACCACCAGACCGCCGCAGCGCAGCACCGCAACCGGCTGCGGCCTGCACCGGCGCAGCACCGCCTTGACCCGGGACACCAGCTCCATGACGCCGAAGGGCTTGGCCAGATAGTCGTCCGCCCCCAGATCAAGGCCCTGAATCTTGTCATACTCCGCGCCCTTGGCCGTGGCCATGATGACGGGGATCTCCCGCAGCGCCGCGTCGGCCTTCATCCGCCGCAGCAGCTCGATGCCGTCGATCTCCGGCAGCATCACATCCAGCACCACCAGCTCCGGCTGGGTCTTTTGCAGCGCCTGCCAGAAGGCGGCGCCGTCGGCAAAGCCCTCCGCCGCAAGACCGGTGGAGTTCAGCGCGTATACCTCGATATCCCGGATGCTGGCGTCGTCCTCCACACACCAGATCATGGTCACTCCTCCTTGTGTACGCCGGTGACGGAAAACTCCACCCACTCGGCAATATTGGTGGCATGGTCGCCGATCCGCTCCAGATACTTGGCGATCATCAGCAGATCCAGCGCCGTGCCGCTCTCCGCCGGATCGTCGGCGATGCGCCGGATCAGCGCCTGCTTTACCTTGTCAAAATACGCGTCCACCGTGTCGTCATCGGCGATGACCTTCTCCGCCAGCGCCACATCCTGCCGGACATAGGCGTCCACACTGTCGCTGACCATGCCGATGGCGGCCTCCGCCATCTTGCGCAGCAGCTCATGGCTCTCCGCCGGCACGCCCTCCAGATACAGCACGATCTCGGCGATATCGTCGGCCTGATCGCCGATGCGCTCCATGTCCGTGATCATCTTCAGTGCCGCGGAGATACGCCGCAGGTCGCCGGCCACCGGCTGCTGGTGCAGCAGCAGCCGCAGGCACAGGTTCTCAATGTCCCGCTCCTTCCGGTCGATATCCCGATCCAGCGGCGGCACCTGCTGTGCCAGTGACTTGTCCCCGGTGGTCAGGGCGCGGGAGGCCAGCGCGATCACCCGCTCGCACAGCGCGCCCATCTCGATCAGCTCCCGGTGCAGCTGTGCCAGCTGTTCATCAAAACGGCTTCTCATTATCCAAACCTCCCCGTGATGTAATCCTCGGTCTTTTTCTGCGTCGGCGTGGAGAACATACGCTCGGTGTCATCGTACTCGATCAGCTCTCCCAGCAGGAAAAAGGCGGTTCGGTCGGAGATACGCAGCGCCTGCTGCATATTGTGGGTCACGATGACAATAGTGTACCGTTTTTTCAGCTCCATTGCAAGGTCTTCTATCTTGGATGTGGAGATGGGGTCCAGCGCCGAGGTAGGCTCGTCCATCAGCAGCACCCGGGGCTCCACCGCCAGCGCCCGGGCGATGCACAGACGCTGCTGCTGGCCGCCGGACAGACCCAGCGCGTTTTTCCTCAGTCGGTCCTTCACCTCGTCCCAGATGGCGGCCGAGCGCAGGGACTGCTCCACGATCTCGTCCAGCTTGGCGCGGTTCCGCACCCCGTGGGTACGGGGGCCGTAGGCCACGTTGTCGTAGATGCTCATGGGGAACGGGTTGGGCTTCTGGAACACCATGCCCACCTGCCGCCGCAGCTCGTTGACATCCACGTCCGGCGCGAAGATGTTCTTCCCATCGTACTCCACCGTTCCCTCGATACGCACACCGGGCACCAGATCGTTCATCCGATCCAGCGTCTTGAGAAAGGTGGACTTGCCGCAGCCGGACGGCCCGATGAGGGCCGTGATGCTCTTTTCCGGGATGTCCATATCCACATGGTGCAGCGCCTGCGTGGGGCCGTACCACAAATTCAGGTCACGTACGGTAAAAATATCGCTCATAGGCTCCTCCGCTTCTTGAAATACCGCCCCGTCAGACCGGCGGCCAGATTGATGAGCAGCGCCAGCACCATCAGAATGGCGGCAATGGCAAAGGCCACGTCGAACTCTCCCTGCTCCTTGGCGTAGACGTACAGTGCCACCGACAGCGTGGCGCCAGAGCTTTTCAGCATCTCACCCAGCGTACCGTACAGGGTATGGGCAAAGCCCGCCGTGTACAGCAGCGCCGCCGTCTCGCCCAGTATGCGTCCCACCGCCAGAATGCAGCCGGTGATCACGCCGTCCACGCAGCCGGGCAGCACCACCGTCCGGATGGTGCGCCACTTCCCCGCACCCAGGCCGAACGCCCCCTCCCGGTAGCTCCGGGGTACGGTCTTCAGGCTCTCCTGCGTGGTACGCATAATGGTGGGCAGGTTCATGATGACCAGCGTCATGGCGCCGGCGATCAGGGATTTCTTCATCCCCAGAAACTGGCAGAAGAACATCTGCCCCATCAGCCCGTAGATGATGGACGGGATGCCGGACAGTGTCTCGGCGGTGTATTCGATGGCCGCCACCAGCCTTCTGTTCCGGGCGTACTCCGTCAGGTATACCGCCGCGCACACGCCCACCGGCAGCACCACCAGCAGCGTGGTCAGCACCATGCAGACGGTGCTGATGATATCCGGCAGGATGCCGATGGTGCCATCCAGATAGCTGGGCTTGGTGCGCAGCAGCTCCCAGCTCAGGTTGGGAACGCCCTTGACCAGCACATAAGCGATGAGGAACACCGCCAGCGCACAGGTCAGCACCGCACACAGCACCATCAGCGCCCGCATCATACCGCCCCACGCCCGGCGGCGCAGTGCAAAATTCGTTTTGTCCATGGCTCACTTCTCCTTACTGCGCTTGAGGAAGAAATTCAGCGCCGCGTTGATGAGCATGATAAAGAGGAACAGTACCAGCGCAATGGAAAACAAAGCCTGCCGCTGCAGGCCCGCCGCCGCGTAGCTCATCTCGCTGGCCACGGCGGTGGTCAAAAACCGCACGCTCTGGAAAAGGGACGGCATATTGGGCACGTTGCCGGACACCATCATCACCGCCATGGCCTCGCCGATGGCCCGGCCCACGCCCAGCACCACCGCCGCGGCGATACCGCTGCGGGCGGCGGGCACGGACACCCGAAACCACGTCTCCGTGGCGGTAGCACCCAACGCCAGCGATGCGTCCTCGTACTCCTTCGGCACGGCCTCCAGCGCCGTCATGGCCACGTTGATGATGGACGGCAGGATCATGACGGCCAGCACGATGATGGCCGCCAGCAGTCCCGATCCGTCGGGGATATGGAAGATCCGCCGGATACCCGGTACCAGCACCAGCATACCCACCAGACCGTAGACCACGGAGGGGATGCCCGCCAGCAGGCTCACCGCCGCAGACACCGCCGCCTTCAGCTTGGGCGGCGCCATTTTCGCCAGAAATACAGCGGTCATAAAGCCAACCGGCACGCCCAGCAGGATGGCGCCCGCCGTGCCGTACACGCTGGTCAGGATGAAGGGTAGAATGCCAAACTGCGGCTGTGCGCCGTTGGAGTCCCACACCGGGCCGAACAGGAATTTGATAAGGCCGATCTCCCGTATGGCCGGGATGCCGGAGACGATCAGATAGACCGAGATCAGCAGCACGCAGCCCACCGTGACCAGCCCCATCAGCAGAAACCAGCCGTGGATGACATTTTCCGCCAGTCGTTTTGCTCTCATATCAGTACCTCATATACGGGGATAAGGCGACACCCGCCGGGGATGCCGCCTTACCGAACCGCCTTACTTTCAGTTGGCCGCCACTGCGCCGGCCTTGGCGATGATATCTGCCGCAGCGGGAGAGGTCGCGTAGTCAAAGAAGGACTGTGCCGCAGGAGAGAGTGCCTTGCCCTCCACCGTCACCAGCACGAAGGGACGCTGCACCTTGTAGCTGCCGTCCTTGACGGTCGCCTCGCTGGGGGTCACGCCGTCCACGTTCAGAGCCTTCACGGTGTCCTTGATGGAGGCCAGAGACGCATAGCCGATGGCGTCGGGGTTCTGGCTCACCGCGGTGATGACATCGCCGGTGGAGGTCAGCTCCTGCCGGTACTGGCACTTGTCCTTGGTGCCGGTGATGGACTCAAAGCCGTCGCGGGTACCGCTGGCCGCCTCTCGGCCGATCAGCACCACCTGTGCGTCCTTGCCGCCCACATCCTTCCAGTTGGTGATCTCGCCGGTGTACAGCTTGTCGATCTGCTCGATGCTCAGGTCGCTGACCGGGTTGTCGGGATGCACGATGATAGCGATACCGTCATAGGCCAGCACGGTCTCCTTCAGGCCGCCCGCCTTCTCCTCGTCCTTCAGGGCGCGGGAGGAAAGGCCGATGTCGCAGGTGCCCTCCTTCACGGCGGTGATGCCGGAGCCGGAGCCGGTGGGGTTATAGTTGACGGTCACATCCTTGTTGGCGGCCATGTAGGACTCGCTCAGTGCGCCGATGACCTTCTCCATGGAGGTGGAGCCATCGGTGGATACCGTGCCGCTGACAGTCTCCGCAGCGGTGCCGCCGTTGGCGTTGTCATCGCCGGTGTTGGCGTCGTTGTTGGTCCTGTCTCCGCAGCCCACCAGCAGCGCCAGCGTCATAACGGCGGTCAGTGCAAATGCCATGATCTTTTTCATATCACATACCTCGTTTCATGTGTTTTGGGATATCTCCTGTGTACGTCTTTATTGTAGAAACTGTATGTAAAGCAAAAAATCACGCCCTTGTAAAATCCAAGTAAAGTGCGGCTTTTCCAAGGATTGCCTTTACCCGCCCGGTATGGTACAATGTCCTCACAGCGCGCGCTTTGCCGTCTATTATCTCCCTGACCGGCGACACTGTGTAAAATAGGCTGTCAGAAAGGAATCGGAGTATGAAGAAAAAGCTTTTGACCCTCCTCCTCGCCGTCGCCATGGTGTTTACACTGGGCGCCTGCGGTGAGAAGAAGCCCGTCATGGGCACGGATGCCACCGCAACAGAGCCGGTGGTCGTCCTCCACACCAACGATGTCCACGGAGCAATCGAGAATTATGCGAAGGTCGCTGTATTAGCCGACCAGTATGCCGCGGACGGCGCCTACGTCCTTGTGCTGGACGCCGGCGACTTCAGCCAAGGCACCACCTCTGTGAGCCTGTCCCAGGGTGCCACCGCCATCGAGCTGATGAACATGGTGGGCTATGACGCCGTGGCGCTGGGCAACCACGAGTTCGACTACGGCTACGAGGTGCTGAAGCAGAACATGGCGTCCGCCGACTTCCCCGTGCTGGCTGCCAACGTGAAGTACAACGGTGAGCTGGCCTTTGACGACGCCGCCGTGTTCACCACCCCCGGCGGCACCAAGATCGGCGTGTTCGGTCTGGATACCCCGGAGACCGCCACCAAGGCCCACCCCGGCAAGATCGCGGGCGTGACCTTCGCCGGCGGCGAGGAGATGTACCAGATCGCGCAGGACATGGTCACCATGCTGCGCGAGGAGGAAGGCTGCAACTACGTGATCTGCATCGGCCATCTGGGCATTGACGACGAGACCGCCGTCACCGCCAACCGTTCCATTGACCTGCTGGCCAAGGTCACCGGCATCGATGTGTTTATCGACGGCCACTCCCACTCCACCGAGGAGGAGATCGCCGAAAAGACCAATGCCGACCGCAAGGTGGGCGACACCGTGCTTACCTCCACCGGCACCAAGCTGGAGAACATCGGCGTCGTGACCATCAAGGACAGCACCATCACCACTGAGTGCGTGCCCACCGAGGGCATCGAGGTCCCCGCTGACAACGAGATCGCCGCCCGCGCCGCCGCTATCGCAGCCCAGGTGGAGGCCGAGTACGGCACCGTATTCGCCAAGACCGAGGTCACCCTCAACGGCGAGAAGGCCCCCGGCAACCGTACCGAGGAGACCAATCTGGGCGACCTGATCACCGACGCACTGGTCTGGAGAAGCAACCTGGAGGGTGAGTCCGTGGACGGCGCCATCACCAACGGCGGCGGCATCCGCGCCACCATCGAGGCCGGTGACATCACCAAGAAGGATATCAACACCGTGCTGCCCTTCGGCAACACCCTGAGCATCATCAAGATCACCGGCAGCGAGCTGCTGGAGGTGCTGGAGGCGTCCACCTTCTGCACGCCCGAGGCCATCGGCGGCTTCCCGCAGGTATCCGGCATTGAGTTCACCGTGGACACCAGCAAGGCCTATGACGCCGGCGACGAATATCCCGGCACCACCTATGCCGCTCCCAAGAGCATCAACCGCGTGACCATCACCTCCGTGGGTGGCAAGGACTTTGACCCGGCAGCTACCTACACCATCGCCACCAACGACTTTATGGCCAGCGGCGGCGATACCTACTACCGCTTCATCAACGCCACCGCCAACTACGATCTGGGCATCGCCATGGATGAGGTGGTCATGGACTACGTCAAGACCGTGCTGGGCGGCACCATCACCGCCGACAAGTACGGCCAGCCCGCAGGCCGCATCACCGTTTCCTGACGGGACCGCGGACAGCTGGCATACACGAAAAAGAGCCGCCTGCGGGCGGCTCTTTTCATGGGGACGGTCATGAAAAACCCCCCTCCGGCATTGCGCCGGAGGGGGGTTTGTTCTTTTCAGTATCTCGTGCTTACTTGCCCGCGTTCATCTGAGCAGCGACCTCAGCGGCGAAGTCCTCCTGCTTCTTCTCGATGCCCTCGCCGGTCTGGAAGCGCACGGCGTCCACGAACTTGACGGAGCCGCCCAGCTTCTTGGCGGCGTCGGCGATATACTTCTCCACGCAGCCCTGGAAGATGTCGCTGCGGACGAACTCCATCTGCAGCAGGCAGTTCTCCTCGTAGAACTTGTTCATCTTGCCCATGACGATCTTTTCCTTCACAGCCTCGGGCTTGGAGGCCATCTTGGGATCGGTGTCCATCAGAGCCAGAGCGACCTTCTTCTCCTCGGCCAGAACCTCCTCGGTGACCTGGGACTTGTCCCAGAAGCGGGGATTCAGAGCGGCGATCTGCATGGCGATGTTCTTGCCGATCTCGGTGGCGTCCACGCCGCCCTCCACAGCCAGATTCACCAGCACGCCGATCTTGCCGCCGGCATGGACGTAGCCCACGCTGGTGTTCTCAGCGAAGCGGACGAAGCGGCGGATCTGCAGGTTCTCACCGATGGACATGACCTTCTCGGGCATGGTCTCGGAAACGGTCAGCTCGGTGCCGGTATACTTGCAGTTCATCAGCGCGTCCATATCGGCGGGATCGTTCTCCGCGATGGTCTTGGCGATATCCTTCACGAAGGCCACGAACAGCTCGCTCTTGGCGCAGAAGTCGGTCTCGCAGTTGACCTCCACCACGACGCCCACGCCGTTCTCGGTCAGCGCGTAGGACATACCCTCGGCGGCGATGCGGCCGGCCTTCTTGGCAGCCTTGGCCAGACCCTTCTCACGCAGCCACTCAACAGCCTTATCCATATCGCCGTCGCACTCGACAAGCGCCTTCTTGCAGTCCATCATGCCCACGCTGGTCATCTCGCGCAGGGTCTTCACATCAGCAGCAGTAAATGCCATTTTAGTTTCCTCCTGTAAAATATTGGTTGAAAAAGGGGCAGGGACACTTCCCTGCCCCGTGAGGTTACGCGGTGTTCTATCAGACTTACTCGGCGTCCTTGCTCTCGGCGGCGGCCTCGTTCTGCTCGCCCTGACGGCCCTCGATCATGGCATTGGCCATGACGGAAGCGATCAGCTTGATGGCGCGGATGGCGTCATCGTTGCCGGGGATGGGATAATCGATCTCGTCGGGATCGCAGTTGGTATCGGCGATGGCCACAACAGGAATACCCAGACGGTGTGCCTCGGCGATGGCGTTGCGCTCCTTGCGGGTATCCACGATGAACAGAGCGCCGGGCAGCTTCTTCATTTCCTTCACGCCGCCCAGATACTTCTCCAGCTTCTCGATCTCGCCCAGGTGCTTGATGACTTCCTTCTTGGGCAGCATATCGAAGGTGCCGTCAGCCTGCATGGTCTTCAGCTGGTTCAGACGGTCGATACGGGTGCGCATGGTCTTGAAGTTGGTCATCATGCCGCCCAGCCAACGGGCGTTGACGTAGTACATACCGCAGCGGGTAGCCTCGTCCTTGATGGCCTCCTGAGCCTGCTTCTTGGTACCCACGAACAGCAGGGACTGGCCGTTCTCGGACAGCTGACGCACGAAGGCATAAGCCTCCTCCAGCTTCTTCACGGTCTTCTGCAGGTCGATGATATAGATGCCGTTGCGCTCGGTGTAGATGTAGGGAGCCATCTTGGGGTTCCAGCGGCGGGTCTGATGACCGAAGTGTACACCGGCCTCCAGCAGGGCCTTCATGGATACGACGTTCTGATTTGCCATTTTTGTTGTTTCTCCTTTTGTTTTTAGTTTGTACCTCCAGCTCCATCCTCCCGCCGGCCAACCTTGCGGCACCGACCGACAGTCCGAAGCTGTGCGGATTCACCGAAATATAATAGCACAAGTTTCCCCGCTTTGCAAGGATAATTTCGCAATTTTTACGGGAAAACTCTCACCTTTTTACCGTGCGTCAGGCTTCCTCCTGAAAATACGCCGCACCGGCGCCGCACAGGGGACACTTATAGTCCTCCGGCAGCGTATCGCCCTCGTAGACATAGCCGCACACCTTGCACACATAGCGGTGCTTAGCCTCGCCGGAGGCCGCCTGCTCCGCCTTCTCCTCCCGCACATCGGCGGCGATGGCCTCTGCCAGACGCTCCATCTGCGCGTCCTGATCCGGCCGCAGCGCCGACTTGACCGTCAGCGGCGCCTGGAGCTCCGACCAGCCCTTCAGCGGCGTCAGCAGCTCCTGCATCTTCTTGCCGCTCACCGGCGACCACGAGCCGTTTTCGATGAGGACGTACCGGCGGTTCGCCAGTTGGTGGGCCACGATGTCGTGGAGCAGCTGCTCCATGGTGACAAAGATGCCCATGTTATAGGTGGTGGACGCAAATACCAGATGGCTGTATCGGAAGGCGGCGGACACGATGTAGGACGCCGGCGTCACCGAGGCGTCGAACATCGTCACCTTTATGCCCCGCTCCGCCAGACGGCAGGCCAGCACGTTGGCGGCGTTCTCCGTATCGCCGTACACCGAGGCATAGGCGATCATCACGCCCCGCACCTCCGGCTCGTAGCGGCTCCACAGGTCATACTTTTCCAGGAAATACCTCAGATCCTTCCGCCACACGAAGCCGTGGAGCGGCAGCAGCATCCGGATATCCAGCGTCCCGGCCTTTTGCAGCACCGTCTGCACCTGCGGGCCGTACTTGCCCACGATGTTGGTGTAGTACCGCCGCGCCTCGTCCAGATAGTCCCGGTCGAAGTCCACCTCATCGGCAAACAGCGCCCCGTTCAGTGCGCCAAAGCAGCCGAAGGCGTCCGCCGACAGCAGCAGCTTGTCCGTCTCGTCGTAGGTCATCATCACCTCCGGCCAGTGGACCATAGGCGCCGCCACAAAGCGCAGGGTGTGCCGGCCGGTGCAGAGGGTGTCCCCCTCCTTGATGACGGTGATGCGCCCCGCCACCTCCGGGCCGAAGAACTGCCCCACCATGGTCTTGGCCATGGCGCTGCACAAAAACTGCGCCTTGGGATAGTCCTTGGCAAGATCCGCCAGCTCCGCCGCGTGATCCGGCTCCATGTGGTGTACCACGATGTAGTCCAGCTCCCGCCCCGCCAGGGCGTGGGCCAGATTCTCCCGGAACGTGCGGCGCACCACGCTGTCCACGCCGTCGAACAGCACCATCTTTTCGTCCGTCAGCAGGTAGCTGTTGAAGCTGATGCCGTCCGGCACGCCGAACACGCCCTCAAACAGCGCCAGCCGCCGGCAGTCGGCGCCGACCCATGTATAATCATCATTGACTTTTCTCGTACAATACATACTCTTATCATCCTTTCCGCGGCGTATGCCGGTGAATGTATTCCCTACTATACCTATTATTGCATTATAGCAAAGCCCCTCGCATTTTTCCACTGTTTCTTGCGCCGCGGATAAAAAACACAGCGCCCTGTCAGACAGAGCGCTGTGGTGTGATTCAGATAGCCTTCTTGGCGATGTCGCACAGGGCGGCAAACGCCACGGCGTCGTTGATCGCCATCTCGGACAGCATCTTGCGGTTGATCTGGATGCCGGCGACCTTCAGACCGTGCATGAAGGTGGAGTAGTTCAGACCCTGGGGCTTGACAGCGGCGGAGATACGGGTGATCCACAGCTGACGGAAGTCCCGCTTCTTCAGACGACGACCCACATAGGCGTAGGTCAGGGACTTCATGACCTGCTCGTTGGCCATCTTGAAGTGCTTGGACTTGGCGCCCCAGTAGCCCTTGGCCAGCTTCAGAGTCTTGTTTCTTCTTTTACGCGCCATCATTGCGCCTTTAACACGTGCCATATTTCAATTGCCTCCTATTCTAACGATTCCGTCTCTTATTTGTAAGGGATCATCTTGCGGATGGTCGCCTCGTTGGTGCAGTCAGCATAGGTGGTGCTGCGCAGACGACGGCCACGCTTGGTGTCCTTCTTGGTCAGGATGTGGCTCTTGAACGCATGAGCTCTCTTGACCTTGCCGGATTTCGTCAGGTTGAAGCGCTTCTTTGCGCCGCTATGGGTCTTCAGTTTAGGCATAATATTACTCCTTCCAAAATGATCGCTTTGGGAAAATTGCTGTTACTTGCCGGCCTTGGGGGACAGGAAGATCGACATATTCCGTCCCTCCAGCTTGGCAGCCTTGTCGAGGGTCGCCACTTCGGTACACAGGTCTGCAAACTTATTGAGAAGATCGCGGCCGATGTCAGTGTGCGCCATCTCACGACCGCGGAAGCGGACGGATACCTTGACGCGGTTGCCGTCGGACAGGAACTTCTGGGCGTTCTTCAGCTTGGTGTTGAAGTCGCCTACGTCAATGCCCGGGGACATCCGGATCTCCTTGATCTCCACAACGTGCTGGTTTTTCTTGGCTTCCTTCTCGCGCTTGCTCTGCTCGAATTTGTACTTGCCGTAATTCATCAGCTTGCACACAGGGGGCGTTGCCTGCGGGGAGATCTTCACCAGATCCAGCCCGTGCTCCTCCGCGATGCGCAGGGCCTCTTCACTGGACACGATGCCCATCTGCTCTCCGCCTTCGCCGATCAATCGGATCTCCTTGTCGTTGATCTCATCATTCAGTTGATGCTGTACCTTGCTAATACCGAAGCACCTCCAATCCAAAATAAAAACGCGAATGCTCTCGGCATCCGCGCAACAAAACAGACCACCCCTCCGGGTACTCTGCTGACGCTGTTGACCTCTTTGCCTGCGGCGGGAGGTGAGGCGGATGCACCGACCTTCTTTGTTTTCTTGAGTAGTATACCGTACCCGTGCCGGTTTGTCAACTGGAATTTTACATTTTTTCTTGATTATTTTGTGCATAACCGGGGATTTTCCGGTCATACTGACCCTGTACCTATTGAAAAGGAGGTGCCTCACATGGAGGAACGCAAGAACACCAAGAACGAACAGAACACCACTGAGCAGAATATCCCCAACACCGGCAAGAATACCAAGAACACGAAAAACGCCAAGAACTGCAAATAACACGGCGCACAGTGTAAGAGCCGCGGCAAAGCCGCGGCTCTTGTCTTTTCTCAGTGGGTCGCGCCCAGATACTCCTCCAGCGTGATGCCCTTGTTGAAGATCTCCTGCGCCGCCTCCTTGCCCACATAGCGGTAGTGCCACGGCTCATAGATGATGCCGGTGATCTCGCTCTTACCGGTGGGGTAGCGGTGGATGAAGCCGTACCGCCAGGAGTTGGCCATCAGCCATTTCTGGGTGGGGGTCTGCTCCTGCTCCTCCGTCAGATTCTGGTTGCCCATGTCCACGATGTCCACCGTCAGGCCCAGCTGATGCTCGCTGGTACCCGGCACCGCGATCTCCTTGGCAGTCTCCTGTACCGCCTCGTCGTGGCTCTTGCCCGCCGCCTCCAGCTTGGCCACCTTCTCGTCGAACAGGCTCTGCTGCGTCTCCATAGACCGATAGGCCGAGCAGATCAGCGGCTCATTCCCCGCCTTGCGGCAGGCGTCCATCATGCTTTGCAGGGCGTCGTAGCACCGGCGATCCACCTGCAGGCCGTTGCTCAGCTCCACCGGATCCACCTGCCAGTCCTCCGGCAGCTTGTTCCACGGATTGACCAGCGTCAGCAGCTCGTTGCTTGCCGCCGACGGCTTGGAGGTCTCCGGCTCCTTCTGCTGTGCCAGCGTCTCCGCCGCCTCCTGCCGCCGCTCCTCCTCCGCCTGCTTTTTATCCCGGCATCCCTTTACGATAAAGATGATGCCCACGATCAGCGCCGCCAGGAACACCACCGCGATAATGCGGTTGCGCATAGCCTCCCGGTAGCGGCGCTGTCTTCTCCGTTCTCTTTCATCCATTGCTTTTTACCTCAATTTCTCCGGGTATACCCCCGCCTCGTGGAGCGTTTGCAGCTCCGATGCCACACGCGCCCGATCCTCGTGGTACGTCATGCCGAACCACCGGTCCTTCGACTGTAGGACGGACACCGACAGGCGCCCCTCCCGCAGCAGCTCGCCCACCATATTGGGCAGCAGGCACTCCGCCTTGACGTTCTCCCCTGCGTCACTGCGCAGGAACGTCTCGAAATAGCGCGCCAGCTCGTCAAAGATCGACGGCATGAAGCCCCAGAAGTTCATGGACACCACCGTGTCCGGCTCCAGCAGCACGCCGCTGTCCTCGTCAAAGATGGTGCCATCCTCCCGCAGCCGGATCTTCAGCGTCTCGTGGATGTCCGCCAGATAGCCGTCCTGTGTCCGGCAGACGCCCCGGGACACCGTGCCGTATTTTGTCACCGTGTTTTTCAGCAGATACCCCACCATGGTGGCCGCGCCCCGCTCCGGCAGGCGCTGCAGCTCCTCGTAGATGGTGCGGTAGGCATCTGCGCCGTAGAAGTCGTCGGCGTTGATGACGCAAAACGGCTCGTGGACAAACTCCCGCGTACACAGCACCGCGTGGGCGGTGCCGAAGGGCTTCGTCCGCTCCTCCGGGATGCGGTAGAAGTCCGGCAGGGAGGAAAAATCCTGAAAGGCGTAGCACACCTCCACCGGTAGTCCCTCCGGCGTCCGCAGGCGGGACGCCATGTCGCCGCACAGCCGCTTCATCAGTTCCAGCATATCCGGCTTGATGATGAACACGATCTTATCAAATCCGGCGCGCACCGCGTCGTAGACGCCGTACTCCATGAGGATCTCCCCGTTGGGCCCCACGCCGTCTGTCTGCTTATTGCCGCCATAGCGGGAACCGAGGCCCGCCGCCATAATGACCAAGGTTGTTTTCATGCTGCCCCTCCTGCATTATCTCCAAAAAAGCGGGTCGTCAGACCTGACGCCACCCTTGGCAGTATACCACAGTTCCCGCCCTGCTTCAACAGCTTTCGCCGACGCCATCCCTTAAGTTTTGACTAATTTCCCGTTTTTACCGGTTTTGTGAAACTCCCACTGGATTTTTCTCCCATGATCCACTATAATATATGTTTGTGGTTTTCCTCCGGCCCGCTGTGCGCCGGAAATCCAGTTGTTAGGAGCGAACGCATATGTCTGCATCGAAAAAGGCGATGGGCCACGTCTACGCCATGTTTACCATTCTGGTCTGGGGCAGCTGCTTTGTGCTGACCAAGGAGCTGCTGAAGGCCTATACCGCCATCCAGATCATCCCCCTGCGCATGGCGCTGGCCTATGTGACGCTGTGGGTACTGCGCCCCAAGACGCTGAAGCTCCCCCGGAAGGACGAGCTGATGCTCATTCTCGTCGGCGTCACCGGCGGTACGCTCTACTTCTTCCTGCAAAATACCGCCCTCACCTACACCTATGCCGCCAACGTCAGCATCCTCGTGGCGCTGGCGCCTATCCTGACGGTGATTCTGGCCCAGCTTTTCTCCCGCAGCGGCGAGCGTCTGGGCAAGTTTGTGTATATCGGCGCCGTCGTCGCCCTCGCCGGCGTGGTACTGGTGGTGCTCAACGGACAGATGACGTTCCATCTCAGTCCCAAGGGTGACCTGCTGGCGCTGGCCACCGCCTTTATGTGGGCGGTGTACTCCATTCTGGTCAAGAAATATACCGAGCAGTACGACAACTTCATCATCACCCGCAGGGTCATGCTCTGGGGCTTTCTGACCTCCGTGCCGCTGATGCTGCTGACGGACGGGATGCCCGACCTGCATCCCCTGTTCACCACTCCCTCTATCCTGCTGAGCTGGCTGTTTCTGGGCGTGTTCGGCAACGCCGTGTGCTTTGCCATCTGGAACATCGCCTTCCAGCGGCTGGGCGTAGTGGTCACCAACAACTACCTGTACGCCTCCCCCTTTGTGACGCTGGCGGTAGGCTATCTGCTGCTCCATGAGCAGATCACCCTCATGAGCGTCATCGGCGCGGTGCTCATCACCGCCGGTGTTGTCGTGGCGCTGAAAAAGCCAAAGGAGAGCGCTTGACCTCTATACGAAAAAGTTGTGTGCCGCACAGCGGCACACAACTTTTTTCTTGCGTTTTTCCCCCCTCCTGTATACTTATATGCAGAGGTCATATACGTAAGGAGGCGTTTTCATGCGGCACTTTTTTTGCTCCCGCTGGGCTTGGCTCACCGCCCTGCTGGTGTTCACCGGCGTACTCATCTTCGCGTCGTGGGACAGAGGCATTGCCATCGACTACGACGGCACCGGCTATCTCTGCACCGTCCCCGACGACGGCACGGCGGAGGAGATTCCCGTGTCCTTCCACGGCACGTTCCGCCGGGGTACGTACACCGGCAGCTGCGACATCCCCGGCATTCTTCAATGCGCCGCTCTCCGCGCCCAGTTCCACGGCGGCACCGCCGATTCTGTCTTCACCGTGGATGACTCCGGCTTTCGGGTGGCCGCACCCCTCCACAGCATCTCCGCAGCGTCTGACCGCTCCTGCGCCGTGATCCGGCTGTGGACGGAGCGCACCGTCACCGGCGACCATATCTCCGGCCGGTGGGATGCAGACGACTTCTCCTACATCGCTATCGGCGACATAGAGGCCGCCCGCGCCTTGGCCGTCATGCAATAAAGCACCGCCCCCGCTCCAAGACCATCGGAGCAGGGGCGGTTTTGTATTTCCTTATCTTCTTCCCAAGCGGCTGAAGCCCCAGAACGTCAGGGGCCATACGCACCCGGCGAACAGCACGATCAGCAGATAGCGGATGCCGCCGGCGATCTCCGCCGCGCCGCCGCACAGCGCGATCAGCGGCGCTTTCAGCCCCGCCCGGATCGCCAGCAGCAGCCCGAAGCCCACCACCAGCTTGATGAGCTGCGCCCACCACACCGCCTCCGTCTCAAAGCGGATGTACCGCCGATCCAGAATGTTGGTGGCCAGCAGCCCCAGCGTAGCGCCTACGAATTTCCAGCCGTTGGACAGGGCGCTGACGTAGTTGGCGGTGTCCTCCGCCGTGGCCCCCGTGTCGCCCCGCAGGTACAGGTACGCCACGAACGCCCCGCTGCACACCACCATGAAGCCGATGACCCACGTCAGCACCCACGGCCGACGGTCAGCCTCCTCCATCACCGGATAGAGCGCCAGCACCAGCACCGTACCGATGACCAGCGCCACACCCACGTCCAGCGGCGTGTGGACGCCCAGATACATCCGGCTGAAGCAGATCAGCACCATCACCGCGATACACGCCCACCGCAGCCACGGCGTCTTGGTGTACCGCGCCGTGCCGCCGTACAGCGTCACCGCGTTCTGCGTGTGGCCGCTGGGGAAGGAGTAGCCCGACGCGCCCGCTCTGGCGCTCTCCACAATGGTGAAGCTGGGGTCCTTGACCCACGGGCGGGGGATGGCGCACAGGATCTTCAAAAACTGGTTGAGGATGGTGCCGAAAAAGCCCACGGTCATCAGATAGTAGCCCATCCGCTTGCTGATGCACCAGAACACGCCCACAGCGAACACCATGAAGCAGAGCTCATCGCCCAGATATGTCACCGCGCCCAGAATTTTATCCAGCAGCGGCGTTCGGATCGACTCCAATGCGTACAAAAGCCCCATACTTCCCTCACTTTCCCGCCACACTTCAGACAGGGCGGCGTTGTCATCCATAATATGGCTATTGTACACTATAATTCTTTTCTGTGCAACTGTTGACCGCACAGCCACGGTTTGCTATACTTTTTTCAAACAAACCAAATGAGGAGGCGCGCCTATGAAGCCTGAGGAACTGCTGCAAGTCCTGCACACCGCAGAGAAGTTGAAGGACACCACCCGCCACTGCGACACCTCCGGGGGACGCCGGGAGAGCGTGGCGGAGCACAGCTGGCGTCTGGCGCTGATGGCGTTCCTCCTGCGGGATGAGTTTCCCGCGCTGGATATGGACAGGGTGCTGCGTATGTGCCTCATCCACGATCTGGGCGAGTGCTTTACCGGCGATATCCCCTCCTTCTTGAAGACCGACGCCGATACGGAAAAGGAGGACGCTCTGCTGGCTCGGTGGGTATCGTCTCTCCCCGCCCCCTACTGCACGGAGATGGCCGCGCTGTATGCGGAGATGGACGCGCTGGAAACTGAGGAGGCCAAGCTCTATAAGGCGATGGACAAGCTGGAGGCGGTCATCCAGCACAATGAAGCGCCGCTGTCCACATGGCTCCCCCGGGAGCGTACGCTGAACCTGACCTACGCTGATGAAAATGTGGCGTTCTCCCCCTACCTCACCGCGCTGCGCAAGGCCATCCGGGAGGAGACGGAGCAGAAGCTCGCCGGCGGGGAATGAGCGCGGTGCTGGAAAGGCGGGAGGACAGCATGGAAATAAAGGAATATACAAAATTCAGAACAGATGAAATTCTTCCTCTCTATACGCAGGTTGGCTGGACGGCATATACAGAGGACATGGCAGCGCTGGAGCATGGCTTTCAGAGCTCCTTGCTGATCCTGGCGGCCTACGAAAAGGACACGCTGCTGGGTCTCATCCGTGCGGTCGGCGACGGCGCCACGGTGATATTGGTGAAGGATATTCTGGTGTATCCCGAAAAACAGCGGCAGGGCATCGGCACGGCGCTGCTCAAAGCGGTACTCGACAGATACGCCCACGTCCGGCAAATCCAGCTGTTAACGGATAATACGCCTAAAACAGTGGCGTTTTACCGGTCGCTGGGCTTTTTGGAGCTTTCGGAGATGGGCTGCTGCGGCTTTATGCGCGGCTGACGCATCCGACGCAGGGCAATACGAATATGGAGGAACGGTATCATGGCAGAAAATGTGATGTTCACGGCGGCCACCGACGCGGACGCGGCGGCGATCGTCGGCTTGCGTCACGCAATTTGGGGCACGACATACCGTGGCATCTATCCCGACCAGATGCTGGATGATTTTGCGTGGGACTGGCACCGGGAGCAGGAGCTGCGGCGGCTGCACGATCCGAAATACGCGGTGTATCTCATCCAGAAGGAGCGGCAGAGCATCGGCTATCTGACGATACACAACGGCGACGTGGTCACCCTGCAATCGCTGTATATCGTCTCCGAATGTCAGCGGCAGGGCATCGGACAGTGCGCCTTTGATTTTGTCGCGGCACATTGCAGGGAGCACGGCGTCTCCTCCTTTGTGTGTCACTGCGTTCCCCAGAACCTCAATGCCCGCAACTTTTACCAGCACATGGGCGGTGTGGTGATTGGGGAGGACTTAGGCAATGAGGAATCGTGGCAGGACTCGCTCCTCTATCGGTTTACGCTGGCATAAAACGGTATATAAGCAAAACCACCCGCTTTGCGGGTGGTTTTGCTTATACGGACACGCTTAACACACGGTTTTCATGCGCAGCAGCCTCAGACCGGACACTTTGGATAAAAGAGAAACACCGCTCGGATGAGCGGTGTTTCTTCGTGTTGGCGCTACCTATC
>ERZ1026848.428-NODE-428-length-23761-cov-4.468995_pt1 | contig 23761 bp, 18 predicted proteins | sample MGYA00380154_ERZ1026848 | MGnify/ENA primary metagenome ERZ1026848 (study PRJEB33269, sample SAMEA4719790) | human gut metagenome | biome: human-associated habitat; feature: organic feature; material: feces | place: Cameroon | collected 2013-10 ...
CCAGGGGGTGGCGGGCATAGCGTATGATGCCGCCGGGGAGGTCGGGCAAGCGTTTGAGACCGAGGGCGTCGGCTATGTGGAGGTAGGTGGTGCGCTCGGCCTCGAAAAAACCGAATTTGGGTTTGCGCACTGCGGCATCGGAGCCGTAGGGATATTTGACAATGGAGGCCAGGGTGGCGTAGGTCATGACAAAGCCTCCCGGACGCCGGCCATTGAAGTGGTGGGTGAGCAGGCGAAAGGTGTTGGCATTGCCGTCGAAACGTGTCATGTCGAGCCATTCGGCCTCGGAGAGGCGTTTGCCGTCGGGGGTGACGAGCTGATGCAAACGTGCTCCGCGCCCCTCGCTGAAATAGGTGCGTATGGCCCGCTCGCCCGAGTGGCCAAAGGGCGGATTGCCCATGTCGTGGGCCAGACAGGCGGCACTGACTATGGCCCCCATGCCGGTGACCTCGGTGTTGGCCAATGCGGGGTGGCGGGCTATGAGCTCGCGGCTGACATCGGTGCCAAGCGAACGGCCCACGCTCGACACCTCGAGGCTGTGGGTGAGGCGGTTGTGTACGAACACGCTGCCGGGGAGCGGAAACACCTGTGTCTTGTTCTGCATGCGGCGGAAGGCGGCAGAAAATATAAGGCGGTCGTAATCGCGCTGGAACTCGGTGCGGCGCTCCTCGAGGGGCTTGGCCTCAGCCTCCTTGCCAAGGCGTTTTGACGATATGAGATTTTGCCAGTTCATGTTGCTCTTGAATGTGTGGAATGATGGTGTGGTTTGCGTCATGTGCTGTCACCACACAAAGGTGTGGCAAATTTATTGAAAAACACGCTATAAGCGGACAAGTTTGCCCCAAAATCACTACTTTTGCACTATCATAGGGCTGTTGTAGCCCACGATGCACTCATTTACGAAGTAATATATCAGTATGAAGATTAAAATAGTGAACCGCTCGCACCACGCTCTGCCACAGTATGCCACTGCACTGAGCGCGGGCCTTGACTTGCGTGCCAACCTGGAGGAGGGCATCACGCTGCAACCGATGGAACGCCGGCTGGTGCCCACAGGACTGAGCATTGCACTGCCCGAAGGCTATGAGGCCCAGGTAAGGCCGCGCTCGGGACTGGCCTTGAAGCATGGTATCACGCTGCTCAACACGCCCGGCACAATTGATGCCGACTACCGCGGCGAGATTGGGGTGATAATGGTGAATCTGTCGGATACGCCTTTTAACATTGCCGATGGCGACCGCATTGCCCAACTGGTGATTGCCCGCTACGAACAGGCTGAATGGGAGGCTGTGGAGGCTCTTGACAGTACGGAACGCGGCGACGGCGGATTTGGACATACTGGCAAACAATGAGCTTATATGGGTTGACGGGGTAACGGGTTGACAAGTTGACGGGTTGAAAGGCCAAAAGCACCAAACGCTACCTCTAATGGGGGCGACGCGTCTCGCGTCGGGAAAAGATGCTGCTATTGTTTAGCAGAGTTCGTATTTCCCTCCCTCCTCTATCCCGACGCGGGACGCGTCGCCCCCATTAGAGCTTGCGCTTTCTTTCAGCGCGTTTCAGGCAACTTAAAATGCCCCCTCATGAAGCCCCCCCTCTTTACTTACCCCCTCATAAACGAACAGTGAAACAGACGTCGTACATACCTAATTGGCACAAGCCGAGGACGAGTTGGTCCCCGGCCTTGCTGCATTGGTGCGGTGTGCTGTTGCTGGCTATGGCAAGCGGCGTGCTGACGGCGTGCCACACGGCAAAACCGTTGGTCAAGCCCGACACGGTGGCTATGACGGCGCCTAAGGGGGGTAAGCCCAACAGACAACAGCACACGGGGGTGGCCACACAGGTGAGCTATGCTGCCGGACGACGATTTGACGCCTTGTTTTTGGAGGCTATACGGCAAAAGGAGGCGGAGCACATTGACGCTGAATATGAATTGCTTGACGCGGCACTCAAAATAAGGCCTGACGCGCCTGAGGCGCTGTATGAGATGGGGGTGCTGAAATTGTCGTACTCCATGTACTCGGACACGCTGAGCCGGGCACAGGGTGACACACTGCTGCGGCGGGCGGTGGAGCTTGAACCAAGCAACCGCAACTTTAAGGAGACTCTGGCCACCTATCTGGCCAACAGCGCAAAGTTTGCCGAGGCTATCAACCTGTATGAGGAGATAGCCGAGAACAATGAGAATGAGGAGACGCTCTCAACCTTGATATGGCTGTACAAAACGAGCGGCGACTACGCCGGGGCCATACGTACTATTGAACGGCTTGAAAAGCTTGACGGACGCAGCGAGCCGCTGAGTATGGAGAAGTTTCAGACGTATCTGGCCATGAAGGACGACGAACATGCCTATCAGGCCATTGAGGACTTGTGTGCCGAATATCCCTACGACCTGCGCTACCGTGTGTTGCTGGGCGACTTGTATGACCAGCACGGCTACCACGAGCAGGCGCTTGACATATACCGCGATGTGCTGACGGCAGAACCTGACAACAGCTATGCGCAGATTTCGCTACTGGCTTACTACAAGGCGGCGGGGGCAGACTCGCTCTACCTTGACCTGCTGAACCGGGTGGTGCTCAACCCGCGCACGCAAAGCGGGGCACGGCTTGAGGCGATGCGGGGTTTTGCGGTGGACAATGTGCGCAACGGGGGCGATGCGGCTCCGGTGCTGACCCTGTTCAGAAAGGCGCTGGCGGAACCGCAGGAGAACCGCGACATGGCGGAGATGCTGGCTGACTACATGGTAGAGAAGCGCATGCCCGACGACTCGCTGCTTACGGCCATGCACACGATACTGAGCATTGAGCCGGACTATACCAAAGCGCGCTTGCAAATATTGCGCATTATGCTGCAACGCAACAATATGGACCAGGTGGCCGCTACCTGCCGCGAGGGTGAGCTGTATGACCCGGCCGAACTGACGTTTTACTACTACGAGGGTACGGCGCTGTACCGCATGGGGCGCGACCACGAGGCAATACGCCAGTTGCAGCACGGGGTGGAACGCATTGACGAGAGCACCGACCGCGAGCTGGCGAGCGATGTGTATGCGCTGATGGGCGATGTGATGCACGGCGTGGGACTGAAGGAGGACGCTTATGCGGCCTATGACCATGCGCTGACGTACAACGCCAACAACCTGTTGTGCTTGAACAACTTTGCTTACTTTCTGAGCATTGACAGGCGGCAGCTTGACAAGGCGGAACGCATGAGCCGCCGCACGGTGGAGGCTGAAGGCGACAATGCGGTGTATCTTGACACTTATGCCTGGATATTGTACTTGAAAAAGCAATATGCACAGGCTGACATATATATAAAGGAGGCGCTGCGGTACACCGAGGAGGTGGCCGAGAATGCGTCGATATTTGAACACGCGGGCGACATTGCTTACAGTGCGGGCAACCGTCACGCAGCATTTGGCTACTGGCGCAAGGCGCTGTCGCTGACTACCGACCGTACTGCAAAACGGCGGGTGCAGCGCAAGTTGTACCGCACACGGCGCACCCGCTGACGGGGACTGGCTGGAGGAGGGCGACACGCTCCCCGAGGCTGCTGAAAAAACCGACGCGGGACGCGTCGCCCCCATTAGTGCTTGCGTTTTTTATCAGATTGACAGGTTAAAAAGCGGATTTGTAGCCATGGGAAGAACTGTTATGCCAAGAAATTGCGCTCTAATGGGGGCGACGCCTCCCGCGTCGGGCATTTTTCAGCTGCCTCGCCCCCACCGCCCCACCACTTTACACACTCACTAAAACACATACACAACTTTTCAAATGAAGTGTTATCTATACATAGCCCTCGTGGCACTTACACTGACGGCCTGCCGCTCGAGCAAGAGCGCGGTGAAGGGTCCCGACACAAACACGTCGGCCTCTACCAAAACTACGCATATTACAAATAACACGGCCGCCCTGGCCAGTGTGCAAAAGGTGGCTGCCATGCACCTTAGCCAACAGGGCGTGACGGCGAGCACGAAGGTAAGGCTGAGCGGTGTGGGCGGAAAGGACCTGAGCGTGAACGGCAAGTTGCAGATGAAGCGCAACAATGTAATACGTCTCTCACTGCGCTTTCTCGGCATGGAGGTGGGCCTGATGGAGTTTACGCCCAACGATGTGCTGGTGGTTGACCGCATGAACAAGCAGTTTGTGCGTGCCAAATATAGCGAGGTGAGTTTTCTGCGCCAGGCGGGGCTCGACTTTTATGCCTTGCAGTCGCTGTTTTGGAACGAACTGTTCATTCCGGGCCAGCACACGCTTTCGGCCGAAGGGCTGGGGCGCTTTGAACTGGTGCAAAAGGCCGGGCTTAACGTGCTGACGCCGAAGAACACGCCGAAACTGGCCTACCACTTTTATGCCGACCCGCAGGCTAACACCATTCAACGCTTGCAGGTGCGCAGCAACAATGCTGCCGAGAAGGGCGAATTTGCCTTTAACTACGACGGCTTTGAGCAGTTTGGCGGACGCCCCTTCCCCACGCAGATGCGCATGGCGGTGACGGGCACGGGCAAAAAGGATATTACGCTGGCTCTGAGTCTGTCGGGCCTCAAGGCTGATGCCTCATTTGACACGCGCACCACAGTATCTGCCAAATACACGCAACGCAGCGTGCAACAGGTGCTGGGACAACTGGGAATGTAACGTTTAGCATACTTACTCGTTAACCTGTCAACTTGTTAACCCGTTAACCAGAAATTCCGTCAACGGGTTAGCACATTACCTCATTAACTCATTAGTAAATGTACCGCATATTACTCTGCATATTGCTCCTTGGCACAGCGCTGGCGCTCCCCGCGCAGACGAACAAGAAAATACGTTCGCTGCAGCGTGAACAGACGTCGCTGAAAAAGAAAATTGCCAACCAAGAGCACATGCTGAAGTCCACCAAAAAGGACGTCAACTCGCAACTGGCCAACCTGCAAGTGATTAACGTGCAGATTGAAGGACAACAAAAGTATGTGAACGGCATACATGCCGAACTGACTGAGGTGGCTACCACCATCAGCGGACTTGAGCGCCAGCTGAAACTGCTCGAGGCCGACCTTGCTGTGTGCAAACGACGCTATCAGCGCTCGGTGTCGTACATATTTCACAACCGCATGCAGGTGTCGAAGTGGCAGTTTATTCTGTCGGCCAAGAACTTTAAGCAGATGTACCGCCGTCTGCGCTACCTGAGCAGTTTCAGCCGCTACCAACGTGCCCAGGCCGAAATCATACGGCAGAAGGAGGCGCAAGTGCAGGCCAAACGCAACGAACTGCTTGGCGTGAAAACCGAGAAGAACCGCTTGCTGCGCGAAGGACAGGCCGAACAACGCAAACTGCAGGGCCAACAGCAAGAACGCCAACAGGTGGTGAACGAACTGAACAAGAAACAGGCCGAGCTGCAAGCCTCGATAGCGCAACAACGCAAAAAGGCTGCCGCGCTCGATGCCCGCATTGACCAACTGATACAACAGGAGATTGCTGCCGCCGAACGCAGACGCAAGGCCGAGGCTGAACGCAGACGCAAGGCCGAACTGGCTCGACAGGCCAAAATCAAGGCGCAACGCGAACAGGCGGCACGCGAACGTGCGGCACGCGAACGTGCCGAGGCGCAACGCAAGGCAACCGCAGCAGCCAACGCCAAAAAGGCGGCTGCCAAGAATGGGGCTAAGACTAACAATGCCGGCACCAAAACAACGGCATCGGGCAACACGAGGAGCAACACCAAACGAAATGCCACAAAAACGGGCACGAAACCAAGGCGCACGTATACCGAACCCGTGGAGACGAGCACGGCACCCGAATTTGCCGAGAGCAATGCCGACCGCGCCATCAACAACAGTTTTGCCGGTAGCCGCGGCCGACTGCCCATGCCTATTACGGGCGGCTATGCCATTACGCGCCACTATGGTTCATACAGCGTGGCGGGACTAAAGGGCGTGCAACTCGACAGCAAGGGTATCAACATTACCGGACGCCCGGGGGCACAGGCACGCGCCGTGTTCAAGGGCGAGGTGACGGCCATATTTACCGTAGGCGGACTTTACAACATCATTGTGCGCCACGGCTCATATATGTCGGTTTACTGCAACTTGAGCTCTACCTCGGTGCGACGCGGCCAGGACGTGCACGCCGGACAAACGCTTGGCACGGTGGCCACCGACGCTTCGGGCAACAGCACGCTGCACTTCCAGCTGCGCAAGGAAACGGCCCGCCTCAACCCTGAGGCTTGGCTCGGAAGATAACCCCCGCCCCGACGCTTTTCAACACTACACTTTCATCAGCAAACACTACACTACAATGAAAATAGAACAACAACTCACCAACGCTGTCATTGAGGCCGTGAAGGCACTCTACGGGCAGGACATCACTGCCGCACAAGTGGCTCTGCAAAAGACTAAGAAAGAATTTGAAGGACACCTCACACTGGTGGTTTTCGGCTTGTTGCGCATTTCGCACAAAAAGCCCGAGGACACGGCACAGGAAATTGGCCAATGGCTCAAAGACAACACCACCCTGCTGCAAGGCTTTAATGTGGTGAAGGGCTTTCTTAACCTTGCCATTGCTCCCGCACAGTGGATTGGGCTGCTCAACGATATCGACGCCAATGCCGAATATGGCATTACACGCCCCACTGCCGACAGTCCGCTGGTGATGATTGAATATTCATCGCCCAACACCAACAAACCCCTGCATCTGGGCCATGTGCGCAACAACCTGCTGGGTTGGGCCTTGGCCGGTGTAATAGAGGCTAACGGCAACCGCGTGGTGAAAACCAACATTGTGAACGACCGCGGCATACACATCTGCAAGTCGATGCTGGCATGGCTCAAATATGGCAACGGCGAGACACCCGAAAGCAGCGGCAAGAAGGGCGACCACCTGATTGGCGACTACTATGTGGCCTTTGACAAGCACTACCGTGCCGAGGTGAAGGAGCTGCAGGCTAAATTTGAGGCTGAGGGCATGACTGCCGACGATGCCAAGGCCAAGGCCGAAAAGGAGAGTCCGCTCATTAAGGAGGCGCACGCCATGCTCGTAAAGTGGGAGGCTGGCGACCCCGAGGTGCGTGCCCTGTGGCGCAAGATGAACGAGTGGGTGTATGCCGGATTTGACGAGACCTACAAGGCGCTGGGTGTAAGCTTTGACAAGATTTACTACGAAAGCGACACTTACCTCGTGGGCAAGCAGGCCGTTGAGGAGGGCTTGGAAAAGGGCCTTTTCTTCCGCAAGGAGGACGGTTCGGTATGGGCCGACCTTACCAAGGACGGACTTGACGAGAAACTGCTGCTGCGCGCCGACGGCACCAGTGTGTACATGACACAGGACATTGGTACGGCCAAACTCCGCTTCCAGGACTTCCCCATCAACAAGATGGTGTATGTGGTGGGCAATGAGCAGAACTACCACTTCCAGGTGCTCTCAATACTGCTCGACCGCCTGGGCTTTGAGTGGGGCAAGAGCCTGGTACACTTCTCATACGGCATGGTGGAACTGCCCAACGGCAAAATGAAGAGCCGCGAGGGTACGGTGGTTGACGCCGACGACCTGGTGGCCGGCATGATAGCCCAGGCCCGCCAGACCATTGACGAGGCTAACAAGAACCCCGACATGACCGAGGACGAAAAGAACGAGGTGGCACGCATCGTGGGCATGGGTGCCCTCAAGTACTTCCTGCTCAAGGTCGACGCCCGCAAAAACATGCTGTTCAACCCCGAGGAGAGTATCGACTTCAACGGCAACACGGGTCCGTTCATACAGTACACCTATGCCCGTATACGTTCTATTCTGCGCAAGGCTGCCGATGCCGGCATCAACATTCCCGACACACTGCCTGCCGACGTGGAGATTTCAACCAAGGAGGAGGAAATCATTCAGCACATAGCCGACTTTGCCGCTGTGGTGCGTCAGGCTGGCACCGAATACCAACCCGCTGCCGTGGCCAACTACTGCTACGAGCTGGTTAAGGAGTACAACCAGTTCTACCACGACTTCAGCATCATGCGCGAACCCGATGCCAAAAAGCAACTCTTCCGCCTTGTGCTCTCGCGCAACGTGGCCAAAGTGGTGCGTCTGGGCATGGGATTGCTGGGCATCGAAATGCCCGAGCGCATGTAATGACTTGATACTGACGTTTGGCATATGTGGGACAAACTTAGCAGCTACTGCATTGACATATCAAAATACCTGCTCACCGCAGTTGTCATTGCAGCCTTTTTCAAAGATATCGAAAGCAAGTGGATACTTTACATTACTGGCACTATCGCGGCATTATCTTTGCTCGGTATCGGATTAGCCATTGTCAAATATAAAAATGATAAGAATGGAAGTACTAAATAGCCCCTCACTATGGGTGATGATACTGATAATTGTGGCCTGTGCTTCTCTGTTTGTATGGTTTCATACTCCGAGCGGCAGGAAAAGCCTGCGTGAGAACTAAACACAGCTAAGATTCAATGTCATCAACCCCCAAATACTACGTAGTGTGGCGCGGCCGCGAGCCGGGCATATACCGCACATGGGAAGCCTGCCAGCAACAAGTGGCGGGCTTTCCTTGTGCCTTGTTCAAATCATTCAAGAGTGAGGACGAGGCCAAAGCGGCCTTTGCCAACGCTCCCGAACCCAACACCGCAAACGGTGCACCCCGTACCGATGCTGCCAGCCAAGGTGCTGACAATGCCGAAAAGCCTGCCGACAGTGCTGCCGACACCCGCAGTTACAAGCCTGCCGCAGGTCCCAAAGGCTGTCCGCCGCCCCCACCCGACTGGCGCCACGACACCGTGCTGCCGCTGCCACCCGAGGTCAAGGCCGACGCCCTGGCAGTGGACGCCGCTTGCTCGGGCAACCCGGGCCCCATGGAGTACCGCGGCGTGTATCTGGCCACCGGGCAACAGATATTTCACTACGGCCCGGTGCACGGCACCAACAACATTGGCGAGTTCCTGGCCATAGTGCATGCACTGGCACTACTCAAGCAGCGCGGCCGCACCATGACCATCTACACCGACAGCCGCAACGCGCTACTGTGGATCAAGGCCCGCAAATGCCGCACCAAACTGGAGCGCACCCCACGCACCGAACAACTGTTCCAACTCATTGAGCGCGCCGAACAGTGGTTGCGCACACACGACTACAGCGACATTCCCATCATCAAGTGGGAGACAAAACGCTGGGGCGAGGTGCCGGCCGACTTCGGACGCAAATAACAATGACGCCATTTCAGGTTGACGGGATTTCCGGTTACCCCATCAACCAAGAATACCATTCACACACATGAAACATCTCTATATCGAAACATACGGCTGCCAGATGAATGTGGCCGACAGCGAAGTGGTAGCCTCTGTCATGAAAATGGCAGGCTACGAGCCTTGCGAAAGTCTGGACCAGGCCGACGCCGTATTTCTCAACACATGCTCGGTGCGCGACAATGCCGAGCAAAAAATCATACACCGCCTTGAGGCCCTCAACGCCATGCGCCGCAAGGGCCGCAAACTCATCATCGGTGTGCTGGGCTGCATGGCCGAACGTGTAAAGGAAGGGCTGCTCAACGAGCATGGTGTTGACCTCGTGGCCGGACCCGACGCCTACCTCAGCCTGCCCGACCTCATAGCACAGGCCGAAGTGGGCAACAAGGCCATCGACATTGAGCTGAGCACCACCGAAACCTACCGCGACATTGTGCCCGAGCGCTACTGCGGAAGCCGCATATCGGGCTTTGTGAGCATCATGCGCGGCTGCAACAACTTTTGCCACTATTGCATCGTGCCCTACACCCGAGGACGCGAGCGCTCACGCGACGTGCAAAGCATACTCACCGAGGTGCGCGACCTTGAAAGCCACGGCTACAAGGAGGTGACACTGCTGGGCCAGAACGTCAACTCGTACTGCTGGCACCGCGAGGACGGCACCGACCTGCTATTTCCCGAACTGCTGCGCACCGTGGCCCGCGCCGTGCCCACCATGCGCATACGTTTCAGCACAAGCCACCCCAAGGACATGAGCGACGACACTCTGCGCGTCATTGCCGAGGAGCCTAATGTGTGCCGACACATTCACCTGCCCGTGCAGAGCGGCTCCAACCGCATACTTAAACTCATGAACCGCAAGTACACACGCGAGTGGTACCTCGACCGCGTGGCTGCCATACGCCGCATCATTCCCAACTGCGGACTGAGCACCGACATCTTTGCCGGCTACTGCTCTGAAACCGAAGAGGACCACCAGCTCTCGCTCTCGCTCATGCGTGAGTGTGGCTACGACTCGTCATTCATGTTCAAGTATAGCGAGCGCCCCGGCACCTACGCCTCACGCCACTTGCCCGACGATGTGCCCGAGGAGGTAAAAATACGCCGTCTTGAGGAGCTTATCGCGCTGCAAAACGAACTGAGCGCCGAAAGCAACCAGCGTTGCATAGGCCAGGAGTACGAGGTGCTGATTGAGGGTGTGAGCAAGCGCTCCAAGGAGCAGCTTTTCGGACGCACCGAGCAAAACAAGGTGGTGGTGTTCGACCGCGGCAATTATCGTCCCGGGCAGTATGCACGCGTACGCATCACCGATGCCTCAAGTGCCACACTCAAGGGCGAAACTATCGCGTGAATGCGGTAACGTGTGGCTAATGTGCTAATATAGCAATGTGCTAATATGCCAAACGCAACCTCTAATGGGGGCGACGCGTCCCGGGAAAAGGCAATGTTCATACATTAAATAATAAAGGCTCACAAACAGCGCTAATTACACGTCTGTTTGTGAGCCTTTGCCTTAATCCCGATGCGTCCCGAGGCTACTGAAAAATCCCGACGCGAGACGCGTCGCCCCCATTAGTGGTAGCGTTATATTTATTCTCTCCCCGTCAGCCTACCTATAAACGAGTGTATGTACTTTTACTGTCATCTTACACTTTTTGTACGTAACAAGTTGATATACAGAGATTTCAAAAGTGTAAGATGATTTCAAAGTATCTTACACACTCCTGCATACATCTTACACACCTCACCCCCTGTCACGCAGTCAGTTTGGACGTATGCAGTAGATAATACGGCATAGGGACGCAGAACAATTTGTCGGAGCAACAGACCTTTCTGCTCCCCTATGCCGTGACATCTTCCTCCCGTGCTTGTCCGTGTGGCAACATGTGAGTTGTGTAGGTTGCGTGTAGGTGGAATTTGTAACATCTTACACTGTGTAAAGCATTGACAGTCAATGAGTTGCAACGAGTTAGTGTAAGATGTAAGATACTCGGCAAGTAAAGTATTTGTAGTATAGTAAAGATACCGCAACCACAAAACGCAACCACAAAACGCAACCTCTAATGGGGGCGACGCGTCTCGCGTCGGGAAAATAAAAAGAAAAGACACACAAAACACACTAAACAACAGCTGCACTATCACCGACGCGGGACGCGTCGCCCCCATTAGAGATAGCGTTTTGTGCTTGCGCTACTGCATCTCCTGCCGCCACAGCAGGTCAAACGTTTGGCGCATCAGCGGCTCATCAGCCATCATGCGGCGCAGTTCGGCCAGCGGGGCAGCATTGGGGCTCTCGGGCAACCACAAATGCAAGTAGCCGCCCTCGGCATATTTCTCGTGCAGGTGGGCAGCCATACGCTGGTAGTGCTGCTCACGCGTCAGCTCCGGGTAATTGGCCAAGCCATACTGCACCGCGCGGCGCATCGACACCAAAGGGTCTATCAGGCGGTCGGCCTCGGCCACTATCATGCCATAAATGGTGCGCGGCGCACGATCGGCCGATGCACGGTGGTCCTCGGCGGCCTCAGCTATCACCTCAATCTGCGCCCCGTCAAACCATTGGCGCAACCGTTGGTCAGCCCTCACAATGCGCCCCGACACAAGGTGGTGACACGCACGCCCCTCGCACAGGCCAAGGTCGTGACAGGCTGCCGCCGTGAGCAACATGCCCGCATCGGTGTCGGCATAGTGCGCCCCCATGGCCATGCTGCGCTGCATCACACTGCGGGCATGGTCGCGCTGGTGGGCCGGGTCAAAGTGGTCGTACTGTGGCAGCACCTCGTCCTCAAGGTAGCGCACAAGGCTCTCGGGCACACGGGCCATGTAAGCCTGCACTTGTTCTGTGGTGTGTGTCATGTCAGTCATTCACCCCCTTCTTTTTGAAGCGTTGCGTCATGTCGGTCAGTGTGCCGTCGGCCTCAACGCGGCAAAAGCGCTGGTTGGTGGTGGGCGATGAGAGCGGACCGAATTTGGCCGAATAGGGACCGGTCTTTACATAGTCCAGACTGGCGGCAAGGGTGGCGGCATCGGGCAGCCACGTGCGGCCCGAATACCACCCTGTGCGCAAGCGGCCCTCATAATGTTGCTTGATGTAACGCCCTGCGGCCAGCACGGCCTCGGGGTCGTTGTCGCCGCCTTGTATGCCCACACAGGTTATGGTGCCGTCATACGAGTCTATCAGAGCCGTCAGGCGCTCATGGGTCAGTTCCTCGCCTATGTCCTCGCGCAGGTAGGCACTGTGGCACCCCACACAGCGGTTGGGACAAAGGGTCAGATTGATGGCGAGGGTCACCTCGTCGGGATATTCTTGAAATACAATGTCGTAGTTGTAATATTTGAGCATAGTAGTAATGTGCAAAATAACTATTGTTATCCGGTAAAACGCTAACATAAAACGCTAACATAAAACGCTACCTCTAATGGGGGCGACGCGTCCCGCGTCGGGATAGAAGAAAGAGGAAAATATGAATTCTGCTAAACAATAGCTGCATCTTTTCCCGACGCGAGACGCGTCGCCCCCATTAGTGCTTGCGTTTTACCAAACAGCAATATTAAGATAATGAGCCCATAGTCCAAGGCAGCCGAGCGGCACTCTGGGCTATGGGCTCATTGGGCTTCAGTCAGCCCATGCTTGTTCATATTAAAGCGGTCCTCCCCGCTTTAAGCCTCCACCTTCTGGTAGTAGCGGCGGCCGGCCTCCTTCTGACGGTCGAGCGAGAAGTTCGACACACGCTTCAAGTAACCAATGATACGGGTCAGATAGTCGAGGTTAGTCGACCCGCACTTGGGGCACTTGTGCAAGTGGTGCTTGTCAATGTGTCCGCAGTCGTTGCACAACGTGTTGGGTATGTTAAATGTAAAGTAGTTGCAACCCTCCTTGGCAGCCACGCGCAGCAACTGGCGGTATTGCGGCTGGCTCAAGTGCTCGTCAAGGTTCATGTGCAAGGCCGAACCACCCGTAAGGTGTTCTATAAAGCGGCGACCGTGCAGACGGAACTTCTCAATGATGTCGGTATTGGGGTCCTCAACCACGTAGAAGTAAGAGTTGTAGCAGTCGCGCGGCACATAATAGCCGGCCTCGCGGTCCCAGCGGGCATGCTTCACACCCACATTCTCGGCCGGAATCATCTCGCAGTTAAACATCACGTCCTTTGAGCGGTACTTGCGGTTGTAACCCTCAATCAGGCCCAATATGTTGCCCACAAAGTCCTCATACTCCTTGTTGTCTGAAATGGTGATACCAAGACTTTCGGCAGCCTCCACCATACCGTTCACGCCAATGGTCAGATACTGGCGCTTGATGTTGATATAGCCGGCATCGAACAGCGGCAGCATACCCTTGTCCATCAAGTCCTTGAGGTTGGCGTTATAAGCCAGCTGCACCTTGTGCATGAGGTCAATCACATCGTCAAGATACTCCACGTATGAGCGTCCCTCGCGGGTAGCTTGCTGCACACAGCGGTTAAGGTTGACAGTGAGCACCGATTTCGAACCGGTCGACACGCCGCCGGCTCCGAGCGTGTAACTGAAACCATTGTCCTGAATTTCGTTGCGCAGACGGCAGCACGAGGCCAGGGAGTCGGCATTGTCGCTCATGTAGGTAAAGAAACTGTGGCCCTCGGCATACATCTCCGATGTAAAGTCGGCATACGCCGTATCCATCACGTCGCCGTCCTTCGAGAGCAGCGCCATCGTCTCCACCGGGAAAGTGAGCACGGCCTTGGTGCGCTCCTGGTTGAACCACTTCATGAAGCGGCGCTGGAGCCAGTCGAGGGCGGGCCATGAGGGACGCGAGCCGTCGGGGAAACGGAACTCGCCAAATATGCTGTCAAAGTAATACTTGTCGTAGTACGAAATGTTCCAGAACACCGACTGGAAGTTGCGCGCACCCGTAGGCTGGTTGATAGAGTATACTATCTGCTCGAAACAGTCGGTAATAATCTTGTCGATGGTGCGCTGGCGCGCTGACAGGTCAACCACCTTGTCGGCATGGGCATAATAGTCGGTGCCATACTCCAGCTCGAGGAAGTGGCTCATGTACATCAAGAACTCCGGAGTGGCGCAAGCGCCCGAGAGCATTGAACTTACAATGAACACCATGTTGACAAATCCACCGCAGAACGACTTCAAGTTGGTAGGTGCTGTAGAGTTGCCGCCAATGTCCTTGGTGCCGTTGAGCAACCACGGATACATCGTTATCGAGGCGCAATAGTTGGCCAGCGACGTCTCGTCGTTCTTATATATAAAGTGGTTCTTGAGCAAATAAAGGTAGCGGTCTGACAGCTCCTTGCCATACATCTCCTTGATGCGGTCGCACAGCAGGCGGCGGTTCAAGCGTATAAAGCCCTGTTTGGGCAGCTCGCCAATGAGTGTGGCTATATTCTTGTTCTCCACATTGGCATTTGAGTCATACTTCGAGCCAGTGGCAGGGTTGGCCGAGTTGCAGTAGTTTATCAAGAAGCGCAGCTTGTCGGCCGTCTCGCGGTCGTCCTCATGACGCTTGCGGTAGAGCATGAACGACTTGGCCACCTCATAGTGGTGCTCGGCCATCAGGGCCACTTCCACCTGGTTCTGCACATCTTCCACACTCATGCCGTTGCAAAAGCGCAGGCGCTGCATGATGCGGTTCAAAGCCTCGGCATCTATCTCTTTTTTGCGCGACTGAAAGGCTTTCAGCACAGCGGATTTAATTTTCTCAATGCTCAACGGCTCGGTCTTGCCGTTACGCTTGGTAATGATAAAGTTGTCAGTACACATGGGGCAGGAATATAGGTTTTTCTAAAGGTTCGCAGAGAGCAGAAAGTTATCCGTTTTGGAAAACTTTTCGCACAACTCCGTCTTCAGAGTTGTCCGTTATGACAAACACTTTCCCTACCCGTCAATCTCGTGGCGGACATGCCTTAACAGTAGTTTTCTGGGAGGGTGTTATCCGTAAGCGCACGCTGCTGTTTTTCATCGAATGCGTGTTGCACAGCATTGTTAACCTACTGATTATCAGCGCGTTACACACATCGCGTGCGCCTAATCTAACGTGGCACCATTGCGGGCCGCGCTTCGTCTCCAACGAACCTTCGTGTTGGAATTATTTCTTAATTGCAAGGCAAAGATACGGCAAACTTTCTAACAAAAAAAGCAATCGAAAATGTTTTTTCGGAAAACTTTCGGACAACTTTGCGTCTCGCAGTTCTCACGTTTCACCTATTACTTCACCCCAAAACGCCAATGTCATTGATAACCAACACGGAGGGAGCGTAACCCCTCTGCCAACGACAGACCAGGGGGCTGAAAAGACATTACGGGCACACCAATCGGCCCAAATTGTCTTTACAGCCCCCTGGGCGTATCAACCATGCCGCAAGCACCCCGCTACTTCGAGCCGAGCTCCTTCAGATAGCCCACCATGGGATAGTGGTCCGACCACGAAACCGACGTGTCGATGCGCATGGCATAAGGTTTGAAGTGCGACGAGCAGAATATGTTGTCAATGCGCACATATATGGCGTCGCGGTTAAACGAGCGGCCTATGCCGTTGCCCGTGGCCCTGAAGCAGTCGGTCAGACGGCTGCACACCTGGTGGTGAGCATACGATATGGGCGTGTCGTTAAAGTCGCCCATCACTATCAGTTTGCGCCCCTTGTGGCGGTCAATAAACTGTGCCAGCGTGTCGGCCTGCATGGCGCGCTCATAGCCACCGGTGGCTATCTTGCGCACAAGCGTCAGCTTGCCGTGCACCTTGTCGGCCTTGGTAGGCGACTTTACAAGTTCGTGATACTCGCTGCGCTCCTCGCCCGACAAGTGCATCGACTCCAGGTGGGCACACACCACGGTAATGGTGTCGCCACGGCGCGGCACAAGGCTGAAGGCGGCAAAGCCATTGCCCTTGGAGTGGCACACCACCCGCTTGTCTGCAATGGGCATACGGGCCATCACGCCCAGCTGGTTCTCACCCACCCAGATGGTCTCGAAGTGGTAGCCATAGCGGCGCATCGAGCGTGTCATGCGTCCGCGGTCTTCGTCGTTGCGGAACGACACCTCCTGCAGGCACGCTATGTCGGGCCGCTGGTCTATGATGTAGCGCACCACCTCATAGTTCACACTATCGTCCGACATGCGCATATTGCCCAAGGCCAGCGTGTTGTAGCTCATCACCTTGAGGGTGCCCTTGGGCGGGGGCGAGCTCAAATTGACCGGAAAGTAGTCGCGCACCGAGCCAAAGCAGCCCACAAAGCCCACCACGGGTATCCACACCAGCCGCGGCTTGAGCAGCAGGCACACCATGCCCACTGCCAGCACCGCTGCCACACAAAAGGGGAAGCCAAGCCCCACCACAGCTATATACTTGCCATAGGTGGCGGCACTAACATACACAGTGGCTGCGCAGCCCCACATAATGAGCACTGCGAGCCACGCCAAAAAGGTGAGCAGTTTAGTCATAGTTCTGTTTCATCTATTCGCTATCCAGTAATATACACCCTACCTGTAAGGGCAAAAGCACAAACAGGCACTTTGCTATTCCTTCCGACAGCAAAGCAAAGCGCACATACATCACTTGCGACTGAGCCTGAAGAGCTCGTGCTTCTCGTCGGTAGTCAGACTGTCGTAACCCGAGCGGCGCACCTTGTCAAGTATCTCGTCCATACGCGCTTCATTGCGTTCCGCCTCACGCTTGGCGCGCATGTTGTACTCATAGTCGCTCTCGCGCGTAGCGGTGTGATGCGCATTGCCCGGTGCTGCCTTCTGCGGCATGCCGAGCCATTGCTTGATGCGCTGCCACAGCGTGCGGTGCGTCTTGGCACGGTCGTCCCAGCGCTGCCAGCCGCCCACCGTCTGCCGATTGTGCGCACGGCGCCGCCACCAGCGCAGCAAGAACCACCCGAACAGCATGCCGCCCAAGTGGGCAAAGTGTGCAATATTATCGTTCGAGGCGTAAGCCGATATCAGTTCAATGGCAGCATAGCCCGCCACAAAATATTTGGCTTTCATCGGTATGGGCGGCAGTAGCAGCATGATGCGCTCATTGGGGTAGAGCATACCAAAGGCCAGCAGCACACCATAGCAGGCGCCCGAGGCACCAATGGTGGTCCACTGGTTGAGGAACAGCCCCATAGGCATGAGGCTCGACCCCGTATTCACCATGTCATAGGCATACATGCCCTCAATAAAGTAGTCGGCCGTTTGCCACAGTTCCTGACAGATGCCGGCGCCTATGCCGCACACCATATAATATATAAGGAAGCGTTTGGCCCCCAAAGTGCGCTCTATCAGTCCGCCAAACATCCACAGCGAGAACATGTTGAAAAACAAATGTGTGAAACTGCCATGCAGAAACATGTATGTGAGCAGCTGAAACACATAAAAGTTGTCAGCCAGCGCAAAGTGCAGTCCGAGCCATTCGGTCAGGTCGATGCCGCGCGTGCGCATTACGGCCTGCACCAGGTAGCACAGCACATTGATTAGCAGCAGGTTGCGCGTGATGGGTGAAATCTTTTGCATGAATAGTGTAACGTATTGGAATTTATTTTCTGTAACTTTGTGCGAGGGTTGGGAGAGGGTGAGTTCTGAGTTTTGAGGTTGGGAGAGTTCTGAGTTCTGAGGTTATGAGGTTATAAAGTAACCTTTGTGAGCAGGCCCCCTACCTCTAATGGGGGCGACGCGTCCCGCGTCGGGAAAATGCGCGCCATGTTCAGAGAGTTCTGAGGTCGGGGGAGTTCTGAGGTTATGAGGTTACAAGGTTATAAAGTAACCTTCGCGAGCAGCCCCCCCTACCTCTAATGGGGGCGATGCGTCCCGCGTCGGGAAAATGCGCTATGCTCATACACCAAACAGTTGTTCACAGGCAGCACAAATCACACGCGAATACTGTGGGGGGCTTTGCCTTAACTACCGACGCGGGACGCGTCGCCCCCATTAGAGCTTGGGGGGGCCTGCTCACAAAGGTTACTTTATAACCTTATAACCTCAAAACTCAGAACTCACCTCCCTCCCCTACTCAGTATAATGCCACACAGTGGCACCGAAGTAGTGTTCCTCATTGAGCGTCACGCCCACCGGCATACGCGGTTCGGGCACACCGCTGCCAAGCACCACGGGCGAAAGCTCAACATAAGCCTCGTCCCACAGTCCCTGGTCAATAAAGCTCTGCAGCGTCTGCTGCCCGCCCTCAACCAACAACGACTGCATCCCCTCAGTGCGGTACAATTCGGCCAGCGCCGTATCAATGTCGGCATAAGCCAGCCACCCCGCAGGCAGTTCGCCCTCGGCCACACGGCCCAGCACCACCCTGCGCGGCTGGTTGCCCGCCCAATGACGCACATTAAGCTGCGGACGGTCCATGCGCAACGTGTTATGCCCCACCAATATGGCCTGGTGCATGGCACGCAACTGGTGCACACGCATGAGCGACGCCTCCGACGACAAGCGCGCTGCCGCCTCGCCCTCAGCCTCATCGCGCCAGCGGTCGATAAAACCATCAGCCGAACGCGCCCATTTGAGCGTAATATAAGGGCGGCGCTTGGTCTGAGCCGTTATAAAGCGGCGGTTCAGTGCACGACATTCAGCATCGAGCACACCAACCTCCACCTCAACGCCAGCCTCACGCAGTATGGCTATGCCGCGGCCCTGTACCTTGGCAAAGGGGTCGACACACCCCACCACCACACGCGGAATGCCCGTCTTCACTATCAAGCGGGCACAAGGCGGCGTCTTGCCATAATGGGCACAAGGCTCCAAGCTCACATACATCGTGCTGTCGCACAGCAGCGCACGGTCGGCAGCACGCACACTGGCTATGGCATTCACCTCGGCATGACCCTTGCCACACACGGCATGGTAGCCCTCGCCTATGATGCGGTCGCCATGCACAATAACAGCACCCACCATGGGGTTGGGTGCAGCGTGCATCTGGCCGTAGCGCGCCAGCTCTATGCAGCGGCGCATATATCGTTCGTTAACTTGCATAATATACCTTATAATATATACACTGATGGATACCCAGTTTACAGCCCTGCGCCAAAGCCTTGCCCCACTCTACGGCGAAGGCGAGGCACGCGCCATTGCCTTCATGCTCTACGAGGACGCATTCGGCGTGAGCCGTACCGATATTTATGCCGACAAAGTTAGGCAATTTTCTGAAGATGAGCGCGCACGCCTCAACAATATGTGCCAACTTTTGACCAAGGGTGTGCCCGTGCAGTATGTGCTGGGCAAGGCCTCATTTTGCGGCCACACATTCGCCGTGTCGCCCGCTGTGCTCATTCCGCGTCCCGAAACCGAGGAACTTGTGGCATGGGCCACCGATGTGGCAAGACTGATGCCGCGCCCCGAGGGACGGCCCTTGCGACTGCTCGATGCCGGCACAGGCTCGGGCTGCATAGCGGTGAGCCTCAAACTGGCACTGCCCGATGCCGATGTCACGGCCTGGGACATATCGCCCGAGGCGCTCAATGTGGCACATGGCAATGCGCGCACGCTTGGTGCCAATGTGCACTTTGAGCAGCGCGACATACTGGCGCCGCCCGATGCTGCCGCGTGTTACGACATCATTGTGAGCAATCCGCCCTACATTTGCGAGTGCGAGCAGTCCGACATGGAAGCCCATGTCACGCAGCACGAGCCTCACACGGCCTTGTTTGTGCCCGACGCCGACCCCTTGCGTTTTTACCGTGCCTTGTGCCATCATGCCAAGACGAGTCTCTCGCCAGGCGGCCATCTGCTGGTTGAAATCAACAGTGCCTACGGCCCTGGCACGGCCCGCCTGTTTACCGCACTGGGGCTGCAACACGTGCAACTGCGGCAGGACGCCTTCGGCCTCGACCGTATGGTGGGAGGACGCGCCAGTATGCCAATGGGCTGACGCCGTTGCGCTGCTTGGCAGCCGCTAACGCGGTAAACAGAAGAACAGAAGAACATAAGTACATAAGGGCTGACGCCGAGGACAATGGACTAATACGCAAATAAAACTGACGCCGTAGCGTTACTACCTGTAACACCACGGCGTCAGCCCATTATCAAATTGTCATATTAGCAAGTCTTCTCCTCCTCACCCTTCTGCTTGCGGCTCAGCGTACGATAAGCGATGGGCGCTGCAAGGAAAATAGATGAAAGTGTGCCGAAGATGACACCCAGTATCATGGCAAAGGCGAATGAGCGAATGCTGTCGCCACCCAAAATAAAGATGCACAACAACACGAGGAAGGTAGTGGCCGAAGTCATCACCGTACGAGTAAGCGTGCTGTTCAACGACATGTTAAACAAGTCGAAGTACTTCATACGCGGGTGCAACTGAAGATTTTCACGCATACGGTCGAACACCACCACCTTATCGTTGATAGAATAACCTATCACCGTAAGAATGGCACCGATAAAGGTTTGGTCAACTTCGAGAGAGAAGCCTATCCAGCCCCAGCAAATTGAGTAGACACCCACCACAAGCAGTGTGTCGAACACAAGGGCCACAACCGAACCTACCGAGAAGGCCACGTTGCGGAAACGTATCAAGATGTAAACAAAGATGGCGGCCAGTGAGAGCAACACGGCTGTAATGGCACCGCGCACCATGTCGTTGGCCACGGTAGGACCTACCTTCTGGGCCGAGATGATTGAACCACCTGTGTGGTTGTCGCGGTCGATAAACGTCTTGTAGTCGGCCTTGATGAGCTTGGCCTCGTGCAGAGCGTCGTAGATGAAGTGCTCAACATCCTGGTCGATGCTCTCGTTGTCGTCGTCGATGCGGTAGTTGGTTGACAGACGCACAGCAGCATTGCTCGTGGTAGTAATGGCAATGGCACTCACGCTGGCGTTGGGGTCCTTGGCATTAACCTTGGCTGCCACAGCCTTCTGCACCTGTTCGGGGGTTACACCCTTCTGCTCAAACTCTATCACGTAGTTGCGACCACCGGTAAAGTCGATACCGCTCGACAGACCACGGGTGGCCAGGAAGCCGATAGCGATAACGGCACCAATGATGAACACGTAGATTGAGCGGCGGCCCATCTTCATAAAGTTGACGTTGACGTTGCTCAAGAAATTCTTCGACAAACCAGTAGCGAAGGTAAGACCAAGCCACTTGTCCTTGTTGAGGAAGTGCTCAAACACAATACGGCTCACCCATACGGCTGTAAAGAACGAACATACAATACCAATGCCCAGTGTCATGGCAAAACCACGGATAGGACCTGTACCGAAGTTGTAAAGAATTACGGCTGTAATGATTGAGGTAAGGTTGGAGTCGAAGATGGCTGAGAAGGCATTGCCATAACCCTCGGCCAAGGCTGTCTTGATGCCCTTGCCGGCCTTGAGTTCCTCCTTGGTACGCTCGTAAATAAGCACGTTGGCATCAACCGCCATACCGAGCGAGAGCACCATACCGGCAATACCACTCATGGTGAGGGCAGCCTGGAACGAGGTGAGAATACCAAAGGTGAAGAAGAAGTTGAGAATCAATGCCACGTTGGCCACCATGCCCGGAATAAAGCCATAGAAGCAGCACATGAACACCATCAAGAGCACAAAGGCTACCACACAAGCGGTGAAACCTGCCTGGATAGAGGCGGCACCGAGGCTCGGGCCTACTGTCTCCTCCTGTACAATCTTGGTGGGGGCGGGCATCTTACCGCTCTTGAGCACGTTGGCAAGGTCGCGGGTATCGTCGGTAGTAAAGTTACCCGAAATCTGTGAGTTGCCACCGGTTATCTCGTTCTGCACCACAGGGGCACTGTACACGTAGCCGTCGAGCACGATGGCCACGCACTTCTTGAGGTTCTTCTTGGTGAGTGTGGCCCAGTCGCGTGCACCGCTTGTGGTCATGGTCATGCTCACAATGGGGCGGTGGTTCTGGTCAAACTCGTCCTTGGCGTCGGCTATCACGTCGCCCTGCATTGAGGGCTGGCCGTTGTTGGCACGCAGCGCATAAAGTTCGAACACATTGGCCTTCATGCCGCTGGCGTTCTTCACACCCCAAGCCAGTTTGAGGTCGGCGGGCAGAATGCTCTTGGCGGCCTCGCTGTTGACCATGGCGTTGATGGCGGCTGTATCCTTGGCAATGGCATAACCTACCACGCAGTTGGTGGGCTGCATGCCCTGTATCATGATGAGCTTGCTAAAGAGGGGGTGCTGTTCGGCACCGCTCTTGGCTTTGGCAGCCTTGGCCTTGGTGCTGTCGGCAGCGGCAGAGTCCTTGGCATCGGCACCGGCCAGACGCTTGTCGAGGGCTGTGAGCGACGACATGGTCTCGCCAAGGGTGTAAGTCTCCCAGAACTCGAGGTTGGCGCTACCCTGCAGGAGCTTGCGCACACGCTCGGGTTCCTTGATACCCGGCATTTCTACCATGATCTGACCTATCTGGCCCTTGCCGCGCAGGATTTGAATGTTGGGCTGTGCCACACCAAAACGGTCGATACGCGAGCGTACCACCTTGTTGGAGTTTTCAACGGCTGCATTCACCTCCTCGTTGAGCACCTTCTTCACGTCGGCGTCGCTCGAGTTGTACGAGATATTCTTCTCGCCAAGCTTTGAGGCGAATATGCCGCCAAGCTTGTTCGTGCCGTTAAGCTGCTGGTAGGCGCTCACGAAGGCGTCGACAAAGTCGATATCGCCCTTCTTGGCCTGAGCCACTGCCTTGTTGTAGGCTTCCTTAAACTTGGGGTCGTTGGCGCTCTCGCCGGCGAGGTTCTTCACCACGTCGGGCACGCTCACCTCAAGCACTACGTTCATACCGCCCTTGAGGTCGAGACCCAGGCCGATTTGCAATGCCTCGCAGTCCTTGAGTGTCTTGCCGAGCCATACGGTCTCGTTACGCATGGAGTCAAGGTAGGCGGCGCCGTCCTTGCCCTGTGCCGTCATTTGCTCGGCTTTGGCCTCGTACTTGTGAGTGGGGTACGAGAAGCTGAGGTACATGAGGCAAATCAAGGATAGCAGCACTGCAATTACTTTAACAAATCCTTTGTTTTGCATTAGTGTGTGATTGTGTAATTATTATTTTTATTTATTGTTTTTCCAGTCCGTCAAGTCGCGCATGGGCACAATTACTCCTAACGGCACGCCTTTGAACGTGCAAATATACGCGATTTTTTTGAAAGACAGGGCTTTTACCCTCTTTTTGTTAAAGGGCAGCCGTTTTGCCCGCACCTGTGCCCTTACAGTCAGGGTGTTCAAAGCACCCAACGCTACCTCTAATGGGGGCGACGCGTCCCGCATCGGGCATCAAGGCAAAAGCTCACAGACTGAAGTGTATTAGTACTGTCTGAGAGCCTTTATTTGGGGCAAGGACATGGCATTTCCCCGACGCGGGACGCGTCGCCCCCATTAGTGCCCGCGTTTTTTGCAGCGCGTTTCAAGCAACTTAAAAATTCCCCAAAAGGGTCTCGCTAAAAAGTCTGTTTTGTAAGCAGATAAAGGCCCACTTATTTTGCATATCTCTCACTTTGCAGTAATTTTGGATAAATTACGCGGCAGCTCGGATATGAAAATAAGTGGACTTTACAGCCCACTTATTTTGCATATCTCTCACTTTGCAGTAATTTTGGATAAATTACGCGG
>ERZ1026848.429-NODE-429-length-23757-cov-9.826006_pt1 | contig 23757 bp, 19 predicted proteins | sample MGYA00380154_ERZ1026848 | MGnify/ENA primary metagenome ERZ1026848 (study PRJEB33269, sample SAMEA4719790) | human gut metagenome | biome: human-associated habitat; feature: organic feature; material: feces | place: Cameroon | collected 2013-10 ...
TGCGAACCTGAGTGTGTATAGTAAAACGTTTTCCTTGACATAGCTATGTATATATGTTAAAATTGAAAAGTATGAAATTAAATAAAAATTGTCCTTTCGGGCAGCTTTGTGACCGCCCCGTGTCAGGGGCTTACTGAAAATAAAAGGAGTCAGACATATGAAAACAGTTGCTGTTATTATGGCAGGCGGCAGAGGTGAACGCTTCTGGCCAAGAAGCAGAAACAACTGCCCGAAGCAGTTTCTTTCTCTCACCGGTGACGGCGAGACAATGATACAGAAGACCGTGAAGCGTCTTGACAGTCTTGTTGCTCCCGAAGATGTTTATATAGTTACAAATGCAAATTATGCGGAGCTTGTAAAGACACAGCTCCCCGATATTCCCTCGGAAAATATCCTGCTTGAACCTGCTGCAAGGAATACAGCTCCCTGTATCGCACTGGCAGCTGAGGTCATAAGGAAAAAATACGGCGATGCTGTTATGATGGTACTGCCCTCAGACCATCTTATCAAGTTCAATCAGATGTTCATTGATACCCTCAAAATAGCTGTAGGCGTTGCCGAGAGCGGCAGCGGACTTGTTACCATAGGCATCACTCCCACATATCCCGAAACAGGCTATGGATATATCCACTTCTCCGCCGATGATGACGGCACTCCCGGAGTTTACAAGGTAAAAAGATTTGTGGAAAAGCCCAACATCGAGCTTGCAAAGGAATACTACAATTCCGGTGAATACCTCTGGAACAGCGGTATGTTTGTATGGAAGGCTTCATCTATCGAGGCTGACCTTAAAAAGTACCTCCCCGATATGGCAGAGGGTATGGAAAAGATATATGAGGCGGCAGGCACAGACCGCTTTGACGATACCGTTGCTTCCGAATTTCCCAAATTTCGCTCGGAATCCATTGATTTCGGCGTTATGGAAAAGGCATCGGAGGTATATACCATTCCCGGCAATTTCGGCTGGGACGATGTGGGAAGCTGGCTTGCTCTGGAAAGAGTCAACAAGACCAACGAATACGGAAATATGGTGCAGGGCGATGTTATAAGCATCGACACCAGAAACACTATTGTATGCGGCGGCAGAAAGCTCATTGCTACAGTAGGCATTGAGGACCTTGTTATTGTTGATACCGATGACGCTGTTCTGATATGTGCAAAGGACAGCACCCAGAATGTTAAAAAGGTTATAGAAAACCTGAAAATATGCAACAGAAACGAGTTAGTTTGATTTGAAGATCGCCGTTAATATCCAGCCTATGCTTCATTCGGGAAGGTCGGGAATAGGCTTTTATGAGCAGGAGCTTCTTGATGCCCTTATTGACGGGGACAAAAGCGACAGCTTTACACTGCAGTATTTTGACTCGAAGCATCTTCACGATAATATCGCCGAAAAATACGGCAGGAGCAATATCACCGACGAGCCCTGCAAATGGTTCAGCTCTACCCTTTATCACCTGATATGGTCATTCCTGCCTGTTCCATACACCCTGTTTTTTAAGAGCAGGCCTGATGTGTCACTGTTCTTTAACTACTACCTCCCCCCCTTTGTGCGTGGGAAAAAGGTGCTTGTGGTCTACGACACGGTCATAAAGGATTATCCCGGAACTATGAGCTTCAGAACAAGACTGATGCTCAGTCTGACGCTTAAAAGGTCAATAAAGCGTGCTGATAAGATAATCACCATTTCCGAGTTCAGCAAAGGGCAGATAATAAAGCATTTCGGCACGGCTCCCGAGGATATCCTCATTATCCCGTGTGCGGCGGACGGCAGAAAATTCTGTCCCGTTCCCCACAGGGACGGGGCAAGGGAAAAGGTGTGCCCGAAATACGGCATCAGCGGCAGATATTATCTGTATCTCGGAAATCTGGAGCCAAGAAAAAACATCTCGGGGCTTGTGGAAGCCTACGGTAAGGCTCTGCAAAAGTGTCCTGACCTTCCTCTGCTTGCCATAGCAGGCGGCAGGGGCTGGCAGTATGATGAGATATTTGACAGGGTAAAGTCCCTCGGACTTTCGGAAAAGGTCATTTTCACGGGCTATGTTGATGATGATGATGTCCCCCTGCTCATAAACGGTGCAGAGGCTTTCTGCTTTCCGTCTTTTTATGAGGGCTTCGGTATGCCGCCCCTTGAAGCTATGTCCTGCGGCGTTCCGGTGATCGTATCGAAAACCTCGTCCCTGCCCGAGGTGGTGGGGGACTGCGGCATTTCGGTGGACCCTTACAATGTGCAGGAGATAGCCGATGCTCTTATCCGAATGACGGATAAGAAATTCTGCGAAGAGCAGAGAAAGGCGGGCATAGAAAGAGCAAAGACTTTTTCCTGGGAAAAAAGTGCGGCGCTCCTTAAAGGTCTGTTAGAGGAGCTTGTATGAAAAAGCTTAGGATATTACAGGTAAATAAGCTTTATCACCCCTGGATAGGCGGCATAGAGTCGGTGGCAAAGACCGCCGCCGAGGAGCTTTGCGGCGAGACCGATATGACGGTGCTTGTCTGTCAGCCCAAGGGCAGAGGCGTTCGTGAAAAGGTAAACGGCGTTGACGTTGTGAGGGCGGGCAGTCTGGGAATGAAATTCTCAATGCCCATATCCTTCTCATTCCCCTTTCTTGTGCGGAAATATGCGAAAAATGCCGATATACTCATTCTTCACGACCCGTTCCCCCTGGGAGACCTGGCGGTGCTTATGTCGGGCTTTCGGGGCAAGGTCATTGTATGGTGGCACAGCGACATCATCAAGCAGAAAAGGCTGGTAAAGCTCATAAAGCCCATAATATACGGGATACTGAAAAGGGCTGACGCTGTTTTCACCACTTCAGAAGGATATATAAACGGCTCGGCATATATCAGCAGGTTCAGGGAAAAATGCAGGATAGTTCCCTACGGCATAGATACAAAAGAATATCTGAATGCCGAGACTGCTCCCATACTTAGCAGTCAGGCCGCCGTGAAGAGCAGAAAAAAACTGCTTTTTGTGGGAAGACTTGTTTATTACAAGGGCGTGGGCGTGCTCATCGACGCATTCGCACAGACTGAAAATGCAGAGCTTTTCATTGTGGGAACGGGAAGCGATGAGGAGGCACTCAGAAAACAGGCGGCACCCCTTGGGGACAGAGTTCATTTTATGAAAAATCTGTCCGACACAGACCTGCGTTCCGCTTTTGCGGACTGCGATATATTTGTTCTGCCCAGCATCGAAAAAAGCGAGGCTTTCGGCATAGTCCAGCTTGAAGCTATGGTTTACGGCAAGCCCGTTATAAACACAGACCTTGACACCAGCGTGCCCCTTGTGAGCCTTGACGGCGAAACGGGACTTACGGTAAAGGCAGGGGACAGTGCAGAGCTTGCAGAGGCTATGAACAGACTTATAAAGGACGATGATCTCCGCACACGTCTCGGCAGGGCTGCCGAAAAGCGTGCCGCTGAGAATTTTGATATAAAAAATATGATAGGCAGTGTAAAAATGAACTGCCGTGAATTAATGGAGGAATGAAAAATGAAAAGAGCACTTATTACAGGAGTTACAGGTCAGGACGGTTCTTATCTTGCAGAGCTTCTGCTTGAAAAGGGCTACGAGGTCTACGGACTTGTAAGAAGAAAGTCCCGTCTCGACTTCGGAAACCTTGAGGGCACAGAGGCCAAGGAAAAGATAAATTTCATCTTCGGCGATATTACAGATATGGCGGCTATGATAAACGCAATAAAGGAATCACAGCCCGATGAGGTGTATAACCTTGCGGCTCAGTCCTTCGTTGCTCAGTCATTCAGAGAGCCTGTTGCCAGCGCAAACATCACAGGCGTTGCCGCCGCAAATATCCTTGAAGCTATCCGCACGGTAAAGCCCGATGCAAAGTATTATCAGGCGTCCACCTCCGAAATGTTCGGCGGCTGTATCGAGGATCAGGGGGAGAACTTCGACGGCTACACAGAAAAATCCTTCTTCCACCCCAGAAGCCCTTACGGCGTTGCAAAGCTCTATGCTCACTGGATAACAAGAAACTACCGTGAAGGCTATGATATGTTTGCCTGCTCGGGCATTCTCTTCAATCACGAGAGCGAGAGAAGAGGCCTTGAATTCGTTACAAGAAAGGTAACAAATGCTGCCGCAAGAATAAAGCTCGGTCTCCAGGATCATCTGGAGCTTGGCAATATGGACGCAAAGCGTGACTGGGGACATTCAAAGGACTATGTAAGGGCAATGTGGCTTATGCTCCAGCAGGACAAGCCTCAGGACTATGTTATCGCCTCTCACGAGACACACACTGTAAGAGAGTTCGTTGAGCTTTCCTTCAAGGCTTTGGGAATTGATATCAAGTGGAGCGGTGAGGGTGCTGATGAGATCGGTACAGATGCCGCAACAGGAAAACTGCTTGTTAAGATAAATCCCAAGTTCTACCGTCCCGCAGAGGTCGATCTCCTTCTCGGAAATCCCGCCAAGGCTGAAAAGGAACTGGGCTGGGAAAGAGAGATATCCTTCCCGATGCTGGTGGAAGGTATGGTAAAGAACGATCTCGGGCTTGCGGAAAAAGAGCTTGCCAGATAAGCGGAGGCTGAAAATATGAAAGCACTGGTCATTGGAGCAGGCGGCTTTGTAGGCGGCTACCTTATAAGTCAGCTTGCTTCTTTGGGACAGCAGGTCTGTGCCACAAAGCTTCCCCACGAAGCAATAACCTTTCATACCGATAGTGTGCCCGAAAATTACGTAACTGCCGACCTTGACATTCTTGACGAAACGGCAGTTACAAAGCTTCTTTCAGAGTTTGAGCCGGATGTGATATATCATCTTGCGGCTCAAAGCTCTGTTGCACTGTCCTGGAAAAAGCCTGCTCTTACAGCAGACATAAACATAAAGGGCTGCATAAATGTCCTTGAAGCAGTCAGGGCGGCAAAACTGTCCTCAAAGATACTTTTCATCGGTTCGGGAGAAGAATACGGCTATGCCGCAAACCGCCCCGAGCCTGTGGACGAAAATGTTGTGCCCGACCCTGCAAATATGTATGCAATAACCAAGCTCACTCAGAATATGATAGGCGAGCTTTACTTCAAAGCATACGGAATGAACATTATATCCGTAAGAGCATTTAACCATATAGGCCCCGGACAGCTCCCCCGGTTTGTTGTGGCGGATTTCTGCAAACAGGCGGCGGAAATATCAATGGGCAGGCGTGAGCCTGTGATGCGTGTGGGAAACCTTTCCGCAAAGAGGGATTTTACAGATGTCCGTGATATAGTAAGGGCATACGCCGCACTTGCCGAAAAAGGCAGGGCAGGGGAGACCTACAATGTAGGAAGCGGCCACGCCGTTTCCATACAGTCCGTGCTCGATAAGATAATAGAGCTTTCGGGAGCTGACATCAGGGTGGAGACTGACCCCGAAAAGCTAAGACCTGTTGATGTCCCCTTTATCGAACCGGATATTTCAAAGCTGAAAAGGGATACAGGCTGGGAGAAGAGGATACCCCTTGAAGCTTCTCTCGCTGAGATACTCCATCACTTTAAGACAGGAAAATGAGGAAGCTAATGGAAGATAATATTTATTCAGCCATATTTGATATTACCAAGGACAACATACAGGCGGCAGGCGGAAGCTTTTCCGTTTCCAAGGAAGCATTTATGGAGCTTAGCGGCATTCACCCCAAAAATGCAGATGTGCTTGTGCTCTCCCGTGAAAGAAACAACCGCCTTTTTCTTGAAAAAGCATATATCCGTATGCTGAAAAGACTTGCGGACGAAAGAGCCGTTTCTATGTGGGAGGGCAGATTCAGCCTTCCTTGTGAGGAGTTCCAGAGACTGCTTGTTATGACGCTTATCAGCTCCCCCGAGTTCAAGGGAAAGAATGTTGACGTTTATAACAACATCTATTCTTCGCACAACACCTATCACGGAGTGATGAGCAGTGCCGCAAAGCCCGTCAGCGTCAGACAGGCTGAACGGAGAATAAAAATATACAATGCACTCAGAAAAGTATATAATATACTTCCCGAGTGCATAAAGAAGATACTCAGAGCAGTTTTAAAGAGGGGAAAGTGACATTATGAAAATAAATGAAAATATCATCTGGACTGATGTCACTAACCTGATGAACGTGGACTTCCTTACCGGAATACAGAGAGTAGTCCGTGAGATAGTGATACGTATGCTCAGAATGGAGAGCATTGACCTGAAGCTCCTTTGCTACGATGAGGCGGAGAACTGCTACAGACTCCTTGACAATGATATCTTCTATGAATATTTCGCCGTGAAAAACGGGGACAAAAAGGAGATAATGACCAAAACTGCGGTGCAGTTTACCGATATCCCATCGGGGTCAGTGTTCTTTGATATCGACTCCGTTTGGAACAGCAGGCTCAAAAGGAGCTGGCTCTTCCCCCTGCTCAAACAGAAGGGCGTAAAGATAGTAACTCAGGTCTATGATATTATCCCCATAACTCACCCCCAGTTCGCCCACGAAAATACCTGTATGAATTTTATGGTGTATATCGGTGCGAATATCGAATATGCTGACCTGCTGATAGTTTCCGCCCAGGCGACTGTTGATGCACTGGACAAGCTTTGCGATGACCTTGGAAAGCCACGGAAAAAATGCATCGTTGTTCCGCTGGGAGCAGATTTTTCCGTAAAGGCGGGGGAAGGCGAGATATCGGACGAGGTAAGGGACGCCGCTCTGGGAAAATATATTCTTATGGTTGGTACCATAGAGCCAAGAAAAAACCATAGCCTTGTGATAGATGCCCTTGAAAACGGACTTGACGAAATGGGCATAAGGGTGATATTTGCCGGACGCTACGGCTGGAATGTTGATGCTCTCAGAAAAAGGATCGAGACTCACCCAATGCTGGGAAAGAGCCTTTTTTTCCTGGAAAGACCCGATGATGCGGCTATCGATTATCTGTATAAAAATGCTCTGGCAGTTGCGTTCCCCACATTCAACGAGGGCTTCGGACTGCCTATGATAGAGGCATTCAGCAGAAACACCCCCGTTCTTGCCTCTGATATCGGAGTTCTGCGGGAGGTCGGCGGAAGCTATGCGGATTATTTTGACCCCACAGACAGCGGCTCTTTTATTGAGGCAGTGAAAAAGCTTGCTTCCGATGAAAAGATGTATGCCGCAAAGAAAGAACGGCTGAAAGAGTATGTGCCCCTCACCTGGGACAAATGTGCCTGCCTCTTTGCCGATGCGGTGCTTTCGGTCTGTCAGAACAGGGATATGGTCCCCGATGACACCAAGGTAAAGCAAATGGTCTGCCTTACCGCAAGAAATGACGATATACTGGCTACACTGCCGTTTCTTGAAAAATATATGCCCTTTATCACGGAAATGGTCATCTGCTGTCCTGATAAGAATGTGGAAGAGCTGAGGGAAAAATATAAGGGCAGATTTGCGCTGAAATTCCTTACCGACAGCCGGGTGCTGAACGGGGCTGAGCTTCCCGCCGACCATCAGACAAGGAATTTTTTCCTGCGCTGTCTGATAATGAAAAGCCCTGTCATCGACGATGTGTTTATTATGACAGATGACGATTACCGCCCTCTCCGTGAAGTGGATATCTCTGACTTTATCAGTGACGGCAGATACAAGGCATATTACTGCTACGACCTTAACGAGTGGGGCGGTACATACGGAAATCCCACTTCTTTTGACCTGGGTATGAAGCACAGCAGGGAATTTCTCTCTGCAAACGGATATCCCACAATGATGTATTCCTCCCACCAGCCACAGATAATAGATAAACGGATATTTAACGAAATGACCGAAAAATATCCCGAAATAACCACAAAGGGCGTATGCGAGTGGTGCAGTTATTTCAACTACGGCGTGGGAACATATCCCGATAAGTTCGATGCAGTGCCGTATATCTCAATGTGCTGGCCGGGAGCCTGCACAGACTGGAAGCTCTACACTCTCCCCGATGAATATGTTTTTGAGAACCATTACAGCAGTCTTTATGAAAAGGGTCATATTTTCTATGGCCTTTCCGACAGGGCGGAAGATGACTGCGGCGGGCTTATCGAAGAAAAGAAGAAAAGATATGCCGCTGAGCTTGTCAGACAGATGGAAGCACGCAGGGTATATGAACAGTTTGTGAGACAGTACCGTGCCTCACGGGGAGAAATGCCCTCGTTCACCATTGCCGCTTCCCCTGACAGAACAGGCATAGTCATAAACAGCCCCGACCTTCTCAGACTGAAATCGCCTGAGATAACAAGACTTCAGGTAACGGTGGACAAAAATATCATTGATGAAATGAACGTTTCTCAGATGTCTGTAAGCTACTGGTACACTTCCGTGAAGAATGAACAGCTCACAGGCGTGTTCAGAACAGCCATCGACAACAGCGACCTGAATTTCCTGCTTCCAATGAGAACACCGTCCAAAAAGTGCGGGGCGGCTTATCTGCATTTCGTTGTTACCCTCGAGGACAGGCAGATACAGCAGTCGGTCACCATCAGAACAGAGCTGGTCTGATACTGAAAGAAGGTAAAAATGTTTCGAGAACTGTACGAATACCGCCATATGATAAAAAGCCTTGTGCGAAAGGACCTTAGGGGCAGATACAAAGGCTCAGTGCTGGGATTTATGTGGACTTTCATAAACCCCCTGCTTCAGATGCTGGTATATTCCGTGGTGTTTTCTTCTGTAATGAGAGTGGCAAATGTTGATAAGTATTACATTTTCCTCTTTGTGGCACTTATACCCTGGATATTTTTCTCTTCCTCGGTCACTGTAGGCTCTACCTGCATAATGACAAGCAAGAACCTTATCACAAAGATATATTTCCCCCGTGAAGTAATACCTGTCTCCTATGTTACCGGCTGTTTTGTAAATATGCTGTTGTGCTTTATAGTCGTGTTCCTGGTGCTTTTCATTTCGGGCATAGGCATAAGCATAAAGGCTCTTTTGTGGCTCCCTGCTGTTATGATAACAGAATACTGCTTTGCACTGGGCTGTACCCTTATCGTGTCAGGCGTGACAGTTTATTTCCGTGACCTTCAGCATATACTGGGCATAATTATGATGGCGTGGATGTACTTTACCCCCATTATCTACAATATCAAGGATATTCCCGAAAATTATCGGAATATTTTCTACCTTAACCCTATGTGCCACATAATAACTTCATACAGAACTATCCTGTATTACAAGCAGATGCCCGATCTTAAATATCTGGGCATTACTGCGGCTGTAAGCGTGGCAGTAATGTTTATCGGGTTTGCCGTGTTCGGCAGGCTCAAAAAGAGATTCGCCGAAACTCTTTAAAGGGAGGACGCTATGGAAAACGAGTATTCTATAAGAGTAAAAGATGTCCATAAATCCTTTAAGGTATATTATGACAGGAGCTACAGCCTGAAAGAGACTCTGCTTTTTAAAAACCGAAGAAGATTTGAGGAGCGTCAGGTTCTTAAAGGCATATCCTTTGATGTAAAAAAAGGCGAAGCGATAGGGCTTGTGGGTCATAACGGCTGCGGCAAGAGCACTATGCTCAAACTGCTTACAAGAATAATGTATCCTGACCGCGGAAGCATCGAAATAAAAGGCAGAGTATCGAGCCTGATAGAACTTGGAGCAGGCTTTCACCCCGATATGAGCGGCAGGGAAAATATTTATACAAATGCCGCAATATTCGGTCTGACCGAAAAGGAAATAGACGAAAGATTGCAGGATATCGTTGATTTCTCCGAAATGGAGGAGTTCATCGATAATCCGGTAAGAACATATTCCTCAGGAATGTATATGCGTCTTGCCTTTTCCGTTGCAATAAACGTGAACGCCGATGTTCTGCTTATTGATGAGATACTTGCGGTGGGCGATGTGGCATTTCAAAACAAATGTTTCAATCGCCTTAAGGAAATAAAGGCAAACGGCACCACTATCGTTATCGTTTCACACAGCCTCGGTCAGATAGAGCAGATATGCGACCGTTCTATCTGGATAAATGACGGACTTATCTGCGGCGAGGGCGACCCGAAGCAGGTCCATATGGAATATCTTGACTATATGGTAAAGAAACAGCGTGACGCCGAAAAGCGGAGCGAAGCAAAAAAAGAAACACAGCCTGCCGCCGCACAGCAGAAAAAGAGTGACGGCGGAACTGATGCGGCACCCCCAAAGCCCCGCAAACGCTGGGGAAACGGCGACGCCGTTATCAGCCGCATAAGCATTGCCGCCGATGACGGCAGTGAAAGCAGGATATACAGCACAGGTGACAATATAAACATCGAAATATCCTACACAGTGAAAAAACCCGTTAAAGATGCGGTTTTCGGCATAGGCATCTTTAATCGGGGCGGAGTAAACTGCTACGGCACAAATACAAGAATAGACAATATGGCTTCATTTGACCTGACAGCCTCGGGAACAGTCAGACTGAAGCTCAGAAACGTTCCTCTTCTCACCGGAGAATATCTTCTTGACTTTGCTATAGAATGCGGTCAGGGTATCCCTGTTGATTATTTCAGAGAAGCCGAAGTGATACGCATAAATTCATCTGCAGGTGATGTTGGTGTGGCGAGAATCGAACACAGCTGGGAAAACCTCGGCAACAAGCCGAAACAGGAAGGATAAGAGATATGGGTCTCAGAAGATATCTGATGGAAAAAATTTTCCCCGAATACAACAGCCTTGTAAAGCAGACTGAACTCCTTAAAAAAGAAAATCAGGAACTGAATGATAAGCTGAACAGCTGCGGCAGGAAAACGGACGAGCTGATCGCTATGCTGAATGATTACGGCGATGTCTGCAAAAATGTGGGCGGGCTTAATTCTATGCTGAATAATTACGGCGACATATGCAAAAACATCGGCAATCTGAATTCTATGCTGAATAATTACGGCGATATATGCAAAAACATCGGCAACCTGAATTCTATGCTGAATAATTACGGCGACATTTGCAAAAACATCGGCAACCTGAATTCTATGCTGAGCAATTACGGCGACATTTGCAAAAACATCGGCAATCTGAATTCTATGCTGAATAATTACGGCGATATTTGCAAGAACATCGGCAACCTGAATAATTCATATCAGAAAATAATATCTGATAATGAACGTATGGATTTTGATATAAACCGCCTGAAAAAGCATTTAAAGAGCAGGCAGAACAGTGCGGAAACCACACCCGCACCCTCAGACGCTCCCGTTTCCGCCGATGATTACAGCTCTATTGATTATCTTGATTTTGAAAATCATTTCAGGGGAATGAGAGAGCTAATCATAGAGCGTCAGAGAATGTACCTGCCGTATTTTGAAGGCAAGAAAAATGTTCTGGATTTCGGCTGCGGCAGAGGAGAATTTCTTGAACTGATGAAAAATGAGGGGATACACGCTGTAGGAGCTGAAACATATTCCGACTATGTTGACTACTGCACGGAAAGAGGCCTTGAAGTGTATCACAGGGACGGCCTCAGCTATCTTAAGTCAATGGAAAAGCCTGACGGTATATTTCTGGGTCAGGTCATAGAACATCTGACCATTGACCAAATAGTGGAACTGACTGAAACTGCCTATGAAAAGCTTGATGAGGGCGGAGTTATAATAATGGAAACACCCAATCCCTGCTCCCTCAGCATCTATACCAACGCTTTTTACATCGACCCTTCACACAACAAGCCTGTCCACCCCAAAACAATGGAGTATCTTCTCCATAAAGCAGGCTTTGCACGGAGCAATATTTCCGTTGTCTTTACAGAATGCAGCCGCCCGAAAAAAACTATTCCCGAGCTTGAAGGATATGACGGGTTCAATGCGGCTATGAAAGATGTGGAGAATATGCTTTACGGAAGTCAGGATTATGCTGTAATTGCGGTAAAGTGAAGACCGTGACCCACAGGCTGACAGCTGTACGGCTGTCGGCCTGCACTAAATAATGAGGACGGTAAAATTCAGATGATAAACAAATTAAAGCAGTATATCAGTGCGGATAAATGTATGAAAGCTATGGTCATAGTATCTGTATGGCTTATTTTTATATATGCCGCTATGTCTGTATTTGATTATTCGGAGGTGGACAGTTATATGCTTCCCTCTATTTCCCTTCAGTACAGACACAGTATGATAATAACCCAGGAGGACATACTTCAGGCAAAGGAAGATTTTCCCGATATATATAAAAATGTAAATTCCTATGATGACCTGCGTGCGTCAAGGCTTGTAAAAATAGATGAAGAGCACTGGCTCCCGTATTATTTCCCGCTGTTTGCGATACTTTCAATGCCCATAAAGCTTTTGCTTGCGTTTATGCATCTTGATCAGCAAAAATGCTTTGCACTGACGGCGGCTCTTTTTTTGTCCATAGGCATAATAATGGTTTACAAAAACGCTTTGCAGAAAGACCGACGGCAGTTCTGGATAATACCGATGCTCCTCATAAGTCCCATATGGCTGTATATAAGATATATCTCCGCCGAAGCCCTGATGTGCGGTCTGATACTCACTGCACTGGTGTTCTGGGACAGGGAAAGATACAGACCTGCGGCGCTGATAATAAGCATCACCTGCACAATGAACCCCACGATAATGGGGATAGGCATAGTGCTGTTCATTGAGCAGTTTATAAAGGAGCTTTCAAAGGATAATAAATTCCTGCTCAAAAAGGACGGGCTTGTCCGCCAGCTCCTCCTTTGCGCCTGCTATATCCCCTCCCTTGTTCCGTTCGCTATAAACAAATACTATACGGGGAAATGGAACCTTACTATGATGTCTCCGGTCAAAATAACCGGCGACTCGCTTCCCCAAAGAGCACTTGAATACTTTTTTGACCTGAATCTCGGCGCCGCCTCCTTTGCCCTGCTGACGGTCCTGCTTTTCTTTGCGGCATTTGTTTATTCCGCCGCAAAAAAGAAGCTACATCTCTGTATGCTCTGCATATCGGGCATATTTACTGTTCTGCTTTTCTCCTATCATATGCACATAAACTGCGGAATGCGTTACTGCGCAAGATATGTTATATGGATATACCCTGTTCTTGTCTTCGCCGTGACCGATTTCCTTTTAGCTCTGCCTGACAGGAAAAAGCTTGTGCATACGGTCATAAATGTATGCTGTACGGCAAATTCCGTTATTTTTATCGGAATAAACGGATTGCTTTACAACAGACTTGAATTATCCTCAGTCTCAGAATTTGTCCTGAACAATTTTCCGTCCCTTTACGTCTCCTTCTGCGAATCCACATTCAGCAGCAGGACACACCACGCCGACGGAGCATATAACCTTGAAAGCTTCGGCGGATATTCAGTATATTGTGATTCCCGAAGCGGCGAGATAAGAAAGCTCCTTTATGTTTCAGACCCTCAGACAAAAGCTATGCTCGATGCATCAATAATATCCGATAACGGGACAAATATAGCCGATATCCTTGACAGCTCTGACAACGGGAGCCATAAGTGGCTGTCTGTTTCCCCCTCAGCCAAAACACAATACCGCATAGATGAGCTGAATGTATCCGTTATAGGCATTTTCAAAGAGCACAATATCCCATACGACACGGAAACGGTGAATAATATATCACGGGGAATAAGAGAGGGCGACCGCTCAGTAACTGACAGCCTTTATGATATACTCACCGACGGGCTTACCGATGAACAGGATATGATAAGCGAATTTTACCGCTGTCTGCTTAAGCGCAGTATAACGCCATATGAAAGCGACCTTCAGAAAAACAGGCTCGAAAGCGGTTCGGCTACTGTATATCAGATATACAACGAATTTTTTGGGTGCACAGAGTTTGCAAGAATATATGATATGGAAAAAGCTCAGTGACCGCCCCCACGCTTTGCCGCAAAGGAGAGAAAATAATGAAAAATCGCCCCGCCTCTGACCTCAGCTCAGGCAAAATAATAAATACCGAAGCATTGTTTTATATCGCAGTTCTTGCGGCCACGCTGATACTTGGGTGGTGTTCGCTGGGAAAAGGCTTTTCCCCCGATATTTATCCGGGGCTCAGTGTGGGAGACACTATGTTTGGCTCGTCTCTTATAAAAGGGATACAGGAAAACGGCATAACGGGCATATGGTTCAATGACAGACTGGGAGCTCCCGACAGGTGTACGCTTATTGACTATACAGTCCTGGGATATATCCAGGTGTTTGTGACCTGGATACTGTCGCTTTTTATAAGATCCGCCTCGGGAATAATGTACGGCTACCTGATATATACCTTTGCCGCTGACGGACTGAGTATGTACTGGCTTTTGAGAAAGCTGTCCGTAAAACGTGAAATTTCCTTTGCCGTCAGCATTCTTTTTTCTGTAACACCATACCACTTTTACAGATATATAAATCATTCGAGCCTGTCGGACTATTCGGCAATAATATTTGCCGTTTACATCGCTCTTGTAGTCCTGGACGTGATAGAGGACAAAAGCATTGCAGGGAAAGCTGTAATATGCATATACATCGGGCTTTCCTACGGCTATTACTATGCATTCGGCCTTATACTCATCGGCGTCGCTTTCCTGATAAGACTGTTCCGCAGCGGACTGAACAGGAAATTTTTTAAAGACCTCTGGGTGATAGGTGCCGTTCTCATTACCGTTGTGCTGTCAAATCTCCCGAAAATAATTTACGGTCTCAGGTACGGAGCCAATTCAAGCGCAGGTCATCGAGGCTGGTTTGAACAGGAGATTTACGGACTTACAATACTTAACCTTTTACGTCCTGTAATGTACTCGAGAATACCACTTCTGAAGCTTGTTTCGGAAAAGCTTGTATATAATTCCACAGAAAGCACATATGCCACACTGGGAATAATAAGCTCCGCCGGCTTTCTGATATTGTGCATACTTCTTGTGTACTCCTTTATCAATAAGGAAAAGACCAAGGAAAAGGGCTGGGCGCTTATAGACTATCTTTCGCTTTCAGCTCTTGTGTGCGTGCTGTTTGGCACTGTAGGCGGCTTCGGTGAATTGTTCAACATCATCATAACCCCTCAGCTCAGATGCCAGAACAGAATATGCATAGCTATATCCGCACTCGCCCTTATAGCTATAGCAGTCATATTGAACAAGCTGACGGCGGACAAGGGCAGGATACCCTCCATTCTTATATGCACGGCTGTTCTCGGCGTGGGTCTTTTCGACCAGTACCGTATTCTTCCCGACAACTGGCAGGAAGATACAAAACCATATCAGGAACAGTATTCAAGCTACTTTTCCAAGGTCGAGGAGGCTCTCCCCGAAGGTGCAATGATCTATCAGATACCGTTTGTGGTATTTCCCGAATCAGGCCCCACCGCCGATATGCCCGATTATTATCATTTCCTCGGATACCTTTTCACGGACAATGTGAAGTGGAGCTATGGAACTGTAAGAGGACGTGACGATGCGGCACGCTCGCTTTATATCGATTCGGGAATGAGTGCAGAGTTTATAAACGGTCTGAAAGATGCAGGCTTCAGTGCGGTATATATATACACAGATGCCTACGCCGACCACGGCGCAAAGGTACTTGATTTTTACAGCGGCATTGGCGTCACCCCCATTGTATCAGAGGACGGAAAGCATTATGTTTATGACATTTCCGCTGTTTCGGTACCGGATAATTATACAATGGTTATAAACAGATGGAATGCACAGAACGCCCTCGGGCTTGCCCCCGATGATATATCCGAGCTTGGGGCGGCTCTCAGAGATAGGACACCTCAGGACATTGACAGGCTTTACACTGTCTTTATCTCAGATATCGGAGCAGAGGATATTTCCACGGAGGAGTATGTAACTCTTATGTACTCTATGTTCCTGGGCCGTGACCCCGATGAGGCGGGATTTAACAGCTGGACAGAAAAGCTTTCCCATATGGACAGAAAAAGCGTGTTCAGCTCCTTTGCCTCCTGCGATGAGTTCAGGTCATATATGGAAAAATGATACTGAACACCCATTGAATTACGGTGTTCAGTATCACATTCACAGCCCCATTTCCCTGACCCTTCTGTAAAACCTGTTAGGCTTCATATCAAACTTTTTCATAGTACAAACGGCAGACTGCTCACCCCTGCGCCACTTTGCGCACTCAGCCTTAAAACGGGCTTCATCAACGGGAATAGGCTTTCTGCCTTTGTATTTTCCCCTTGCCTTTGCAATGGCGATGCCCTCCCGCTGACGCTCCAGTATGACCGCCCTTTCAAACTCCGCAAGCCCTGCAAACATTGTTAGCATAAGCTTGCCCTGTGGGGTGGAGGTGTCAAGGCTTTCCTTTAAGCTCACAAGCTGAACGCCCTTTTTCGTAAGCTCTTCAACTATCCTCAGCAGGTCGGAGGTGCTTCGGGCAAGGCGGCTGTATTCCGTGACTATCACCCTGTCCCCCTCCCTCACATATTCAAGCATTTTTTTAAGCTCCGGGCGGTCAGCGTCCTTTCCGCTGGATTTGTCAAGGAAAATTCTGTCCGTTCCCATCTCCTCAAATGCAGATATCTGCCTTGCCTCGTTCTGCTCGTGGGTGGATACTCTTGCATAGCCTATCAGCGCCATTTTAAAGTCCCCTTTTCATAAAAGTGTTTGATTTAAGTATATCCCCGATTATGCCATATGTCAATATTCATTTTCATATTTATGTGACATATCTTTCTTTTATCTCCTTAGGGTATAGCCTAAGGACACACAGGGACTATGTATTGACATGACCCCATATGAATGATATAATGACTTTAAACAGCATAAAAAAACTATCACGCTCTGAAAGGACGGCTCAGAAATGAATGATATCACTTTGGTCGTACTTGCCGCCGGTATGGGCTCCCGCTTCGGCAGCAGGATAAAACAGCTTGAACCTATCGGTCCGAATGGAGAGCTGTTTATAGATTATTCAATAAGGGACGCCGCCGATGCAGGCTTTAACAAAGTCATCTTCATTATCAGACGTGACATAGAAAAGCTTTTTAAGGAAACTATCGGAGACCGTATTTCTAAGATTATCCCCACAGAATATGTCTATCAGGAAAAAACGATGCTCCCCGCAAGAGCTTCCGATTTCCCCGAAAGGATAAAGCCCTGGGGAACTGCCCAGGCACTGTATTGCTGTAAAGACATACTTCACGAAAATTTCGGCGTTATCAATGCAGATGATTTTTACGGCAAAAATGCCTTTCTTTCACTGGCAGGCTTTTTGAATTCTCCCGATGCCTCCGCCTGCTCGGTGGGATTTATCCTGAAAAACACCCTTTCCGATAACGGAGCCGTCAACAGAGGAATATGCCACATAAATAAAGACGGACTGCTTATGGACGTCATAGAGACCCAAAATATCATCAAGGACAGCCACGGCATAATAAGCGGAATGCAGAACGGGAAAAAGATCAAGCTTGATGAAAATGATACCGTTTCAATGAGTATGTGGGGCTTTGTTCCTTCATTTACGGAAAGGCTCTCCCGTGAGCTTGGGGGATTTATAGCCTCCCTGCCTTTTAATGAGCTTTCGGCAGAGCTGACTGTTGCCGATGCGGTGGATACCGAGATAAAACAACACGGCTTTGATGTCAGAAACCTTGTCACAGACAGCCGCTGGTACGGCATAACCTATGAGGCTGATGCTGAATTTGTACGGAAAGCTTTATCACGGAATACATAAAAATTTGCCTGTATAAGCCTTTGAGCTTACACAGGCATTTCTATGCACATTCATATACACATACATCTGCACATTTATATACACATAATCATACAAATGCACATCAGTCTAATCCACCTCAAACTCCACCCCCACAAAGGAGCGTCCCTCTTTTACCTCTTTGTATGATGTCACAAGGCCCTTTTCCACCCACTCGTCAAGAAGCTTTTTAATGACCTCCCTGTCCCTTATAAAGTCCTTGCTGAGAGGGGGCTTTTCCATACCGCTGTCACGGTACATAGTTTCATAAAGTATCTTGTTGCGCTTTAGCTTTCCGCTTTTGTAGCTCATTATGCGCATAAGGAGATAATCCTGAAAGGCAATGACCTTTTCCGTTGCATTTGCGTTCATAAGTCCTATGTATTCCATAGGGATAGTGATAAGGGTCTTTTTAGCCCTGTTGTAGGTGAGCAGTGCAGGCTCGCTTATCATCTGAATGCTTTTTGTTACCTTGCCCTTTTCGCTGGTGATGGTGCCCATTCGGCAGTTGAGCATATTATCCTCGATAACTGCACTCTGAATGCGGTCGTTGTGGTCTTTCAGGATACCCGCATCAATAAGAGGCTGTTTGTCCGATATCATATGTGCATTTACCTCGGCGGTAAGGTCGATAAACACCTTTATGCTCCTGAGCTTGTTGAGAGACCTCTCCACAGCCTCTATCTGCCCCGATGAGGGGTTTGTCCTTGCATAGCCCGTCATAACGCCGAATATCTCGGAAAGGGTGACTATCTTCCGCCCTTCAAGATAAAGGGTGCTCAGAGCGTTGTATATTCTTCTGTCATAAGCGGTTATCTTGTACCTGCCGTTTTTGTTGAGAATGGTCAGGTCAACAGAATCATCATAGGAGAATGAACACAGGGAATAAACGGGGGCATTGTCTCCGTGGCTCTCCCTCACAGTGACCTCGGTGGCAAGGAATTTGAGCTGACCGTCCACCTCGGTGCCGTAAAGCTCGTTCATGACCTCGTTGCGGATAAGCTCGTTGTTGACAGGGCTGTTCTGCTGAACGAACCTGTCAAGCCTGCCGGTGCTGATGCGGACAAGCTCCGTCCTCTCCCCTGTCATAGGCTGGGTTATGCTTCCGGGCTTCGATTCCTCCCGCCATATGGAGTATTCTTCAGTATCGGACATATCACTCACCCCGCTTTGCTCTCATCTCTTCAAGATAAGCCATATCCACAGCAGATACCATATTCTGATAATTGTTCATTGCATATTCCGTGCTTATATATTTTTTTATCTCCCTGTCATATACCTTTGCAAGGAGCTTTTCATCATAAAGAAGCTCAGGCTCTTTTACAGCCTTATCCTTTATTATGTCGGGAGCTCCCTTTGCAGTGCAGTATGCATCTGCTATCTTCATAAGCTTTGCAGGGAGACCGTTTGCCGTAATGCGGCGGTGCTCGGGCATAAGGAGCTCATACTCCCCTATCTCCGCAAATTCCGCAAGCCTTACGGTGCAGTAATCATATACACACATATAGCAATAGGATTCCCTGAACGCCTTTGAAAGCAGTTCAAGCTCCCTTTCAAGGCTCACGCCTGCCTTTTTGTCCGCCTCGCTGTAAAGCACGTTACTGCCCGTCTCCGCTTCAAGGATAAAGTCCATTACGGTTATCATCATCTGGCAAAGAAGCTTGGAGCATTTTTCATAATAATGCCTTGCAATATACCAGGTGTGAGTGTGGTCATTGATGACCGAGAGCATTATGGTCTCCCGCCGCTGGGTGTCGCTGTCGGTGCATCGGCTGAGCTTTCTTTTCAGCTCGTCCACCGCCGCCTCTTCGGAGCTGTCGTTAACGGAAATACTGCCGTCAAGTCGAAGTATATGGATACAGTGGATAAACCAGAGCAGTTTTTTTCTTCTGCTGTCGGAGTTCCTTATCCTGTCGGACTCCCCTGCCGCCGCAAGGTTCATTCCGTCCATTTTGTCAAGCATCGCTTTCATTTTTTCGGTTTTCTCAGACATTTTATATTCCTTTTTTCTGTTATTTTTTATGCGTATGTTTATACACACGTTCATACATACAATCATACTGATGTTTATCAACATATATATGCACATAACACTGCACAGCTTAATGCATACACTTATACACATCAGGCTCATAATGCACACAAGCACAAGCATAACCATACATCAATATATACACATACATATACATATACCCACAAGCACACTCAGCTTAATACACACGCTTTATGTCAGTCGGAGAGATGCACATATTCATACACAGCCTTATACACACAAACATCCTCATACACAAGCTTATTTTTCCTCAAAAAAGCTGTACTCTGGATAATACTTGAATCCAACGGGACAGGGGGGAATGGGGCCGTTTCTGTTTTTAAGGATACACAGCTCGATCTGACGGGGAGAGCGTGAACGGGCAAGAGCCATATCAAAATTATTTTCCCCCGCCCCCTGAAACTGCAGTCCTATAAGCACATCGGCACCGTACTCAATAGCCCCCGATTCCTTGAAAGCGTCCATACTCACATCTCTGCCGTAGCTTGAACGGTTAAGGGAGGACACAGCCAGCAGTGGGATATTGTGGTCACGGGAAAGCTGTTTTAAGGCTGTAATGTTCCTGTCCACAGCCTGCTTGTCCGAAAGGCGGTCGCTGTCGGGCTTGAGTATCTGAAGATAATCCAGAATAACAACAGGGGAGCCCCCTCTTCTGCCGAAGCTCAGATATTTTCTGAAACAGTCCTCAATGTCCGACACGGAAAATTTTCCCTGCCCCTCGTAAATAAACAGTCGGGGAGCATACCTGCCGTATCGCTCGAAAGCACCGTTCACAGCATACTGCCCCATTTCGTCAAATTCAGCCCATCGGCTTCCGTCGGCTATCTGAATATTGTTCTTTGCCTTTGAAACGGGTATGCGGTTCTCACGGCAGAAAAGAAAGCTCTCACGGCTCACGCTCTTTGACATAAGCTCATAACGGCTCTGCTCCAGTGAAAAGAAAAGCACATCTCTGCCGCAGGCGGCGATATTGTCCGCAAGCTGTAAAAGGAGCGTGGTCTTTCCCAGGGAAGAGACTGCACCGAATATGTAAAGCCCGGGGTAAAGTCCGCCGCTCAGTGCGGAATCGAGCTTTTCAAAGCCCGTAGATGAAGCGGAAAACAAAGCCCCCTTTGCAATATGCTCCTTGAAATCGCTGAGCAGAAAGCCTGCATTCACGCCCAAAAGCTCATCTTCCCCGGAAGCGGAAATATCAGCGGACACAGCTTCTATCTTCCTCTGAAAACCGCTGACCGCCGCTTTCAGTCCCTCGGGGTCGCCCATAAGACGGGCATTTACATCGTGATAATTACCCAGCAGTTCGGAACCGTCATAAAAGGTCACATTTCTGCTTTCAAGCTCCGACGAAAGCCTGTTCAGGGCGTTTCTGCCTGCTTCATCGGCATCAAAAAGCAGGACAGCAGGACAGCTTATGCCGTTTTTGTCCACAGCATCGCAAAAAAGCCTGTAATTTGCGGCACTTCCCAGAGCCACAGCCCGAGAGCCGCATTCAATAATGCTGAGAGCGTCCATAATGCCCTCACAGACAAACAGGGGAGCATTTCCCGCCATAATTTCGGGGGAAAGATTAAAAATAACAGCCCTGCCGTGCTTTCTGTACTTGTCACGGCTCATAGCACCCGAATCGGGGGAGACCTCTGTATTTCTCACCTCATAGCTTTCGGGAGAAGTGGGCAGGACAGCGGCTTTCCATATCCTGCCGCCTGTACCCTCAGAAAATCCAGGGTCATAGCCCAGACCAAAACGCTCTGCCGTAGCCGCCGAAATGCCCCTGTCCGCATAAAAAGAGGTCAATCCCACATTCTGACGGCACTTTTCAAGATACTCCGACACATCATTATCCTCTGGAATATCATCAGCTTCAGCCGCTTCGGGGGTTTTTTCCTGTAAAGAAGAACTGCCTGTATATTTATCCACTTTCACATTATAGAGCTGTACGGCCTTGGCAAACTGAGAGTTAAAATCCGAAAGACCGAAGCAAACACCGATGAGATCGAAAATATCGCCGCTGACCTCGCCGCATTTGAAGCAGTGATATCTGCCGTCACGGGGATTTCTGACGATGCCGTCTCCTGAAGAGCCTGTTCCGTTGCCGCAGACAGGGCAGACATAGCCCCGTTTTTTTGCCTTTAAAAGAAAAGCTTCGGGGGACTGCTGTTTGATATACGCCATCGCATTTTCACGGGTCATTTTTTCTGTTCCTCCTCTCCCGTTTTTTCGTTCATATGCTATCATTTTACCACCGAAACCCCTTTGTGTCAACAATTTATGCCTATAAAAGAGAGGCCTGCGGTCAAAGTACCAATTTCTCGAACATACTGCAAAATCACTGAAAAATACGCATTTTTCGATGATTTATGCCTGTTTTTCGCCATAAAAGTACCAATTTCTCGAATATCCTGCTTTATCGCTTTTTTTATGCCGGATTTTCCACTGTATGCGTATGTGTATGCAGATGTTTATGTGTACAGATTTTTTCTTTTACAGGAACTTTTCCGGCTGACAAAAAATTGTCAGCCGAAGCCCCTATATAATATCTACCATATCTACCCGATTTTGAAAATGCCTTTGAGCGGCTTGCCTGCGTGGATTGCCGAAAAGGGCAAAGTACCAAAAACTCGAAACTATACTACCAAAAACTCGAAACTTGAGTACCAGTTTCTCGATGACCCCTGAATTTGGCTTGGATAAAAGGTTTGCGGGGTGTCGGGATTTTTCAGAGTACCAATTTCTCGAATGAGCTTACATCAAAAGGGCTGTTTTGGGGGGCTGCAGAGCAGGGCTTTTCCGATAGGAAATTTATGCACGGTACTGTCAAGCTTCTGTATAAATGTGTGTGCAAATATGTGTATGTGTATGTTGACATTTTTTCGGAACGTGGTATAATATTATCATATACATTTCCGCAGACAGAAACTCGGTATCCCTGTGTCTGCGAAAGGAGAGGTCATATGCACATATATGGGGTCATCAATCAGAAGGGCGGAGTGGGAAAGACTACCACTGTTTCCGCTCTTGCGGGAGGTCTCAGACGCAGGGGGAAAAGCGTTCTTGCGGTGGATCTGGACCCTCAGGGAAATCTTACATACAGCTTCGGCGCAGAGCCTGACGGAAAAAACGCCCTCGGCGTTCTGACAGGGGATATAAAGGCATCGGAAGCGGTGGTCCATACGGAGCAGGGGGACATTATCCCCGGCGGAAGAGCTCTTTCGGGGGCAGACGCATTCATTACGGATACGGGCAAGGAATACAGGCTGAGGGAAGCCCTGTCCGAGCTTGAAACCGGCTATGACGTCATCATTATCGACACCCCTCCCGCTCTGGGTATCCTTACGGTAAACGCCCTTACAGCCTGCCGGAGCGTGATAATCCCCGCTCAGGCGGACATTTACAGCTTACAGGGCATCGAACAGCTGGGAGAGACGCTGACCCCCGTTAAAAAATACTGCAACAGCGGGCTTTACATCGAGGGCATACTTCTTACCCGTTACAATCCCCGTGCAGTTCTCAGCCGTGACATTGTTTCCTATATGGAGCAGATGGCGGAGAAGATGGGAACAAAGGTCTTTGAGACGAAGATACGGGAGGCTGTGAGCATCAGGGAGGCTCAGATGCTCAGGCAGGATATTTTCGGCTATGCCGCAAAGTCAAATGTGGCTGCGGATTACGGTGCTTTTATTGATGAGCTTTTGAAAAGGAGATATGAGTAATGGCAAAAAAAAGTTTTATGACATCTGATAACCCTGCAATGCAGTTTATTACCGCATCTGCCCCCGAAACGGCTGCCCCTGCATCAGCTGTTAATGTTTCCGCTGCACCTGTGGCAGAGCCTGTTACATCGGCTGAACAGAGTGATGCCTCGGATATTTTTGAAATATCCCCCAAGTCCTCCGAGCACAAGAGCAAGCGGGCTCAGCTCCTTATGACCCCGTCACTTCACGAAAAGGTGGCGAAAAAGGCCGCTTCTCTTAATATGTCCTTTAATGAGCTGGTCAATATAGTGCTGGAGAAGTATGTGCAGTAGTATGTGTATGTGACGCTGTATGATGATGTGTATGCGAACCTGAGTGTGTATAGTAAAACGTTTTCCTTGACATAGCTATGTATATACTGTCTCTTATACACATCTG
>ERZ1026848.430-NODE-430-length-23743-cov-5.678149_pt1 | contig 23743 bp, 33 predicted proteins | sample MGYA00380154_ERZ1026848 | MGnify/ENA primary metagenome ERZ1026848 (study PRJEB33269, sample SAMEA4719790) | human gut metagenome | biome: human-associated habitat; feature: organic feature; material: feces | place: Cameroon | collected 2013-10 ...
CAGCCTCTTGTGGTCTGTTGTGTGTAATGCGGAAAAAAATGGAATGTCTAAAATTCTGCTTCTGCAAGTTCTTTCGAGAACTCTTTCACAGCCTTTTCTGATTTCCATATACAAATGTAACTCATTTGTTAGACTATTGTACCATATAACAGATATATTTTTTTTCCATACATATAAAAAGCGAACCGTCCATCACGGACGGCACGCCTTTCACTTAACAACTTCTTGTTTATGGAATCTCACATATATCCTTATAGTCACCGTAGTGGCCACCACGATAAGCACCAGCACGACCACCACGGCTGTCACCGTGCTGTCGGGCGGCTCGTACACCTTTGTTTTCTCCGACTGTTCCTTGTTTTCTCTCGCTTCGTTGTGTGATAGGTGCTGTGAACTTTCCGAGGCTGCGATGGCTTTTTGTTCGGCTTTCACATTTTGTTTTGCTCCTACCGTTGCCCTTCGTGCTTTCAGTGCGATGAAGCCGTGTGCTGTCGGTTGCGAGCCCGATTTCTTTTCCCGATAGTTCAGCAGTCCTTTCCCCATCATCGGCAGTATATCGGGCAGTCCGCTGTCCGACGGAATGTAATAGACCTCCAGTCCGTCGAAGCTCATGGCCAACGAGCTCATCAGATTCACTGCTGCGCTGTCTGTCTGCACTGCTTTCGCCGAGTCATGCCTTACAGTGTTCAGCGAGGTAGTTGCCTCGAACTTTCGGTGCGACGAGCACGAGGCGAGCGAAAGCACGAGCGCGATGGCATAGATTGTCACAAGTCGCATAGCCCATCTTTTTTTACGTCGAATGCAGGGCACGCCTTGTTGGCGAACTCGCAGTGACCGTGCACACTTGCTTGTGGGTATTGCTTTCGCAGTTCTCCGACAAGCCTTCTGAGGGCGGCCTTTTGCGCTGGCGTGCGAGTGTCCTTCGGACGCTTGCCGTCAGCGGTGCAGCCCCCGATGTAGCACACCCCTATAGAGTGGGCGTTGTGGTTCAGGCAGTGCGCCCCTACCTCTTCAACTGGACGGCCCTTGTGCACAGAGCCGTCGATGTAAATCACGAAGTGATAGCCGATGCCTCGCCATCCTCGTTGCTTGTGCCATTGGTCGATGTCCGCCACGGTGAAGTTCCTTCCCTCCGGGGTTGCGGCGCAATGGATGATAATTTCGTTAATCTGTCTCATTTGTTTTTGTATTTATAGTGATAGTCAATTCCGAAAAGCGAGCCAACGAACGTCAGTATTTCCCCGAACGCCACCAGCACCGAGCTGTCGATGACCCCTGTTGGCGGCACGCTGAATCCTGCCACCAGCAGCCCTGCGCCGAGTGTTATCAGCACCACGGCGCAAATCAGTTGCACTTTATGTGATGTATCTTTTTTCTCGCTCATATTCTGTAAAATCGTAAAAAATCATTATATTTGCATTGTTGTTCGGCGAGGCTTTGCGCTCGTGGAAATAAGAACCCATGTTTGCTTTGTGCAACACAGGAACGTACTAACGAAGCTTTGTGCTTCGTTTTTTTTATTTGTTGAAAATCCAATGGAAATTGTCTGACCATTTTTCAAGATTGCCTTCTGGAACGTATTGCGTGCCGTCCCAACACAGGTGGAAAGTGGCGATATTCGTAGCGAGCCGGCTCAGGTCGAGCCTCTTGACCTTGTCCACATATTTCTTTTTGAGGAATGCTATTCCGTACAAAAGCCTCACTCTGCGCCATTTTGTACGCATCATCCCAGTCGTTTCGTCTTGTACACATTCTTTTTCCAGTTCTATTCGGGATCTCCCATAGGGGACACTAGTGGTTGGTGACTCTTCTTGACCCGCTCCGCACACAAGCCAGCCGTCTTTCACGAAATATTCTGGTAGTGTGGTCATTTCTTTGCTTTCTCCGTTTGCAAAGACATCTTTTCTTACGCTCACCACGCCATTTTTATCCACGGCGCACTGCCCGACTTGCCCCATTGGATGCCAGCCTTTACGGGTGTCCTCTCTGTAACGCGTTAATGTCCCATTTTGCTTTACCTTGTATGTGTTCGCCTTTCTGGTCTTGCGGAAGATGAACGGCACATATTCGTCATTGAGGTAGCGTTCGGCGCCAAGCACGCGCAATTCTGTAGAGTCGTTAATATCCAAATAGATAACGCCTCGTTCATCATTGTTGAACCTTTGGTAAAAATCCTCCGCTGTGCCAGTGTAGCCGTTTTGCTTGGCTATCATATATGCGTCATACACCGCATAGTCGGGCACTATTTCGCTCTGAATGTTGCCGTCGTCGTCGCTCTCCTTTTCCCAAAGTTCGACAGGCAGCGACTTGGGCGAGATGATGTGTTGATAGCCATCCACATAATTCACGTTAGGGATGTCCTGCACGAACTTGTAGGTGATTACTCCACAGCCGAGCATGTGCCTGTCGAGGTAACAGATAATCTTCTTGTCCACCACCTTGGCGTTGCCCTTTTTGAGTGAGCAGACGTAACTCCTTCTTCCGTCGGAGAACTCGACACTCCATTCCCACACAGGTGGAGCTATCGGTTCACCGCTGGCGTTGAGCAGTGTTATTTCCACTGCGAAATCGTTCTTGTAATAGATATGTTTCATAATTGCTTTTCTAATTCATTAATTTCATCACGCAACGCTTGACGCTCTTTGTGCAGACTTGCCATATCGTATGGCATCTCAGCACCAACAGCCATCGCCTCTGCGCATTTAATCACCTTGTAGTCGCTCTCTTGCAGTTCTGATTTCAGGCGTTCCACATATAAAATCAACTCGCTTCGTCTATCTCTTTCCATATACCTTGATGTTTTCTCCGCTGTGCAAAGATGTTAATGTGTAAAATTCAAGTTCAACCTTTCCGCCTATCTTGTTGTTTAGACGATATTCATTTTTGGCTGTTGGAAATTTTAAACGAGAACCTGTGTTCACGAAATCACAATATAGAAATTCAACGGATAAATTATTGCCGTCTTGCACAATGTGCCAAACTGCGTCTTTGGTTTGCGGTGACAAACTTTGCAGAGAAACACTTACTCCACCGATATTCAAATACACATTAGTTTTGATTGAATTGTCGCTGTTAATTCTTCTAACAGCCAACTCCTTATACCCATCGCAATTCTCCACGATTGTGATGGAGTTTTTACTCGTGTCATATTCGCTGACCTCGCCAATTAACACCCAATCCCCACGCAGATACCTCGCATCGCTTTCCGCCTTCGTGTATGCGTCAATCTGTATTCCACCACCGCCGCACTGCTGCCACGTGCCGCCTCTCCATATATACAGGCGTTTAGTCATGGCGTTTGCGTATATTTTCTCGCGGCTCGGCACTCCGAGGTCGAGTGTTTCTGCTTCTGATTTTTTGTAGAAAAGATGTTCTTTCCCCTCGCTGTAGTAGACATCGCCCACGTTAGCCACATACATAATCGCGGAGTTGCCAGTGTTGTCCACATTGTCGATTGCCACTCCCATTGATGCCAGCACCACACGCAGTTCCGTCTTGTCCGCCTTGTCGGCGATATTCTTGTCACGCACTTTATTGCCGTTGACAAGACCGGCGATTGCCATGGCGATTTGCATTGACGCCACTTTCAGCGTGTCGGGCTTGAACTCGATTGTGTCCGTGTCCACATAATAAGCGAAGTCGTCGGCCTTACCTTTGAGCGCCTTATTGAGTTCGTCGGTGGTGACAGCCGACCTTTCAATATTCTGCAAAGCCGATTGCAGAGATGTGATTGTGCGGTTAACGGAATTCAGTGAATTGTTCACCTCGCTGTCGGCTGGGCACGAGGCGAGCAGGTCGGCGAGTTTTTGCAGAAGCGATCCGAGCGATTCGGGCGACACGCTGTCCTTCTGCGATAGCGCGCGGAAGTCCGTGATGAGTTTGTTTAGAGCTGTAGTGTCAATAGCCATATCATTATCTTTTCATATCAAAATAAAGGGGATAAAGAGGCATCTTAAAAGACACCTCACATTATATTCATTGTCGAGTGACGGACTTTCGCATCAGGTCGGGGTTGAGTGCGTTCGACACAGCGTTGCAGAACTGTCTGCCGAGATTGTCGGCGAAGAACTCCTGGATGTTCATCACCGAGGCGAAATATTTTGTCGAGAACCAGCGTCGTCGGCGTCGAACCTTGTCACGTCCGATGTCACCGCTGTTCCCCCTTGGCACCTCCCTGCCAGTGCCGTAGTCCTGGAAGATGCCGTAAGTGTTGAATGACTGCTCCAGCGAGATTTGCGTAAACTTTCCGTCGGCGTTCATGGCCACGGCGACAGTTGAGCGGTAGAGAGCCCCTGTGTCAATCACACCGAGCAGAGCGATGCGCTCTCGCCAAATCTTAATCATCGTAGAGTTGAAAGCCGTAACGTACTTCCTTCTTTCCTCCAGTTGCCTGTCACTGCCACTCATTCTCATTGTATCTCAAATCGGTATATACATCGACGGCGATTTGGAAGTAAGCGCACGCGCACCCCGAGAAAAAGAATCGGTCGATCTCGTTGAACGAGATTCGTGAATCGAGGTAGATGCAGTTCTGCTCCAGCTTCACACGTTCCAGCGTCAGCACCGACATCATTTGCCGGAACAGCTCACGCATTGTCTCCATGCACTCGTTGCGAGCCTGCATATCGTCGATAGCGTGTCGCATGGCGAGAAAGACCGTCTTCACCCTTCGAGTTCGCGGCGTGTTGTTCAGTTCCGTGTATCCGTCTGCGATGTCCGACACGCAGCAGAACGCCGAGGCGTACTGCATAGCGTGCAGAGCCTCCTCGAAACCCTCCAGCCCCGACACCTTGCAGAAAGAGAAACCTTCTGCGATGGCCAGTTTGTTTTTCGCCAGCAGAGCCTCAAAAAACCCTGTGGCGTTCCAGTCACTTTTTGTCATTGATTTTCTCGTTTATCTGTTTATATTCCTTTGCTTGTGCGTTCAGTTCCGTCAGCGCGCGCCACGTGTCCATCGCGAGGATTTCACTTTCCTTGGTGATGTCGCCTTTTGTGAGCGCACGGATTTGCGCGTCCATCGCCTCCTGGAGGACAGTTCCGATGGCTCGTTCAGAGCCGAGCAGATTCTGCGTGTCGCCGGAAGTCGGCTGATAGAAATCCGGGAACCTCATTGCCAGCATATTTTTCAGCGCCGCCACCCAGTAGAAAACGCTAATCCTTTCCTCCGGCGCGAGCATTCCCGACAGACCGGGATAAAGCACAGCGGCGAGTTCATCGAGCATCGCATCGTTGCGAGTGGAGAGAAACCCCTGATAAAGGTTTTCGGCGATGATAAGTTTCTCGAACGGCACCCCTTGGAAATCTCCCGCCACTGGTCGGTGCCTTCGGATTTTCTCCAGCCTCACAGGAGTTGCCGGGATATTCTCCAGCCAGTCGAGGAACGGGAGCACCTGCGCCAGCTGCACGCATTGAACCACAGCCACATCCTTTCCGAAAGAGAGCAGGAACGCCTGCCCCTCGGAACGTCCGAGCACACGGCACCCTCCCCATTTCACCAGAGCCAGCACCTTCACCTCGTCGATAGAGAAGTCCTTTGCGATAAGCGCGTACACATAGCGCAGCATCTCATCGTCGAGTTCCTCCCACGATGAAGGCACATTAATATTGATATTGACCGATTCCATATCAGAAAAAATAGCCACCCGACTTTTTTTTGTTCTTGAACACAGGCGGCGTAAAAATTTCTGCCGTGCTCGAGTTGTGCCAAGCGGAGAAAGACTCAGGACGGCATCGGATAAAGTTCACCAAGTCCACCATGCGGCGAGTGCTGATTGGCTCACCGTCAATCATCGCCACCACCTGTGCCCTTACGCCCCGGATGACCTGTGCGAACTCATCCGAGATTTCACCGCAAGCCACCGCCAGTCGGAAATCCTTCATCAGTTCCTGCGAGAAATATTCCTCCGCCAGTGATTCCTCCGCCTCGATAGCCCTCTGGCGCAGTTCCAGATATTTCTCCCATCGTTCGGACTTGAAGCCACACAGAGCGGAAAGTTCGAGCGTTGGGAAAAGCGTAGCGGCGAAGAACTGATATTGTTTTGTTCCTTTCCACCCTTGGAAACCTTGCAGTTCCGTGAGCAGCGAGTCCAGCAGATCGTCTCGCTGTTGGGTAAGCGAAGCGATCAGCCTCTCCACCCTCTCCTTGCTTGCCGGAGCGATATTCTGATTGCTCACCACCCCGAAGCCGTTAGGCGTGAGCACGATGTCGAGCGACGGAATCGCCGTTCGCATCGCCTCGCAGACCACGGCTCGCTCCACCGTCACCTTGATAGGCGTGCCGTCGTCAAGAAGGCATATTTGCCGCATCACCTCCATCGAGGTGAACGTGGTGATTATCCACTGCTCCGCCGATGAGACGAACGGAGCGAGTTTTGCGGAAAGAGGAGTTTCCCCCTTCACCGTTGCGAACACGTTAGGCACGAGTTCTCGCAATTGCTGTTCATAGTCAATAATCATAGTGTAGTCACTTTTTTAGCGTCGGCGTGTTCATCGAGCGTTGTGAGTTGTATAAACGGGCTGTCCGGGCGCACGCCGCGCCAGCCATTGAACCGAATGATGATACGGTGCACGTTAAACAGCAGGTCGTGATAGGGCTTTTGCAGAGCGTGTGCGATAGTGTACAGTTCCCGCTTGTCAGAGCCGCTGTTGTTGGTCTGCGCCTTTCCAGGCACCGACCCCACGAGATTAGAGTGCACACGCATTGTAAAGCAAATCATGTTCACAGCCTCCTGAATATCCGTGCTCCAGTCGCCTCCCTCCTTGCTGTCCTCAATCTTGTGTATCACCACATCGTGCTGTTCCTTTCCGTCGGGCGTGACATAGAACGTAGAGAACCACGCCTTTCCGCTGTTTTCCGCGCCAGTGAGGAAGTCGAGAATGGACTGTTTCTCCTCCACGATACGCTTCTGTTGCTTTCGTCGGTCAGTGATACCTTCCGAGCGGAAGATTGACTCCCAGTATTTCTGCGAGATTTCGATTTGGTACTTGATAGGGGCCGAGTTCTTCAGTTTCGATTCCTTAGCGATACCGATAAGCTGCTTGATATTGTACCATTTTCCACGGAACAGCGAAGCGTAGTGCGGAATGGGATAATAAGTCGAGTCGGGCGTAGGCACCCGGCTCAGGACGGCGAACTTTCGGCATTTCGTGCGGCTGGCGAGCCTCACTTGCAGGTCGTGCCACGGCGCGGCCATATCCAGCAGTTCGATTTCCTCCACCTGTTTCTCGTCGGTGACGCACTTGCGCCAGTTCGCGTACAGCACCTGCGGAATTCTGCCGTACTTGTCGGCAGGGGCGAAGCGGCAGTAGCAAGCCTCCTTGCGCACGACACGCACGATTTTCGTAGCGTCGTTAGATAGGATGACCACGCTGACGGCGAAGCCGAAATGCTTCAGATCCTGGCACGCTCCCAGGAAGTAAGAAGCGAGGTCGTTGTCCATCAGGAACTCCTGCACCTGTTCCCTTGTCACGTTGTCAGCGTCATCGCAGTTGTACACCAGGCCGCTGCCATAGCAAACCTCCGCGTTGAAGATTTGGCAAGTGGAGAGCGTCTCATCGTCCTCGATAAGCTGTAGAATGTCGTATGGCATGTTGTTGTCACCGCCCCACGGCATGTATTGTAGTTTGTCGCTGATAGAGACAGGCAGAATGTCGATATCTTTCTTGAACACGGAAGCCGAGTTCACCTGAAAGACTGCCCTTGCCTTCATAGAAGGCATATTCTCCACGGAGTTGTAATTCAGATTATTTTTCATTTTTTGTTGTTGTTTACAAAAACACCTCGCACCCATTGACGGCGAAGATGCAGCAGTCGCGAACCTTGCGGATTTGTCCATTAGTAAGAATCTTCATGTTGCGAGTTCCCGAATAGAAGTCGTAGCGCAGCGATATGCAGTTCCGCAAGTGAATAATTTCACCATTCGCCTTCCAGAGGGAGATGTCCACTGGGTCGCCGCTGTTCAGCATCGTGCGAGCTGTTTTTATGTGAATAGATTTAGCCATAATGCAGTGTTATGTGAATACATAGTTGTAAGGTTCGGTGAAGATACCGCCCTGCTCAGGGTTAGGCAGAGCGATACGTCGCACATCGAAGCGCCACGTGAACTTGACCGCGTTCGGTTTTTCCGGGAAGTCCGAGAGCTCGCAAGTAGAGTCGGTGATCAGAATCTTCTGCATTGCGTCGAAGTCCGACTCATCGTCCAGGCATCCGTACAGCACCCTTGCGTCGTCGGCCGTAAACAGTTGCTGTGCCAGCGCGCACTCCCCATGTGTAAGAGCCGCCGACTGCACTTCGAACGACTGTTGGCATGTGCTGTCATAGAACTGCGAGCGTTCTTTCAGCACCGCCACCGAGCGTTCAACTGTGGTTTTAGTGGTTGTCTCGGCAGGCACGGCCACAAGGTCGGGCACATTGAACGCGTTACGGAAATAGAAGCAGGACTTTTGCGGCATCTGTGTAGCGATAAAGAAAGTCGCCGCCCTGTCTCCGCACGTCACCGTGAACCCGGTGAGCTGCACCTTTTTCCCCACCATGCTGGCAACCATAGCCTCCAGTTGGTGGCTGTCCACCGCCACGGTCACCACATCGAGTGCGGATGATGCCACATTCTCGTCGTCCAGCGTCAGTGTGCAGTGTCCATTCACACCGTCGGCGATATAGTCGCAGTGTGCGCTGTATGCCATATCCTCCATGGGTTGTACCACCCACGACAGCATCACCGAGCTTTTCGGAGCGATGCGCCGCGCCGAGGCGACGGTAAGGAAATGGCTCTTCAGCATCTGTTGCAGGTCTTCGGATTCGTCGATAGCGATATGGCGGTCAAAATGTAGAGCGTGAAATTGCACTGTCGCCTCCTCGTCACCGTTAGTGGCGACCAAGGCGAACTCCATCATCGCATTGCCAGCCTCCCTGATGGCGAGTTCGACGAGTTCGCGGAGGTTGTCCACTGTCACCGCACCTTTGTATGTGTAGAACCTGCCAACGAGCAGTTCGGGATTCAAAGCCGTGCCGAACTGGAGGTCGACATAATCCTTGTCGGACTGTATGACCACCTCCCCGATGGAAGCGGAAAGCACGAGTGATGGAATTGTAGAAATCTTAATCATGCCGAAAAATAGCACTACTTTCGGGCGAGGGAAAAGACAAAAAAGAAAAGCCCCGGAGTGCGCTCCGAGGCGATAATCCCAAATCGGTCATTAGGCCGTATGAGGATTTTTTAGATAACTTCTTGCGGTCTTTCTGCTTTTATAAGATGCCTTTCGCTTGTTTTTAATTCGTAATAGCTCGCTATCCCTCATTAAAGACAAACAAAATTCATTCTTCTAAAACTCCGAAATACCACAAGCCCTAATGACCGATTTGGGATAATGCGTTTGGGAATGAAGCCGAACGGCAGAGACCTTCGGGGCTCTGTTCACGAAAGCGAGGGGCGGTGTAACCGCAGGGCGCCCACCCTTATGTCACACCCGACACATTGAAAGATATAGTATCGTGGAACGGGAACTTCTCGCAGCCGATGTATAGTGTATCGAAAGCGTCAGTTCCGTCGGTTCGGTGTTCCAGCAGATCCTCCTCGCTCTCTGCGAGTTTCTCGCCACCCTTGTCCTTACGGAAGCCATTTCTGCCACGGCTCACCCCGGCAGCCTGAATGGCGAGAATCAGGTCATCGTTGTTCTGGCGGTTGAAGAAAGGCATCAGCCGCTGCTTACCGCTGAACCCCTGGTTGATGAGCAGATACTTCTCATCGTGACGCATAGGATTACCGATGTAGACAGCCTCCACCCTCCAGCCGTGACGCTTGAACTCATGCACCACCACCCAACGGAAATCCTGTTCATTGACGGCATAGTTAGAGCCGAGAGCCGTAGCGTCGTAGTAGAAAACCACCGTCTTGTTCCTGTGGGAGTTGTAATACGTGCAAAAATCGTCGATGAGCGCAGGAATCTTCCTTTCAAACTTCACATAGAACGACTTGATGATGTTCAGGCGTCGGCCGTCGGGTTGACCAGCCACAATCCAGTTGATGTTCGCGTTGTAGTCCATGCCGATACATATAGGCATATCAGGCTTCACGTCGGCATCGACGGCAGAATCCATCTTAAAGTTTTTGCACACCTCGCCATCAGGAGTGAAGAGCGAGTTTTGCATATATTCGTCGAGATGCGTGAACGAAGAAGCGTCGTACTTGTGTGCCTCTCGCATCGACGAATAGAAGCCGTCCTTACTGATACCGATGCGTTGACAGAGTATAGAGGTTTGGAAAGTCAAAGGGGTAAGGTCGCGCTTCATCTGCTTGATATAGTTCTCGCCCAGCAGTTGCAGATTCTCGATAGACGAGTATTCCTTGTAGTAGACCGCAACCGAGCGCAGCTGGTTGAGACTGCGGTCGAGCCTTCGGAGATACCCCTTCAGATACGGCGGAACCTCCGACCCCTTCTCGTTCAGCGAGCGGATACGCTGCTTCGTTTTCCAGATTTCGAACACCGTGCCCTCGATAGTACGGATGAGTTCCGGGTCCATCTTCTCCTTATAGTGCAGGAACCACGACCCCTTTTGCGTCTGCGGCATATCCGAGAGCACCATCATTGCGTGATTGAACGAGTGTCGGCCGAAGAAACTCTTGATACCGCCGTTGGCAGGGAGCGTCTCGTCCTTCAGCTTCTGATAGTCGATGAATTTAGCCTCGTCCACCAGCAGCCACGAGAGCGTCAGCGAGTTTGACGAGCCTGGGCGGTCCTGCGAAATGATGACTGCGCACGAACCGTTGTAGAACGAGAAGACATGCTCATAGTCGTTCGGCTCGATAATCGGGCGCTTGAACGATTTCGGCGGCCGTCGCCCCACCACATAGTGCACACCGTTCAGGAATCCCCACCGCTTCCATGCGGCGAGCAGACCGGGGAGCGTGTTCGTCAGACCGTGCTTGAACGTAGGCACCACGATACCGCCAGTAGAGCCCTGCATACGCTGCATGTTGCGCAGAGCGAACGGAGCGGCGATACTGTCCGTTTTCCCCGTCCGTCGCCCCGCCACGATGACGGAAGTGTTAGCCCCGATCAACTGCGTCAGCCGTTGTGGGTTGTTAAAGTAAATCCTCTTCTCCGTCATTGCTTTTCGTGTTGTTATTTAAAGGAAAGAGAGCATCAAGTTCAAGGTCGGGCTCTTCGAACTCCACATCCTCGATGTCTATAGTCTCTGCCCTGTACTTCTTAATCATGTCCGAGATTTTGCGTTGAATGTTCGGGATAGGTTTGATGCCCAGCGCGGAAGGGTCCGAGGTTGCCGTGAACGGTTGCACCACAATCATCTCGTATGGCATCACCTGCTCGTCCTCCAAGTCCACCCGGTTGTACTTCGCGTATGACGCGGCTGCGCGCTCCATTGTCTTCGTGTCCTTACGTTTCTGCGCCATCTTGTACGTGTTCATTATCATCTCGTTGAACCGCCATCGGTGAAAGTCGCGGCTCGCCGCCGCCAGCAGTGGGAGCATCGCCTTCACCACAGCGAGGTCGGAGTACGCCGTCACCTTCGACACCTCATGCCTTTGCACGAGCTCGTTCACGAATTCCCGGTCAGTTCCGTCGGGGTTTGCTATAAACCAGTTGTACATTTCACGGACACGGAGCACCTTATCCACAACGGACTGTGGATAACGCTCTCGCAGTTCCGCCTCTCTTGTAAAGAGGTCGGTGCGGCACACTTCCAAAGCGGATGGATTAGCCATGATTATTCGTCGTCCTCCATGTCAAGCAGATTACGGTGCGCGTTCTCGATAGCGAGAGGCGAGCCCACCGAAGCCAGCATCATCTCCTGCGAGTGCAGCTTCACCTTCGACAGCGCCTTACCGCGGTGATACGCCTTGGACACCTCTGTTGAGCGGTCGGCGATGTCATCTCGTAGCACCTCGGCGTGCATGTTGAGCAGCACCGCCATATCCGATATGGTAAGATATATTGAAGCGAACTTCTCAATCTGCTGTAATTCTTTGTCTGAATAGTTCATTTAAAGGTACTGAGTGATTAACAATCAGGTCGTTCACCTGATCATATAAAGTGTTGAATATATTCGGGTCGGTGCTGATGAACGCGCATTCCGCCCGATTTCCGCGCGTCAGGTTCTGTGAAGTCACCACCGACACCGTGTCACCGCCTTGTGAGCGCACCAGCAGGATTTTGCTGTGATTGTCGGCGAGGTAAGTGTTCTCAATCACCTGCGATATGAAAGCCCATAGTTTCAGCGTCTTGTTTGTCGCCTTGTGGTCGAGCACAAGACTGATACGGCTCACCCTCTTTTCTCGGCAGATGAAATAGAGCCTCCGGAGGAACTCCTCTGAAATGGAGAACGAAGTCTGCCAAATCTCCGCCACTCCCACCTGTTCAAGAATCCACTCCAACACATCCGCCACCTGTAGAGCGCTGGAGAGGTACGCCTGGTTGACGGGGGGGGTATTTTTCAGCGGCTCCAGCAGATCGTTGATGTCCGTAGAGCGTTTCATTTGGCGGCCTTATCCTTTTTGCTTTCAGCGACCGGCACGAAATGGTCGTACTCCTCCCAGTTGCGGTGAAGTTTCTTGTCGAGCGCAATCAGTTCCTTCAGGAACGGATAACGTTCCGAGTCAGGGCATGGCGAGGAAGCCAGCGAGAGCGAGCGCAGCTGCAAGTGCACCTCACGCATCCGCTGCAAGATAGAGAGATTCTCCACATATTTAGCCTTGATGTTGTCAGGCAGGCTCTCGTGATCGTCACGTTTCCCCCGCTTATGCTCATCGGCCTGTGCTGCGAGCGGAATATCGTTTTGCACGATTTCGTCCACCTGCTGCTGCATCATCTCCACCTGCTCGTGTGTAAGGTTCTGCACCCGGAAATTGTAGTATTTCTGAAGCTGGTACTCGATGAACTCCGCTTTGGCTTTCGGGTTGGCCACCAGATTACGGTACATAATCTGATTGCCGGTGAGTCTAAGCAGATAGAGAGCACCCACCGCGTAGTCGCGTTCCTCGGCTGGCGATTCCAGCCAGTGCTTCATCAGTTCAGTAAATTTGTTGTCCATATTTTTTAAAAATTATTGTTGATACCGGCGAAAAACACGCAGTTCTTGCCGAGAGGAACGAGCAGACTCTGCATCGCCACCAGCGTTTGCCCAGTCGTCACGAAATCGTCGATCACGATAATGTGGCACTGTGTCGGGATGTTGTTCGGCGAGAACACCGCGCCCACACGTTGTCTCGAGTGCGCGATTGCGCAGTCCTCGTAGAACGGCAGTCCCATTTGCCGTGCGATACTCTCCGCTATCATTGTGCCGAAGTTCCTCACCTTGTGCCGTCGCTTCGGCGTAGTGACCACCGCCCATTGTTCGGGCGAGAGGAACTGCCCCAGCACCGAGCGAACAACCTTCGTGATGCAGTCGGCGAATAGCGGCACCATCTTGTCGTCCGCCTTGATGTCCGATAGCGTGCGCCCATAGAGCGACTTCTTCCATAGCGTGATGTATACCACCCCTCCATGGTTGGTGATTTTCAGTTTGTGCGGAGCGAAGTCGCACCTCGCCTCCGCCGTGTCGGCCTGTTTCCACGCCGCGCGCTTGCGTTCCTCAAAAATGTCCTTATGTATAGAAGGAGTGTCGCCAAAGTCGGGGATCTCAAGATTTGGCACATTGATGTCATCCAGCAACGCCTCCAAATCCATGCATTCCCCTTTGGCAGCACTCCTTCGCATCGGAAACTCAGGAAATATTACACTTTAGCAGCGGGTTTGTTCGAGCAGTCGATTTCACCGTCCTCGGTGTCGATAGTGCCGACATAGAAAGGAGCGGGCACCTCGTCGGTGGCCTCCACGCTGATAGTAGTGGAAGTGGTGCCAGTAGCACCTTGTCCGAGGTCTTGCGCGACTGTCGACTTGGTTTGCCACTTGTCGTTGCCCAGCACACGGAAGTTGCCCTTCATGTCCTCCACGATAAACACGTTATCCGAGTTGTTGATGTATGCCGCGGCCGCCGAAGCGTCGCTGCCCACACCAGGGTGAACAGCCGTGAGCTTGTTCAGCTGTGTTTGGCTTGGTAGTTCGCCCTGCGCCTCGCTTGTGAGCTGTGACTTCTCAGGGAGAATGTCGATGTATTTCCACTTCTGCTCGGTGAGCAGCGTGAACGCGCCGGTGAGCACAGCCGCGGTTGGGCGGCCGTTATCGTCGCGTGGGAGCGTAGGGTACTGCACGATTGCGCTTTTAGCGATGTAGTAGATTCTACGCTTCACGCCTGGCAGTTCAGGCGTACCCTGGCACCACGCGAGCGATTTTTGAATTGATGTACAATTAGTAGCCATTGAGATAGATATTATTCAGTTTTCAATTCGATAACCTTGAATCGACGCTTGTCGATGCTCTCGAACTGCACGCCGAAGAACATAGTCGCGATGTAGGAGAGGATGAAAGGCTTGTACTCCTTCACCATCACATTCTCGATGTCGCCCATCTGGTCGAAGCCGACGAGCATGTTGCTCTTCGTGGTGACGTGCATAAACTTCGAGTCCGCCTTGTTGTAGAGCGGCACAAGCTTCAGCTTGCCGTTCGAGCCCTCCACGGCGGTCTGTCCGTATTCCGTGTTGTAAGGGATTCCACCGTGCGAGAGCAGATATCCCTCGTTGTACTTGTCCACGAAGTCCTGCGAGCAGTAGAGGTAGAGTTCTTGCGAGCGCAAGCGAGGGTCGAGCGAGAAGAGGATTTTCTTCGCCACGTCAACGGCGTTGGCTGCGGTGATGTCCTCGGTGAGCTTCAAGTAGTTGCCCTTTTCAGCGGAGATATTCTGCGCAGTGATTTCCGACTGTGTGATAGTGTCGAAGCCGTTGAACAGGTCCTTTGAAGTGTCGCCAGTAGCGTTGCGCACACCGTTCCATATAGCATCGTTAAGATGTTCCGATAGACTTTTTGCGATAAGCGCGAGCACGCTTTTCGCGGTTGGCGTAGTGATTTGTCCGTCGCCCTTGGTTGCTCCAGTACCGAGCAGCGTAGAGACAGCGGAGTTAGGTTCGAAGTCCGACACCACCGAGCCGAAGAAAGTTTCGAGTTCACGGTAGTCAACGTTGAGATTGAAGTCGGTGGCTCTTGTGGGCTTGTATGGAGCGAACTGTGCTTCGCCGCTCATAGTTCCCACACGCTCCTTGTATCGGATGCCCGGGCGTGCAGTCATGTACTGCAACGTGTCTTGACAGCCGATGATAGGGAGCATCAGCAATTCAGAGCGGTACTTGATAGCCGCGTTCTGAAAGTCTTCAGGAGAGAATTTTAATTTTCCAGCCATATTTGTAAAGATGAATAAATGGATTAATTACACTTCGTTGTAGAGTTTTCTTGCGGCGTTGTAGTTCTCGCAGTACAGTTCGAATCCGCTCTTCTCTGCCGATGGGGCGTTGTGCTGCCCCTCGTCCACCACCTTTTTAGTGTCATCGGCAGGAGCCTTCTTCCGCTCGTCGATTTGAGCCTCAAGTTCTGCGATAGTGCTGTCCTTCTTTGCCAGCGCGTCCTCGATAGTCGAGAGCTGCGCGTCGTTGAGTTGTGCGTTGCCGTCGTTGAGCGTGAGAGCGTCAACGGCGAGCAGAGCGCAAATAGCCTTAAAGTTCTTTTTCATTTCATTTATTTTTTTGGTTTTGCTTGCGAAAAAAGCGTTCAGGCGGTCGAAGAACACCGAGAACATCGACTCCTTCTCCACCACTGGCAGATTAGGCACCGGCATACCCATCGAGGCCATTGCCGATGCCACGGCGTTAGTGAGGCGTGGTGCGCTTTCACCGTCCAATTCCGTCACCTCGTCCACGAATCCCCATTCCAGAGCATCCTGCGCAGTCAGCCATCCGCCCACCTTCATCAGGTCGAGCAGTTGTTGCGTACTCTTCTTGCACTTCGCCGCATACATGGAAGCGATGTTCGCGTCCATCTTGTCGAGGTCGTCGGCGAGTTGGGCGCAGTCGCCGATGAGCGTGCGGAACTGGTCGGCATTGAGCGAGCCCCACTCAAAGAATTCAGTAGAGCACTTGTGTGCAAGATACATGGCGCACTTGTCGATAGAGATGTGCGCTGCGCCGAGCGAGGCGATAGTAGCCGCCGAAGCGTTCATGCCGGTGAAGTGCACGTGTACATTGCCGTGTCGTGCGAACGCCGATGCGATGGAGAGCGCGCTGGCGAGACTACCGCCGAGCGAGTCGATGAGCACGTTCACCTGTGTGGAGATGTACTTGTCGAGAATGTAGTCCACATAGTCGCAGTTGAAGTCATCGCCACCCACGAAGCCCTTCAGATGCAGATGATATTTGTTTTTTGCCATATCGAAAAAAAATGATTTGCACGAATTTAGCACCATATATATGTGCAGGAAAAGACGAAAAAAGGCTTCAAGCCACTTTCAACGCCACTTTTTCACGAAAGATTCATCCTCCAAAACCGAAAGGGCGAATTAAAGGGCGAATGCTTTTCTGCGCTTCGGCATGTCCAGGAAAGCGCAAGATATGTCCAAGAGAAAGGTCGCCTATTCCTCCCGAACTGGCGACCGACATAACCTTCAAACTTTAATCAATTATGAGATTTGGAGTTTTGTTTTTAATTTGTCATTAACTTAAAAAAACTACTAAGAAAACTAATTAACTTATTATTATAACCAGAAAAGTTCAACTAAATGTCGCATTCGATGAGCGAGCGAATGGCGGTGTGCGATATGTCGTACTCCGTAACTGCGCTGTCGCCGCCCCTCACTCCCATCATGCGAGTGCGCTTCACTATAGGATAGGGGGCCTCACGCGCGCCGATGATGTAGGATTTGCCGTTGTGGTCGGTGACCACGAACGCGATGTGCCTGTCCTTCGGCACGGAGTCGTCGGAGGTGAACTTCAGCGAAGCCGTATCGAGCGTGGAAGCGCCCTCGATATTAGTGACGCACTCGCATTTCGCATCATCGAAAACAGTAATCTCCGTGATTTCCGTAAGCACCGGCACGGGCATGTGCGCGATGCCACGGAGAGTGATGTCGGGCGTGAGCTTGTCGGCATCCACCCAGCCGACGAAAGCGATACCCGGAATCAAGTGTACACAAGTTCTCATATCGTGTTGTTTTTATCGTATCAACCGTATCAACCGTATCAATCGTATCAATCGTATCACCGATATTTTCAGGCCTTGAATTCCTGTTGATTTTTGCGGTTTTTTTTCACTCTTTCATACGCCTTGTAGCTGTTGCGCTTCCTTTGATAGCGTTTGGCGATGGCGTTCCAGTTCGTGTCGGTAGGCTCGATGCCGTGCGCCTCCATGAAAGCGTATATCATCTCGTCGATTCTTCCGACCACCGAAACGAAGCGATTGAGCGAAGTCCACATTTCGATGTCGAAGCGGTTGCGAATGACGCTCACCATCAGTTCGTGCGCTTTCGGTGGCAGATAGCAGTAAGTTTCAGGCGGTCGGTGCTTGAACTGCGGGATCACGATAGGCACGCATCCCTCGTGATATGTCTGCACCGGCTCGCCCTCTGGTTGCCGTTGCAGGAACTGTTCAAGCACGCACCTTTCTATACTGCCACGGAGCAGATGCACTGGCGAGCATCCGCCCTGTTCGTGCACGAACCATTGTGCGAGGTAAGGGTCAAGGTCAATATATACGTTCATCGAAGAGTGGCTTATTATACAAAGTTACCGAAAATGAGTGGCTTTGCCTATTTTTGTAGGGCGATAATGGGCGACACGGCAGAGTGATGCCCGAAAAAACCGCCGAGAAAAAAAATTGCAGTCTGAGGAAGCCATATAAAAAAGGGTTGACAGCGTTGACACGTTGACACTTGCCAGAATGGTGTGTGTGAGCCTTTGATATACAATTACTTATCTTTTTCAATAAAAAATAGATATATAGTCAAGTGTCAACGTTTGGCTATGGATTTGCCGATTTTCGGCAAAAGTGTCAACCTTTGTCAACGTTTGTCAACGCCAATTTTTCGCATAAGTTTCTGACAATGAACAATGTCAACGCTGTCAACGCTGTCAACGCAAAATAGTCGACTTCATATTTTTGGTGTTTTTTCTCTAAAAAAAACTTCGGGTTGTTCGCCCGAAGTCATATATCCATATAATGAGTGTAGATTGTCAGAAAGGGATTTCTTCCTGCTGTTGCGTTGTCTGCTGTTGTGCTGCCGTTGTCTCGTCCTCGTCGTCCATCTCGCTCTCCCGCATTGAATAAGTTTCGAGGTTGAGTGAATATTTCTCCTTCAGCATCTCGTAGTCGAAGCATAGCGCCTTTGGCCGGTTGACCTTTATCTTCCTCACTGTGTTTCCTCCCTCGTTCTCGATGCTGTAGTCGAACGTTCCGTTAGGCAGCAGCAGGTTGAATCGGTCCTGCTTCAGACCGAGGAACGACGGCTGCACCTTCAGATAAGTCATCACCGTTCCCCAGTTGTTTGTCCTCGCCCCGGTAACGCCGCCTGGGATTCTTCCTGAGTACAGCGACGACACCGCCGGCGCGTTCAGGAAGAGCACCGGCTTCGCCTTTGCGAACCTCACCGCCTCGCTTCTGCCGATGGCGCGGAACTCGGTGAGATACTTGATTCTGAAGTGTGCCTTCTCGATGATGCGGCCTTGCGAGTGTAGCGAGTCGATGACCTCCCAGAACTCCGCCATTTCCGTGCTCTTCTTGCATCCCTCGTTCTGATAGCGAATGCCGGCGAGAGTGATGTCGAACAGTTCCGTGTAGGTGAACGGCAGACGGAGTGCCGATTCCAGCGTTCGGAACGTGGCGAGCGGCACCACCCAGTTGTCCAGCACGCGGTCCTCGATCTCCTCGTTCTCCAGTTCGTTTGATAGTTCCTTGCGCACCAGCGAGTAGTTCGCCTTGAAGCCGCTCTCCATCACCTTGCGCTGGTTGAGCACCTCGATGGCGAGATGTGTGTTCCCCCTGTTGCCGATGTCCTTCAGGTCGTCGTATCTGCGCCTTTCCTCCTGCGTAAACGAGGGGCGTGAGAAGGTGAGGTGAATCACACGGCTGTATAGTGCGATGTCGCGCGTCGGCAAGTCCTGTCCGCAGATGCACACTGCGGCAGTCACCACCGTGTGCGCCGCCTTTCCGTCGCCGTTCATATTCTTCTTCACTTGTCCAGTGCCGCCCCACAGTGCTTTCAGATATGCGATTTTGCGTTCGTCGATGTCATTCTTGTACTCGTCGAACACCACCATTGCGTTAGTGACCTGCGACACGCGGTCGTTCATCGAGGGGATGGAAGTAACGGCGATGCTCGGCGGGTCGATGCCGTGTATGAAGAACGATTGCAGCGTAGTGGCGAGAGAAGTCTTGCCAGTGCCCTTCAGACCGAAAAGGTTGAGAATCGGGAAGCAGTTCTTGATTGGATAGATGATGTCGCGGAACAGCGATGCGAAAAGGAAGCAAAGCCCTATTTTGCCGTTGTCGCCGAACACGTCCACCACCTTCTGCGAAAAGTCGTAAAGCGTGATTGCGCTACGGCTCTCGTGTGTGAACAGACGCTCGAACTGGAAGATGGCGGGATTGTGCCGGTACATCACCGAAGTGGCAGGAATGTAGTATTTGTGTGCCGCGTCGATGCGCACGATGCCGAGGTCGTCCACCTTCATAAACTCGCCGTCTTTGAGAATGCCGTTGCCGAACGTGTAGAAACCGTTCACCGCGTCCCATCCCATCTGCTTCACCAGTTCCGCCGTGTCGGTGAGTGTGTAGAGCAGTTCCTTCACCACGTTCAGCTTGTCGATTTTCGCCTTCCAGATGAAGTTGCCGAGGCTACCCACCTTTTGCTGGAAGTTGGTGAGCGACACCAGCTCCGCCTCGCGGAACTCCACCACCTCCTCCACGTTGTACTCGTTGCGCATCTTGAAGATACGAGTGCCGTTGCAGTCGTCCTTGATATGGTACATCGGTTCGAGGATAAAGTTCGATAGCCTTGTGGGCTGTTCCTCGGCGGCTGAGAAATACATGTTGTTGCGGATATACAGGTTGAACTTCTTCAGCAGTTCCTTCAGCGTAGGCTCCACATTCTCCACCTGCGCCACCTGCCTGTCCTTTCCCTCTCTCTCCGCCTTGGCGTTCATGGCGGCGTCGCGCCACATCCTCGGCTTGCCGTACACCTTCGCCAGCTGTTCCGTGCACTCGTCGAGCAACAGCCTGTCCTCCATGTGCGAGAGCAGTTGCGCCACCTCGTTCACAGCCTCCCGCTTCTGAAGGAGTGTCGATGCGCTGGCGAAGCGCTTCTCCGCCAGCCACACCGCGAAGTGCCTTTCCTCCAACTGATAGAACGTGTCGGGCGTGTTGATGAAACTGTCGGCATCGTTCTTTGTGGCGTTGCCGTCGGCGTCGGTTCCCAACGGCAGCTCACGCACTGTCACGTCGAATCCTCTGCGCATGGCTTCCGCTCCGTTTCTCATCACGGCGAGGAAGCCAGCCCCGAACGTGTCGCCATTCTTCGGCGTGTCGCTGTCGGGGACGAAGCAGAGCGATTTCGTTATGCGCTCCAGTGTGTCGAAGTGTTCCGCCGTCCACGCCGTGCCGAGCGTCGCCACAGCGTTGCCCAGCCCCAGCGACTGGAGGCGCAGCACATCGGGCGCGCCCTCCACCAGAATGAGGAATCCCATTTCCCTTGCCTTGCGTGCCGCCACGTTGATGCCGAACACCGCCGCGCTCTTGTTGAACACTGGAGAGTTCGGCAGGTTGAGATACTTCACCTTGCTCTCGCCGATGGCTCTTGCCGTGAATCCTATAATCTTGTTCGTTCTGCTGTAGATAGGGATTGTCACACGCTCACGCAGCAGAGCGTATGCGTGTCCGTCCTCTCCATTCTTCAGCAGACCCACCCCCATCAACGCATCGGTTGGGATTGCCTTCTGCTGGCAGTACTGCATCAGCGTTCTGCCGTTTTTCGGAGCGTAGCCGATGCCCACCTTCTGGCAGAAGGAGAGTGGCCACCGTCCGTAAGCGTATGCCCTCGCCCTCTCGCCTTCCTCCGTGCCGCTCTCCATCTGCGCGATGAAGAACTCCTGCACCTGTGCGAGAGCCACAAGCATAGCCTCTCGGCGTTTTTCCTCTTGCTGTTGTTCCTCGCTCTTTTCCGCTTTCACATATTCCACCGGCACGCCGCTCCGCTTCGCAATCTCCGTCACCGCCTCCTGGAAGTCGATGCCCTGAAGTTCCATCACGAAAGCGATAGCGTCGCCGCCCTTGCCACAGCCGAAGCAGTGCCACAGGTTCTTAGCCGGCGAAATGTTCAGCGACGGCGTTTTCTCGCCGTGGAATGGGCAGCAGCACACATAGCTTGCGCCCTGCCTCTTCACTTGCACGAAGTGTGAGAGCACTTCCACGATAGGAAGCTCCTTCACCTTGTCTATTGTCACATTGGCTATCATAAGTGTTTCACCTTTTCCCAGCAGTCGATAATTGACTGTCCTGTGTATTTGTATCTTTTCGGGTTGTTGTTAATGGGTGCGATGATTCCCTGCCGTCTGTATTTCTGAAGTGTTTTCTTGCACACCTCCAGCACGGCGCATGTACGTTTCACGCTGTACACGCCCATCGGGTCGCACTTTGGAACGCTCTCTGTCATTTCTTCCTTTTTGTTGGATTCATTTCCACCTCCATGGGCTCGTCCTCCCATTCGAGTTCCCCGAACATTCTCTCGTCGAGCAGTTCCATGCCCAGGCTCACGTTACCGTTTTTCCTTGCAATGAACACGCCAGCCTTCTCGCTTCGCTCGGGCTTCTCCTTATATAGCCAAAGTGCGCCGTCCTCATCGCGCGCCACCCAAAACCTATTCTTCTGCTTCATTCTCTTTGTAATTTTTTTTGTCGATTTTCAGTTCCGATTTCATATCATAAGCCATTTTGCTCTCTAATATTTTTTTTGTGAAAGGCGCACCGTCCGCTTTCTCTTCGGGGAAAATGTAGCGGTTGGCGTTCTCTTCCACCCACTTTTCGGCGGCTTCGATTGCTTCCGCCCATCCTTTCTCATAATAATATGCCGCATTGCATTTCCTCACGCATCCTTTTCTCACACGGCATTTTGCGCACATCTTATTTCTCATCGCTTTTGGCTCTTTTATTTTGTCCTTCATTTCTTTTAATTAGTGGAATTTTATAATAAACACTGGCTTGTCGGTCGGTGCTCCCCATTCGGGTCTGCCATCAAAGCCCATAGTTATGCTGTCAATGGTGAACATCATTGTACGTTTGGTGTATCCATAGCGGAAACGGACGTGGGTGTAACCACGAGGAAAAGCCTCGCATACGTTCTCGATAACTGGGCGATGGGGAAACAAGACTCGTTTTGCCAACAGTCCTTTACGATTATCAATAAAGTATTGCATCAAACGCTTGTAATCGAGTAGTCGTTTTTCCCAATACGGTTTGACTTCTCGGTACTCCTCGCGCTTCTCTCCACTCTCAATCATGTCGTACCACTCTTTCTTCAATGGCAATTCAAGAATTTTCATCTTTCGCCCCCTTTCTTCTCGTATTTCTTCACCAGTTTGTCTGCCAGGCGTGCCACTATCACCAGGATCCACGCCACGAAAGAGAATGCCACGCACACAGCCACTGCCACGGCGTGGAACCACTTGGGCATACGCAGCAGTAGGCTGTCGCGTTCGAGGCTTAGATAGAAGCACGCCATCACCACGGCGTTTGCCACACAGCCGATGATGTACGCCACCATCAGCAGGTCGTCGAAAATTTCTGTTGTCATAATGTAGTTCTGTTTATTTTTGTTTGTTATTCTTGTTCTTGAAATAGTCCTGCTCCCTGCGCTGTAGCAGTCGCAGTTCTGCGGTGAGATACTCCACCTTGCCCACTCGCTTGTGCGCGCTCGCCAGCCCCTGCTGTCGCCACCGCTCCACGTTCCTTCGTCCGAACATGGCGAACGCTTTCCGCTGGCAGATGAATTCGGGGTCGTCGGCGTCGCACTTGAGCAGATACACCAGGCGTGCGGCAAGGTCGTTGATAAACTGCTCGTAGCTCACCAGCCTGTCGGCAAACTTCATCAGCACCACTTTCTTCCTCCTTTCCTTCAGTTTCGGAAGCAGTTGAACCTACGGCGGCACGCCCTTGTCGTCACCACCATGTTTGCGATGCCGAGTGTCATTGCCAGCGGGCTTGCCGAGCAGCACACGATGAACGCGGCCACGCAGCTCAGCGCGAAATACGCCATCAGCGCCCTGCCTTTCCAGTCGCTTTTCTTGATGTCGTCCTTGATTGTGTCGATGGCGATTTTCAATTCGTCCACATCCTCGAATTCCTCGTTGTAGTTTTGTTTTCTTGTAGTCATTTTTTCTCCGTTTTACAGGGTTTTTCCTTCACGTGCTGCACATATATTTTGAGCAATGTGCTGTACACGCCGTTGATTCGATTCCTTATCAGCTCACAATCTATCTTCGTTTTACAGGGTTTTTCCTTCACGTGCTGCACATATATTTTGAGCAATGTGCAGTACACGCCGTTGATTCGATTCCTTATCAGCTCACAATCCTTGCAGGGCGTAATCTGTCTTTTCATGAGAGTTGCGCTTTACTTTGCGTTTCGTTTGATGACGATTGTTGCTCCGTTATCAGGAGTGGCGACCTCAAACTCTATAAAGCCAGCTCGCGCGTTGATGCGTGATGCTGCGCTCTTTACCGTTCCGTAGGGAGAAAAATCGACGCACGAGATTTCTGCTTTAGTTCCTGGAGTGATTGTGAGTAGGCTTTCGGGAGTGTTAACTTGTGTCTCGCGAATGA
>ERZ1026848.439-NODE-439-length-23540-cov-14.336342_pt1 | contig 23540 bp, 55 predicted proteins | sample MGYA00380154_ERZ1026848 | MGnify/ENA primary metagenome ERZ1026848 (study PRJEB33269, sample SAMEA4719790) | human gut metagenome | biome: human-associated habitat; feature: organic feature; material: feces | place: Cameroon | collected 2013-10 ...
AGTAAAACGTTTATAAAAATGCTTGACAAATAGTTTTTAATGTGATATAATAGTTGTAGAAGATGGAGGTAGACCATGGAAAGAAAACCAAACCCGTTTGAATCTGATTTATCAATTCAAGCCATTCAGTTAATAACCTTTATTGATGGCGGCGGAGATCGCATCGGTCAACAAGAGAAGGCAGACATTATGCAATACCTAAAAAATTATAACGGAACAAATTATAAAGCCTCAATTGAGATGTTGATAGATTTGTTTTTCGAGTTAATTAACGAAGGGTTTTTAGTCCTCAACAGTTTATAAAAAGTCCTAACTCACTTCAAAATTGCCCATTTTATCGGCGATTTTGAGCCCAACCCTTAAAGAGAAAGAAATTCAATCAACCGCATCGAAATCGACACGGTAAGGAGACATGATGAAAACATACGATCGAGAACTTGAATTCGGCTTCGAAGTATCCGCCGCCCAGGCGATAAAAATCATAACTCGTGAGAACCTTTTAATCCTCATACAAAACGTAATTCGCCAGACGTGGCTTGAAGAAGGCGAAGTCGGTGATTATAAGTTCCGCACGCGAATTCGCAAGACCGCAGTCGAGTACCCCTATACAGTGGATATGGGCGCGGACAAATACGAATTCACAACCAAATACTCGAAGAACGATGAGAAGGCGGCGGCACAGGACAATATGGAGCTTAACGCTGTAATCACACAAGAAGAATACGAGAAGCTGAAGGAAATTTACGAGGCGGCGGGCAGAGAAGAAGTTGTGAAGATTCGAACCTTTTTTCGTGAACCACTCGACGCCGTTTCGATTTATACGCTCGATACATATCCGAATGAAGAAGGGGACAGAGCGCGTATTGAAATCGAGTTCGTGAACAAAGAGGAAATGGATCGTTGGAAGGCGCCTGATTGGTTTAAGGAACTTATCGGTAGCAAGGACGCAGGTAAAGCGGGAAAGGCGGGAGAATAATATCCGCCGCCTGAAAGGAAGAATAAATGGCAAAGAAGAAACCAGACCAACTTTGTTGGAATTGCAAACGTGCCGTTAATTGTGAACCGCTTACTTGTCCATGGGCAGCTTTCGGTAAGCCGATTGACGGGTGGAAAGCAGAAGAAAGCACGTTTAAAGATTGGGTGGGCGGAGAGGCTATAACGGTACACACCTACAATATAACCGAATGCCCGTTATTTATACAGGACAGAACGAAGATTACAACGATTGCCGAGTTATGGGCAGGCACGGGGCGTAATTGGTGGGAGGACTACGATGATGAAGACAGAGCATAAAAAATACAACACACAACCAGACCAATTATGTTGGAATTGCAAGCGTTGCACCAACCCAGACAATCTCAGTTGCCCTTGGTCGAGCGATGGTATACCAGTCGAAGGATGGACCGCCGCCGAAGGGAGAACGTATTACAGTGAGAAGAGCCCCGTAACAGGCAAGCGCGTTCGTATCGGGATGTCTTATTCAATAACCGAGTGTCCGCTATTTATACGGGATAAGCCGTTCAGCACTTATGGTGAAGCGTTGGTATATATCGCCGATAAGCTTGGTTTAAGCTTGACAACCGTTCAACACAACGCGATTAAATATATAAAGCGATTTGAGAAGCAATTCTCAAAGAAGATACCCGATTGGGTAAAAGAACACCACGAAGAGTGTTAAAGGAGAAGAAAATATGAGATATTACTCAGACAAACTCGACAAATTATTCCGTACAGAAGAAGCGCTTTTTAAAGCCGAAAAAGAGGCGGCGGACAAAGAAAAAGAAGCCGCTGCCGAAAAGCTTAAAGTTGCCGCTGAGAGAGACAAACTCGTTGCGGAGGTAGACAAATACCACGACGCTCTCGACGCTGCATACAAAACGTATTGCGAAACCGAGAGGGCTCTATCCGCCGCCCGAACAGCTCTTAAAAAGTTCGACTTTGAGCATAGCGGTAACGATAAGAGAAAAGCCATCTCAAACGCAGATTCGGTATTTGACTTGATTTCGGATATGTTTCTGCTCTAACGCCGACAGCGACAAACCATTGATTATCCAACAACGGTCAACACCTCCTGACATATAGTTCAATAAAGACAAGTTAAAGACCTCCATAAAGATTGACCGTTTACCATAGCCGATAGGGCAAGAAACCTCGAGTTAATTCTCGGGGTTTCTTTTACCCGAGAGCAGAGAACCAATAGCGAGTAGAGAACGATTGTAGGGAGCGATAGCGACTTTTTTCGCCTTTTAAGTATAAGTTTTTACTTTATTGTTATAGATCTACTATAAATAAGTGTCTTTCAATAGTTCATAGTATTTCAGTATAATAGTATATTAGTATTCTAACAGACTCTTTATAAGTGAAGAGTATATTGTTATAGATCTACTAAGAATAAGTATATTTTATATTTCTATATAATAACTAATCCTTATTACGCGTAAGCGCACATGCATGTGCACGACTATTATATATAGGGGAATTTTTGTTTCAATCCGCCGCCTTCCTTACTTCCCCTCACGCTGAAAACCCACGCGAAATTCAGCGAGAAAAAACGCCCGCCGCCCAAACTAAAAAAACTTCCCGAAATTTTTTTAAAAAACTGCCGTCAAACGCTTGACAAACTTTCTGCGTTGTGGTATAATATGCTTGCAAGCTGAGGGGTGAATTTATTTTGATGTCCGACCGCAAGGTCGTTACGCTCCCGCTTGCACAAGATCTCGATATCCGCCGCCTTGAACACAGCATCCCCTCGGCGGCGGGGAGATCATAAAACGGAGGGCTTATGAAACTTGAATCTTGTCGCAATCTTACAGGCGACGAAATCGAAACAACAATCACAATGGCGGGCAACGGCGCCAACGGCTTTCGCGTCTACACGACCAGCAACTCGATGCTGACGAAAATCGGTAAGCTCCTCGACGCGCCCGATACGGCTTGGAAGCTCGAAAAGGTCGAGCGTTACTCCGACGGAGTTCCCTCGGGCTACTTCTTCACTTGCTCGGTTAAGAACTGCTTACAGCTTAAAGCCAAAAAGGCGGCGGGCAGAGAGATGACTGAAGAGGAAAAAGAGGCGCTCGTTCAACGTTTCGCAGCAAGCAGAGCGGAGAAAATGTCCTGAAATCAAATTTAAGGTAAAAATCTCCCAACGCGGCTGGGAAATAAAAGACAATTCGACTTCGGGTTGAATACTCGCCCATCCCGAAGTCTTTTTCGGAAATTTATAGGCTAATCAATTGGCTCACTCGCAAAGTTCTTTTTGCATACATAATACTCCTAAGAGGGGCGGCGGTCCGTATAGTTCGGGCTGCCGTTCTTTTTTTTATAGACGCAGGGCAGTCGTCTGGGGAAAATGGGGCGCCCATGGTGGTCGAGAAAAATGGGCGCGTTCATGCAATTTGAGCGTTAGCGAAAAAATGGGCGGCGCGTTAGGAAGAAAAAAAAGGGGGGTGGCAGAGAAAAGAAAATACGCCCCTGTGGGGGATCAAATAGCCCGCATAGTAAGAGCTGCTGGGTCTTTATTTTAAGTGGCAGAGGGCAGTCCACTTTCGATTATTCAACGGTTACTTCGAGAAACCCGTTACAGCTGCTGGAACATCCGCGTTTTTAAGGCGGTGCGGATGAAGGGCCGCCGTGTTGTTACGGGTTAACGGCGGTTATCCCCGCCGCCGTGCATGTAGTAGCAAAACATCACGAAAATAATCGAGGCTATAAATAGCCAACCGAAACCGACCATGTTAAAACCCCCTGTTATTGTCTTGTGTGATTTTTACTGCCACATAGATTACAACGAACCACATAAAAACCGCAAGTGCCATTACATCACCTCCTTTAATTAAAGTATTGCCCAATAGGATCGTATTCTTCACAATCGACATTATAACAACGACCATCTATATCGAGTGGGCACCCGCAGATTTCACAGAATCCAATTTCGGGATTTTCGTGCAAGTCCTCGATCAAAGCCTGCAATTTCTCTCGCAGTTCTTTTGTCGAAGAAGATTTGCAGAGTTTTGCAATAAGCAATTCATGCTTAAGTTTTTTATAATCTTCCAATGTGTGCATATCACACCACCTCCTTATAATTATCAATCGCCCACTGGCAATCTTTCTTCGTTCTATATTGCCCGAAGCAAGTTAACGAGCTGAACTCTTGTTTGTAGCGGTCGTAAACCACCCACCAAACCTTTCCGTCCAACGCGGTTCTTTGCCTCGGCTCGAACCGACTTTCTTCTTTGTAGAAAGTAATCCTTTTGCCCGTTTCTGTGTTACAATTGTAGAAGTAGTATTCGTTGCAGAATTCCTCGAAATCCATTCCTTTTGGAATTTCATACGGGGAAATCCATTTCGAGTACGGGTTTACTTTGCTTGCGGTAACGTAAACCGTTTTGCCTTCTGCGTGCATTTTTCGAGCCTGAGTTTTTGTTATTTTTTCGTAGTTCATATTAAAGAACCTCCTTTAATTTTCTCATCAAATTCGAGTAAAATTCGTTCATCTCTTTTGCATGTTCGAGCGCTTTGTCATATTCCTCGTCGTAGCGCCCGAGTTTGTCGTAAGCGATTTCGAGTTTGTAGCGGTCGCATTCAAACTTTTTTACTTGATAGCACACGCAAGCAATTACTTTTTCTTTTTCGAGTTCTGTTAATTTTGTCATATTATTTTACCTCCAAGGTTGTTAATCTATCGAAAATGCAGTTTCCACTCTTCGTAAAATGATAAGCGAGAACTTTCCAATCGCCTTCCCAAGTCCACGAAACTTCGTAACCGAGAACTGCGTTTGCTGCGGTTTTACCGATGAGAACTTTGCCGTCTTCTGTTTCTGTTATAAGGCGGCGGCAAGGATTTCCGTAAATACTATTGTTTAGTTTCTCAGCTTTTAAGATTTTGAGTTTTGCTTTAAATTCTTTCATAATTTTATCTCCTTTTAAACATTCAGTGATTTTCTGACCTCGATTACGAGCACGCCCGAGACATCATTATACGCTACGAAACTGCGTTCGAGATACCAAGCGCCAGGTTCTACAAAGTAATGCGGATTCTCGAATCCGAGGAATTCCATAATTGCATAGGGCGGCATTCCCTGTTCTTCGATTTCGCGCATCTCGTCTTCGGATAAGCGATAAACTTCGAGACGAGCGAGAGATTCGCAGTCGGGTTCATAGGGCGTGTAAGTTCCAGATTTAGTTAAAAGTTCCATAATTTTACCTCCAATTAAAAATTGCATTTCAAAACTTCGATAAGCATCGAGTTGTGGTCAACGAGTTGGATATAAACGAACCCGTTGATTTCTTCGTTATACCATTTCAACGCCTCTTCGGGGTTGCACGTGCTGTCAACTGTGCAGATTTCTCCGTTGGGCGCGTCGAGCGTTACGACTTCGTAATGAGCTGCGAATTCCGTAAAGTTGAGCCCGAGTTTGTCAAGATATTCGAGCTCTTCTTTCGTCGGGATTTTGTCATCTTCGTAGTAAGATTTAACTGCGTCGAATCGAACTTCTTGTGCGATGTCTTCGTCGTAACCTATACACCAATAAATGTAAGCTTTAACTTGCTGATTTACGAGTTCTTCGAGTACCGAGATGTTAGTTTTATTTTCCATAATTACTCCTTTGCGCAGGATATGCCGCCTGCGCTCGGTTTAATTTTTTGTTCCTTATTTTATTTTGCTGTCAATATACTTAATCGTTGAATTTGCCTGGTCTTCGCCGTAAAGCGTTATCAAGTCTTCCCGATTTATAATCAATAGACACTTAGCCACACCGCGACGAACGGCATTTCCCCACGGCGCACCGCTTAACCAATCAAGCGGCATTGCTTTGTCGTTTAATATTAGATAATCGTCGTAATAACTCATATCTTCAAAATGATGTAACAGACTTGACGTTTTGTATTCAGGGTGAAAGAACGGTGTCTTGTCGTCCCTAACCGCCTTTGCAATAATGAATGAAACCTCGCTCCATTCGTGTGTTTGCAAATAATCTTTTACTTTCATATAAACTCCTTTGCATCGGAATAACCGCCGACGCTCGGTTTAACTTTGCTATTCCTTTTTTTCAAAAGTCTTCTTATCCGTTTTTTGCCAAGTTGTTCCATTATCGGTTGAGACTTGTCAATATCTAAAAGCATTTCGTAAAGGTCGTAGGAGTTCTGTTCCGCTCCATCGTGGTATTGTCTGCCGACTATTTCCCACCCCTCTATTATGTACACGCCGTTGTCCCTATTGTCGCAGTCAAGGTGTTCGCAATAGCCTATCTCTATGGAGTTAGTTTCACCAAAATAGTTCCCGATTACTTGACACAGACGCGCCCAGCCATAGTTATCATCGCTCGGGCTTCTATATTTTTTAAGTTCACAATACTTTAAAAATGCTTCTACGCTATCGCGCCCGCCGTTCCAATGAACGTACACGCCGATATCCTGCGAGTTTTTAACGTCTTTTGACTTGCTTGCTGTTATTACTGCTCTGTTTCCCATAATATAAACTCCTTTCCTGCGAATATACCGTCGCAGGTCGGTTTTTAATTCTTTTTATTTTGACGTTCGCGATAGCAACCTCTGCGAGCGCACCAATCGCACACTTTCGCGTCATTAGCGTGCAAACACTCATCGCAAAGCATCATTTTCGAGCCGCAATGCGGGCAGTAAGCGACGTAACCGTCTTTTTCAACGTCCCACGTCATGATGTTTTCTGCTCCGCATTCGGGGCAAACTTCAACGACTTCGTATTGTTGAATAGGGTTATTAATTTTTCTTTTCATAAAAATCCTTTTTCGGCTCTTGACGTATGAGAGTGTCCCAACGTGATTTAATTAGTTATTTAAAGCTTCTAAATACGCCTTGTATTGAGCTTCGACGACTTTTAACCCCTGCTTGCTCTCCTCGTTAAATTGAGAAGAGAACCAGTTAATCGCCGTGCACACCCAAGCGACAAAATCTTACTTTTCTTCGGTTGTACCAGTTTTTGCGATTTCAATTGCGTCATTGATTGCTTGCTGTAATTCTTTGTCCATACTTACCTCCTCAGTATTCGCTTACGATAACGTAGACGTCGCCAATACGATTTACCCATTCGTTATCGAGCGGGTTGTAATCTTCGCTTATGTCGTCCCAATTGAGACGATTTACGAGATAATCCAACATTTGGTATTTGTTACCGATGAATTCCGTTTCGCAAACGAGCCATTCCATAAGCCCTTCGACCGTATCGAATCTCCCGAGGATTTCGAGATAATTATTATACTGTTCTTCGAGCGTCGGGTCGGTGTCGTCGTATATCTCCAACGGAAGATAATCGAGATAGTTTTCGTCCGAGTCGTAGAGTTTTACTCTGTCTTTTTCTTCGCGGTTTTCGAGTTCTTCGATGTAGAAATCGCCTAAATAGTTGTTATTGATTTTACGCATATTTATTACCTCCTTTATGCGTTTATTATTTCGTAGTTGAAACCGAATAAGCAGAACCCGTATTTATCCGAGAGCATATCTGCTAATTCGTCGTCGAGATAATCGCCTTTGCAATAATCATCGATCGTGAGCGTAACTTCTTTCGGTAATTTCCCAAGAAGTCGTTTGTTGCCATCTGTGTCCCACTGAATTTCAGTGCATTTTACTTTTACCATAAATTTTACCTCCTTTATGCGTTTATTTCTGCTAAATATTCATCGCCCATACAATTCGGGCAACCTTTGAAAACCGCATATCTTACGGTTTCGGTGTCTTCGGGTATAGCACCTTGCGCGATGAACCTATCGGTAGTGAGCCAATCGCCCTCGACTAATTCTTGTACTTCGACGATTGTACTTAAATCTTCTTCGGTTTCAAAAACCTTTTCACAATTACAACATTTTATCATAAAATTTTACCTCCTAAATTTCGTTTCTGATTACGTCGTCCACCCAGCCGTCGAGCAAATCGACCGACTTCTTTTCGACGAAACCTTGTGTTGAGCCGTAAGCCAAAATGTTCACGAGTTTATCGTAAGCTCTGTCTGCCTGCTTCGTGAGCGTGCCATCGGCTTTGAAGACCTTCTTCGCGCCGAGTGCTTGTAATAATTCTTCGAGATTTGTGATTCTCATTTTATACCCTCAATTCGGCAAGTTCGATTTGCCAATATTCGTTGATTGTGTCGATAACTTTCTCCGCCTTAAACCCGTCGAATAACCGATAAACGTTTACGGTGTTCCAATCGTCGGATTCAGCCTCTTCGTCGTAATCGTCCATATACGCCCATTCGAGAGCTTGATAAGCCCAAGCGCGTATTGTGCCATAACGTTCGAAGGCAAAATCTGAACCTTGATAGTCCGCCGTGTTCACGTAGATTTTGTTGGTCGGTAATTTTTCGATTGCTTCGACCGATTTCGGGAAGATGTCTTTAAATCTTTCGACGTCTTCTGTGTGCGTTAAATCCATGTTGGTGTATTCGACGAGAGACGAGATTTGCTGCTGTTCTTTGAGTTGTGCCAATGTAATTTTGTTCATATTTTTACTCCTTTATTAAAAATTTTCTTCTGGAATATTTGGGCAATAATTTTCGTGGAATGTGATATCGAAGTAGGAATTTTCATCTTGATACATTCTTCCGTCGTCTCCGCAATACATCAAATCTTCCATGTATGTCCGTCCACGATTTACGCATTCTAAATTTCTTAAAAATTCAAGAATCACGTATTTGTTTTTTACGAGGAATTCGTATTCCGCGTCTTCGAATTCGTTGAAGTAAATTCTGTAATTTCCGTCGCGAGTTTCGAGTCTGCCTTTGATTTCAATTTTACTTGTGAATTGCTGTAATTCGTCTCTGATACTAATCATAATAGCCTCCTAAATTTTTTCTTCTTTCCAGCCGAACCATTTATACGCTTCGACCATTTTACTTATTGCCGATTTTTCAACCTTTATCGGTTCTCCGTAAAAATTTACAAAGTCGCGATAAAACTTGCGGTTTGCAACATCGACGCGAAGCCGCGCTGTGTTGCCGTTTTTGTCTGTTTTGCCGATGAATTCCATAATTTCTGATGTCATAATAAACCTCCAATTTTTATTTAGGAAAGAGGAGCTCAAACGAGCTCCTCTAATTCGTCAAACTGCAATGCAACATTTCTCATTGTGGTTTCAAACCCAAACCAAGCGAGAATGTTCTGATTATAATAATCGAGTGCCAAAGGATCTTCGGGGTCCCATTTTACCATGCCGCAGAAGAATTCCGTTAAATCGTACTCCCCGAGATCTTCCATCTGTTCATAAAGCAGATGGTTGATTGCGTCTTTGTTCTTTGCGTAATAAGCAGTCGTGTCGGAATAATAACAAAGTTCTCCGACGATTCCACTTACGCATCCATGCTCAAGTACTTCGAGCACTATCTGTTTCGAATCATTGTATTCATCGAATTTATCGAGAATATAATTCGTTACGCTTTCGACCAAACCATCGTTTGCTTCGATTGCCTGTTTGTTAAGTTTTTCAACGTTCTGTTTTGTGAATTTCATTTGGAAATTCCTCCTAAAAATTTATTTTGCGATTTGCGGATTGCTGTACGAGACCGCAGGCTCGCTTGCCCACCAGACGCTTTACCACTTCGGCAGGGACGTCTAAGCCCATTCAACGCTTTCGCGAGGAGTGCCTAATTTAGATTTGTCTAATCGTGATTTGACGATTAGTATTCAAAAGGATGATGTTCTATAAGCTTGTCATAGGCGTCGATTTCGTCTTCGTCATCCTCTTCATCGTCTTCGTCGAAGTAACCATTCGAGCGAGCGAAATCGCCCACTTCGTCGTCGCTTAACCACGAGAGAAGAGATTGTGCGAGCTGTTCCCAGTCGCAACCGTTTTTGAGAATTTCCTGCAATTTGACTTCATTTGGGCGAGCCATCTCCCATTGTGATTTAGACATTTTTAGTCCTCCTTTTTAATAAATTTCTTTGTTACATACATACTTCCGCCACAATCGCACGTCCACCAATAGTTACCCTTTTGGTCTTTTTTCGTGCCGTATTCGTATTTAAACGCTGCTTCTGCGTTGGGAATGTGATTGGAAAAGTAAACCGAAGATTTTTCGGACTTCCCGCATTTCTCGCATTTGAGAATAATCGGGAATTCGTGTTCGTATAAGATTGGGTTGTTATTTTTGTCAAACATTGGATATTTCATATTTGAACTCCTTTTTAATATCTCTTGAAGCAGATTTTCATCTCTGCCATTTGCATCGGATAAATCTGCTTTTCATCGAACGGGAAAACCTTTTCCGCACATTCTATTGGCGTGAATTCGTCGGTTATCCACGTCAGGCATTTCGTGCCTTCGACCTCGATGAGAATTGCAGTTTCTTCTGCGAAGACCGTCCAGTTCCAGTCGATGATTTTGAGCATTTTGTCTGCGAGATTTTCGTTGAACTGCGAAGCGAGCATTGCTCTGTAATCTTCGCGATGTTCGTCGAAGTCCGTCCAGTTATCGGGTACGTTGAATACAAATTCGTATTGGTTGTTATTTAATATCATGGCTATTTTACCTCCTTTGCCATTTAATTTAATGCGATACATTCATCGGGTTCGTCCGAGCCAACTTTGTAAATTATCGCTCTTGCTTCGCCCGTGTCTTTGAGAATGTCGAGAGCAATTTCACTTTCGTTTCCGTCTTTGTCGGTAAGGGTAAGGCGGATTCCCTCCGCTATACCGTCATCGTAGTTAGTTACTTCTACCGTTCCGTTTTCGAGTTTTGCTTTTAACATATTATTCAACCTCCAAATTATTTTCTTCTGCGACATCGCAAACAACGTTGTTATAAATCTGATTATAAACATCATCGTTCGCGAGCCTGTCTTGCACTTCGTTATTCATCCGTGCAAGTTTGTCGTGGCTTATTTCTTCTGTCTTATATCCAAGACATTCCAAAGTATTTTCGAAATCTTGAACATCTGATTCTTTTGCGATGTCGAAAAACTCTTTGCAGTTATTGAATTCCGCATCGGGTTCCATTTTTGCTAAAATTGCCTGTAATTCTTTTACTTTCATTTTTTTATCTCCTTATAATTTTTTCAATTCGTCTATTTTTGCTCTATTTACTTCGAGCGAGCCAAACCCCGTATCGTATTTATCATCGGGGTCTGCATCATTGGGGTCGATTTTAATGTCATATTTCTCCGCGAATTCTTTGATTTCGTCTGTCGCATACCCATAAGCCGTTATTGTGGATACGAAGAGGTAGAAATCGTCAAAATCCTCGTCTTGAAATTGGGCTTCTTCTTCGTAAGTATCGATGATAATTGCTTTAATGTTCCTTTCTGCTCTTTCTCTTAACATATTTTTTATCTCCTTATTTCACTTCATAAAATTTCGGCATTCCACCGAGTTCGTAGCAGTCAATCGTTTCTTCGGTTTCATCGTTGAAATCTGTATCAACGAAATCTTCCGAATCAAGCACGATTTCGCCGTTGTAATAAGCATCTTCGGCTTTCTGTAATGCCTCGCTTGAGTCTTCCGCGTGGACTTCGACGATGCGGTTGAGTGTTTCTGTTACGCTGATGTAAAAAGTTTTCATATTTGCTCCTTTCCCTTTCGGGACGGTCGGGTTTGGTTTTTAAGCCGACTTTGCGACCCCGACCGTTTTGTTTAGATGTTGAGTTTCTTTTTAAGGTTTTCATAAACCTCGATTTCGTCTTCCGCGAGATTGTAATCCTCATAATCAGTCAACGCTTCATCCATTTCTGCGACGCCGATACGTAACGAGCGGTAAGTCCCAGCTTCAAGGTCTTTGAAACCGATCGAGCCGTCGCGTTTGTCGTAAATGTAAAACCAGTCCATTCTGGCTTCGGAAGAGATGTGGTTGAGTACGTCAAATTCTGCGTTTGTTAAAAAATATTTTTTCATAATAATTCCTTTTTCGGCTTTCAAGCAGGAAAGTGTCCCAAGGCTGTTTTGATTAGAGAATTTCTTCGTCTTCGAGAGCCGTCTCGATGTCATCGAAAGTTTCTGTTACTTCGCAATCTTCGGGGATTTCTCCGTCACGAGTTCTGTCGTCTGTATATTTGACTACGATAGCGCCCGCCTCGTCTCCAAAATCTTCCGATTCGAAAAGTACGTAAGTTACGCCGTTATGCGTCAAGTGATCGATTTCGTACCAAGTGCCAATTCGTCCCTCGATTTTGATGTTTTCGAGTTTCATATGCGGCTGTCTTTCGCGGTCTAAAACCAACTCGTCTTTCAACGGAGTGTAATCGACAAGATATTCGTTCCAAACCGCTTCGGTTATGTCTTCGCAATCGTCGAAGATTGTTTCGAGAAGCCAACGAAGTTGTTCGTTGGTATCTTTTATTGCCGATTGTCCGTAATGCCGCCAAGTGATGAATTTCGACGGATAAGGCGAGTGGAAGATTGCCCCTCCAAACGCCTTACCGTTCTTTTGCACGGGAACGTAGATTTTCCCGTTGTTGATGTTTTTGCGAATTTCCGCAATTTCCTGATTTGTGAATTTACGCATTTTTATTACCTCCTTATGCGTTTTTAGTTGTTAACAAATCGAGCGTGTAATGACTTTCGGCGTATTCGCCTTCGGGATAGGATTGATACCAATGCCCACTTCTTTCGATTACGTCATCTCTTCCCTCTTCTTCGAGGAACGCTTTGTCGTCTGCGACGAGTTGCTCGAATTTTTCGTGTGCTGCTTTTTCATTGTCGAAAATGAATGTTTCGATTTCTTCGTAACCTTCCGAACAGCTGTTTTCAATAATGATGTAAAGTTCCGTTTTGTTTGTTCTTAAATCTTCCATGGCTTAAAGCCCTCCTAAAAATATTTTTGCCCGTTTATGTTTTGGTAGATAGTACAACCAAGTTTTTATTCAATTTCTTCAATTTCTGCGATTTCGAAGTCGAAGTATTCTTCCACGTCTTCCAAGGTCGGGTCATAAAACCCGCCCATCGAATCGACCATTTCGCCTTCTTCGTCGATTTTGCGGCTTAATTCCTTCCCGTTCATCGATTGTCTGATTACGACGGTCGGTTCGTAAAGCGTCCACATATAAACGTTTCCTTCGATGAAGTCGCTATAAGTTTTGACTTCGCCTTTGAGCGTTTCTTTTGCTTTTTCTTTCCAACCTTCTTCGTCTTTTAAGCACGTTTGTGCGAGGTAGAAGTCTTTTTCGACAAAAATCAATCCTACAAACGAACTGTCCCAAGCGTCGAATCGATAAGTTTGCATCGAAATTCCGCTATGGTCAGTAATGTAAAGTGGTAATCCACAAATGTCGTCTTGATCGAGAATAAACCGAATTTCCTCGGCGAATGTCATTTCGTCGATTTCTTCGTCACTCTTCCCGTATTTGCGGCAGATTTCCACGAGCTGCTCTTCGGTTTCTTTGTTGCTATTGCAATCGCCGAGCTGATACTCACGATGGCAGCAAAGCATTGTTCCGAGGTTATCCCACGAACGCGGGTCTTCTTGGAACTGGTCTTGCTCGATTACGAGACGGAGTCTTCTTCCGTCGGTGGTGGTGATGGCGAATTTGTCGCCTGCGTAAAGTTTTGTTGTTTTGTTAATCGTTTTAGTCATTTTTTTATCCTCCTATGACTTATTCTTTTTCGATTTTAAGATTGTAACATTCAATCCCCATTTCTTCCCACATCGCGTCGAAGAAACATTTGTTCATCGCTCTTACATCTAACAATGTGAGTTTTGCCGAGAATACAATTTCGTAACTAAGGAAATTCTGACGAAGCTCTAAATCTGCGAGATCGTAGATATCCATTGCTTCGTTCATTGTGTCGTAAAAGCATTTATTCATTGCTCTTACGTCGTCTGCGGTAAGTTCCGCGTTAAAGGTTATTTTATACCATTTTTTAGTCATTTTATTACCTCCTATGACTTATCTAATCTTTTTAAGAATTTCAAGAACCGTCACCAACTGATTTGAGTTAGCGACGTTCGTGTTACGGTCGTGGTCGTATAAGTTATACTCGTTAAGTATCCTTTTGACCTGGTTCGTGATTTCTTCGCAATCATCGTTCCATTGCGTCATCGAGCAACCCGTCGGGTAGTAACCGATTTCGTCATCGTCCGTCGCGATGTAGATTTGATTGTGTTTGATTGTTTCTATCCAATCACAGCCTTCGTCGTCCGCTGACAACCCAACCCAGCTGTTCGGCTGAATTAAGATCGGATCATAGTTGTCGTTGTAACCTGGTGCGTCGTAATGAACGCAGATTTTTTGGTTCGTTTTGTTCTCGATTACGGCGATAAAGTCGTAATCTTTGTCTATCGTGCTGACTTTTATAAAGTCGTTTTCAAAAATAGTAGTCATTTTATTAATCCTCCATAAGTTTTTCGATTTCGTTGTAGTTAGTTATCCATTCGAGAAGTACCTCTTCGGCTTTCTCTTCTGAAATATTTTCCATATCTGCGAGATACGGTGCTGCTCCCCACATATTGCAGATGCCTGAACGTCTGATTGCTTCGAGCGTTTTGTAGTAGTTGATGTGTTCTTTGTTGATCTGATTTGCCATAATATTTTACCTCCTAATTATAGCTTATTTTTCTTATTTGTCAAGTGTTTAGAGGGGATTTCTCCCCTCTTTTTTATACTTTGAAGTTTGCGATAAACGCCGCGTCAGTGCGTTGCTTATCGACGACGTGTTCGAGCTGCTGTTTTAGCGACTGCCAATTTTTCAGCAACGCGTATTGGTCGGAAGGAAGCCTTTCTTCCAATATGAACGCGGGACCGAACATTCTTGCGAGCCCGACATATGCGTCTTTATAGACGTTCCAGCCTGCGTAACGCCGCTGCTTTTCGTTTGAAACTAACAACGTGTATTGCGACGTTGGAGTGCCTGTTCTTGGGTCGCGATAATCGCCGCCGAATTCGAGGCTTACGGTGCCCGTTATATACGGAACGACGTTTTCTTCGATGTAACGTTCGATTGCGAGAACATTGGTTTTGAGCTGTTCTTTTTGCTCAGCTGTAAATGTTAAATTGTCCATTTTTATACTTCCTTTGGGCTTATATGTTTTTCATTACGTCTTCTAACATCGCGTAGCAGCTGTCTGCCGTTACGTCGATTTTCTTTACAACATCGAAGAAAACGTGACCTCGGTCTTGGAATAACCAAACGAACTCGCCTTCTTCGCTTGCCGTGTAGTTTGCTTGGTCGTAACCGACCTGCTTTACCACTTTTGCGATTACGTCTTTCGTAAACGCTTCTTTGCCTTGTCTGTTATCCTGATAACGTTCGTTCATATCGAACCTCCTAAAATATTTTGCGATTATTCAGGCGAACATCGCGAAACGCCGTGGTTCATTCCTCGTCCTTTTCAGGCTTCGGTAACGTCTTGGGGTCGTGCGTTGAACCTTCGTTTTTGACTTTGAGCAGGTTTTTGTCCGCTTCCGTCAACGCGAGTTTTTCAACGCTTTTCTTTGTGTAATCTTTGAAGAAATTAGCCATTTCATACCTCCTTTTCAAGTCTTTTGTTTATGAGTTTGTCACGAAACCTTTCTATCTCAACACAAGATTTACAGGCTTTTAACGAAGCTCTGATTTCGTCCGTGATTTCTATATCGAAGTCACGGAGCAGATGCCGCGTGTAACGGCGGTATTCTTTTAATGTGAGTTTCATCACTCATTACCTCCTTTCCGTCCAGAAGAACGATTTCTTGCCTTTGACAGCTCTTTCGTAATCGATAAGAACCGTTGCTCCGACGATTGCCGTTGTTAAACAAACAATTGCGATAATTTCAAGCACCATCTTAATCACCTCCTTTGATAGCTTTCTTTAACGCTTCGGCTTCATTGACTAACTCATTCCTTTTGAGAACGCGATAAGCGCTTGCGTAATCTCCGAGTTCAACGAAGGCACTTGCGTCATCTATCGCGAGTTCTTGCGAATACGCGACCACGCGTTTTGCCGCATTTGTAAGCAACCGCTGTACAACTCCTTTGCGGTCGTACTTACGTGTCTTGCGGATTTCGGTTACGACTTTCGTCGTTTTACGAAGTTCTTCCGCTTCGAGGAGCGTCATCTTTGCCGTATGTAACTGCGCGAGATAGCATTTACCTTCGATGCAGAACCCTGCTTTCGGGCAGATTGAGCAACTATGCTCAAATTGCATCTTCGCTTCTTTAGGGGTCTTCGCCTCGTCTTGCAGCTCGACTGCGCGAGCCATTGAGAAATAGTGTTTGTTATTCATGGTTATTTAACCTCCTTTACGTCCGTCCAATTATAGGTTGTTGCGTTGCCCGTGAGTTTCGTGATTTTGTTGCATAGGTTCATGCAATACTGGTGTGCTTCATCTAAGCACTGCTGCTTGGTTTCGTGGAGAGAAGTTTCAAACTCCTCCTTCGAAATCGTTTTGTCACCAATGATGACGTCAAAATTGATTTTGTAAAATTTGCTAATCATAGGATAACTCCTTTGCCGACGACCGCTTCGAACGACCTGATTGTATCGGCTTGAATACCGTTTCTCGATATCCCGACGCCCGAAGGCGTTTCGTCGTAATTTTCAACGACTCGTCAGGGGGTTTGAACTATTTTTCAAGTTCGATTAAGCGGCGTTCGACCGCTTTCGCGACTTCCCAGTCGTGAGCTTTGCGAGCTCTTTCGAGCCACGTCGTAAGCTTCGACTTGTCGGTCGTAGTGCGGATGTAATCAAAAATGTCCATTGCGTTCACCTCCTTTGCGATTCTTGCTCAAGCAGTGTGTACTTGAGATTGTAAAGTTTGTCGAGTTTCGCGTTTATACGCGCTTGTTCGGCTTCGTTACCGTGTGCTTCACGTCTTGCGACGATGAGATTTGCGATTGCGTTTTTGAGTGCTTCAAGTGTCATTGTTTTATACCTCCTAATGACAGTAATTTCACTTATTAAATAAGCTAATTTACATATTTTTAATTCACTTTTATTACTATATATAGTATATGTTAACCCATCTCCTCCTCAACCCAAAATTTCTTCCCATCCTAAAACCCTCTTTTTCTCTCTTTATCCCGCCTTTCGTAAAAAATATTTTTCCAAACCCGCCTATAAAACCTCCAAATTCCACTTTTATTCCCCCCATCGCCCCTCAAATCCCCAATTTACATTCGTCTCCTCCCATTCCCTTCCCCTCTTGCCCTTCCCAAAAAAATAAAAAAATCAAAAATCTCCTCAAATCACTTGACAAATCCACTCTCTTATGCTATACTATACCCACACAAGGAGGTATCTATGAAATTCGAAGAAATTCGTATTGGCGATTTAGTTAAAGCCAACCAGCTTTCAAACGATAAATACGCTTACACAACATTGTCAAAGAATTGGGAGGGCGAAATTACGAACGTCGACATAAAGCATAAAACCTTTATGTCTGGTAAATTTTATGATCTCGATCCAGAATGTTTCGATCTGGTGTCGCGGGATATATCAATTATGCCATTTTATGGGAATAAAAAGATAAACCCCTTTGACGTTATATTTGACCTAAACGTTCTTAAAATGAAGTCGGAGGAAGAAATCGACGAATATTTCAGACTCAAAATAACCGAACGTGGCTGGCCCGCTCATTACATCTGCGCCGAATACTGTCTATTTCGTCGTAATACCCTCATCGAATACGCCGACCTGAAATGGGTCGTCTCGACAGTCGGGCGGCAACTCCCCGCAAAAGGATACGACTATTGGGAAACCGTTGGACATAACCGTTATTACGAAACGATGGCGTTCAAAGCCGAGCAAGACGGAATTTATTGGGACGCAAACACGTCTAACCCGATCGACTTCGACAGCGGGTGGGCGATACACGATTGCGCCGAAGACAGCGAATTTCGGGCAAACGAAATGCACGATAAGGTGGTCGCGGAATTAAGCGAAAAAATTAAAAAGGCTTACAGAAAAGGAGGAAACTTATGAAATTCGAAGAATGCAAAGTTGGTGCCAGAGTTAGATTAAAATCGGGCGTAGTCGAGATACTTACCGATACAGGTGAAACAAATCATTTGTTGACACCCAGTGCAAAAGAGTTCAGAATATTGAGATTGCATCATCTCACAAAAACCGTTATGATACGCCCAACCAACCTTTTTATCAATGGTACTTACGATTATGTCTACCCGTCATGTCTACTCGACGTTACAGAATCCGACAAATTCTCAATGTCCGACGCGCTTCACGGCAAAATAATCACACCCCCGCAAACGCCCGATTACAAACTCGACTTCGAGGTGCGCCGCGAGAAAAACGAACTTTCAGCTTATTATCACGGCGTTAAACTCGCGACCGTGCGTTGCCACCCAGACGACGCTTATGACGAGGAGTTCGGGCTTCACCTTTTACTCCGCCGCGCGTGCCTGAAACTTAAAGACGAACACACGGTGGTCGAAACGGTCGAAGAGCTTCTGCAAAAACCGTAAATTACATTCGGAAGACTAAAATCGATTTCGACTTTTTGGCGTTTTCAAAAATTTAAAAAAATCAAAAAACCGACTTTGCATTAAAACTGCGTATTTTTCAACAGTTTCTATGCAGAATCGGTTTTTAAACTGCTCGAATTCGACGGGTTTAAAATGACCCGACAAAGACCCAATGTTTAATACTTTTGACCCAATACGGGTTTACGTTTAAAATAACAAACATAAACTCAAACACGTCTTTTGTTCTAATCAACGCCAGAAGTCGGTTTTGGCTCGGTTCGCGCAATCTTGTTCGTGATTTCAATTTAACATCGATTTTATCAATCTAACATCCGAATGTTAAATGTCTAAAACGAATGTTACCATATCACCCCAATGATACAAAACCGCCTCGCTCGTTTTTGTCCTGCGATTTCTAATTCAGGAATCTCCATTTCTCCGATTAAAAACAAGTTCTGCGATTTTAAGCAAGCAAAAAGCCCCGCTGAAACGGAGCTTTGTTTTTTTTAGATGACGATTTAGCTTAACTTAATCGGTTCGAGATTATCTACGAGATTGTCGGGGAGATAAAAATAATACCACTTAGTTGCGTCGTATTTTAATCTCGCCAAAGCCTTGTTCTCTTCTGTAATCTTATTCACTATTTCTATTCTTTCCAGCCCAGAAATATCCTCGCTTTTAATCGCTTCTGAATAAGTCATTTTTGCGCTCTCGAATTGCTTTATGTCGTTTTCAAACATTCGAATATGAATTCGTGCTCCGACAAACATACTCAAACCAAGAACCGCGACGGCTACCACAATATTGATTTTACCATACGTCGTTAAATATGTTTTATCTGTTTTGGTATCCCAATCAGTAAACTCGTTATAGAAGTCCATTCCATTATTAATGGCCTCTATAATTACTAAAACCAATCCAGCCACAAGAATTCCTATAAAAAAACCTGCTATCATTTTTAATCCTCCAAAATTATACATCCGACCTTATGACTCAACGCTGTCGTCGTGTCGAGCCCAATCAACTTACGTTCCTTATCTACGTAAATATCACCGTCTATCTCTTCCCATTTCCCAGCGAACCTCTCATTTAGCTCTTTCGCTCGCCAGTGCCCAAACACGATGATTTGGTTGGGTTTCACTTTGATCTCATCAAAGGCTCTTATATAATCGGGAGTCTTTGCCCACGAAGCGATTGCCCAGTCGCCTCTACCGAATTCTTCCAGTCCCAAACCTCGAGTAAAATAATCCATCGGTACAAACCCGTGCGTGATAATATAATGCTCCGTCTCGAAATACCACGGAAGCGATTTGAGCCAGTCGTAAAACCCGACGTTAATCATCACCTTCGCCGCGTCGAATTGCAGGTAATAATCGCGTTTTACCTGATTTGGGTAACGTCCCAAAAACGAAGCAAATGTGTTGTGTTCGCCGTTGTATATATCGGTTTCGGTTAATTCCCTACGCTCGATTGCGTCGATAAGAATGCTCTCGTGATTTCCCCGAATGCAAATCGGCTTATTCGCGTGATGGGGCGAAGTGAGATACTTCCAAATATTTACGCAATCCGAATTGCTCTGCGCCGCCCTGCCGAAATAATCTCCACACCCGATGAGTTGGTGTTGCGGGTTCGCCGCGTCATAGCCCATCTCGGTAATCGCGGTTATAAGCGCTTCGTAATTACCGTGCGGGTCTGCAAAAACAAAATACGTCATCTTTCAATCTCCTTAATATCGGGGTCAATCGGGTTCCCATCCGTGTCTAAAACGACCGCGTATTTAACGAGATGAGCCGTATAAACTATGTCTCCATTTTTATGGGTTTCGGAGAACATCTTTCCTCCGTCATCTTCGAGCCAACGCCATTCGCAAAGTTGGTTGCACGTCAGATTTAGCAATTTTTCCCTATCGGTAATCCCGCAAAACATTTCGAGATTTTTTGCATAAAGACTATCAACGAGCTTTTCTTTAATCGTGTTTATATCGGTTTCGTTTTTACCGATTTCGACATCGACTTTATAAGTTTTTAGTTTGTATCTTTTTTGAGTAACTTTCTCAGAGTTAGAAATGTCGAGCCATATGACCTCGTTACCCCAAACATTCATACTTGTATAATGGGCACAAAAAGGTTTTGATTCTTCGATTATGTCGGCATATCCGTTATTTCTGAAATATTTCTCTGCTTTGTTTATATCTATCATATTTGCCTCCATCTTCGCTCCTATTATACCACATCACAACCCGTTTGTCAAACGTTTTAAATAACTTTTTTGTGACAACACGGTGAAACAATTTCACAAGTGGTTATTACACAAATCACACTGCCCACAAATACGGCGAATTCGCCATAATTAGGATTACACTGTGATAACCCCTCATTTTCGAGGGGTTATTCGGGGTTAAGTTAGTTGGGCTTTTCTTCCGTCTTTTTTTTAAACGCTTTGTCAACCGCTTCGTTGTCAATCGTGTCTTTGAGATTATTCAACGCGGGGTCATTCATACGAGCAATATCGGCGATGTTTTTAATTACCTCGGGATCAATCTCGTCTTTCATTCCACGGATTTTCTCCGTAACTTCGCTCAAACCTCCGACGTCAACTTCTCTTATGCTCTGAACCAGTTCCATAAGGTTTTGGTAAGAAAGCGTGCGTTCCATCATACGAACGAGACGGTCGTAGTCTTTTCCGCAAAATTCGAGGATATAATCGGCAAGTCCCGACTGATAAATCAGGTCGTAATTCTCGTAATTTTTTATGTCAATATTCACTTCGGGCTCGATATTCACATACGAGAGAAGCCCGTCGAAGCAACACGCGATTTCGAGCCCCGCCGTGAAAAATGCTTCGGGAACGTCGATGTCTTTATCGCTGTCTATAATCATACGAACGAGCGCGACGACTTTATCCTGCATCGGTAAATAAGCACGAATTACGAGACCTTGAAGCATGTCGTTATAAGCTTTAACGGTCATTTCGTCTTCGGGATTTTTGATGAACGCGTCGCAAACGTTTAATATTTCTTGAAGTTTCATTTTAACCCTCCGTTTCGGGGTCTCCTTCACCGAGAACCACCAATTCTTCTTTGGAAATTGTGTAATACCAATTACCGTGCAACTTCACCATCGCGCGAAGTGCATACGGGAAGATGCTCGTCATTTCCCATGTAAGGTTGTCAGTGAATACCGCGCAATCGTCTTCGGTCGGCATCAGGTCTTTGGTAATGAGTTCGAGCTTCGCTTGGCAACCCTGTTTTGCGAGCTTTTCGACAACTTCTTCGTAATGTTTCTGTCCACCAAGGTAATAGCACCTGTGCCCCTGTGAAAATTCCTCCTGAATCATTGCGATGAGGAATTGAGTTTTTCCGCCCTTCTTCGGGGCAACGTATCCGAGTTTAATCATTTTTTATCTATTTCCTTTTCTTTTATTTCTTTTTCGTTTTTTGCTTTTAATTTTTCAGCTAACCCGCACGGATAAAACTCTGTGCAAGTATATCCGCGATAAACACAATTTGGGACGAGCAACCCTTTAAATTCAGGGTTCGCTTCTTCCACCTGTCGGCATATTTCTGCCACAACTTGTCGCGTTTCGGATGAAGCCTGCGTGCATAAACGCTTACGGGCAATTATCATAAGTTCTTGAGCGTTCATTGCCCAGCACATATCTACTGGCTGATTTTGCGGCGCTTCCCCACGGTCGTAATTCGATTGGCGGTCATTCCTTTGCGTTTTAACAAACGGCGTCGCATGTACGTGCCGACATAAATGAACGCTTACCCAATATGGAATATTCGTAATCCTGAACACAAATTGTAATGTTCTTATCGGGCTATGTTCCGCTGCGAGTATTTTGTGTTTCCATTCAGCCGTCGGGAGCTTATTACTGTCTTTCCCAACCGTAACCAATGTGCATTTTTTACACAAAAGCCAATCTTCGTCGGTCGGGTGTTTTAATATTTCGACTTTAAAATCCATCAGTATACCTCGTCCGCGAACTGGCTCAATTTACCACGGTAATTCTTCGTCAATTCAATAATCTTGATAAAATCAACTCTTCTCGCCGCCGTAAGGTATTTCGGAAATTGAGAATCTTGCGGAAACCGAAGATCATTTTGCCCGCAATGTCCTGCACAAACAACTTTACAATTATCGTGACAACGAGAAATTATCTTTTTAAGCTGTTTGCTGTTCTGCGCTTCATCGATTATAACGAAAGCCTCGGAGAGGTTACAACCCCTCAAAAATACATCGGAAGTCAAATAAACAAAAGCCGTGCCGTTTTTCACCGCTTCCATATTCATATCGGAAATTACGGTTTTGTTTGGGTCATATCCCCAAACCATAAGCGCGTCATACAACGGACCGCTGTAATCCATCAATTTTTCACCAGTTTGCCCTGGTCTGTAACCCAATTCTTGTTCTTGGCACGGCGAAACGATGTAATAAATCTTTTTATAAATTCCGAGTTCATACATAAGGAGCGCCATTCCGACCGCGAGAGTCGTTTTAGAACTTCCTGCGCAAGCATCGACCATTACCATAAGGTTTTTCTTATCCCAAATGGCTTTTATATAGTTCCACTGTTCTTCTTCCAATTGATAAGGAAGTCTTTTCCAGAAAGTGCACTGGGTTATATCTTTGGGGATTTCAATTTGTTTTTGTTCAGTATTTGTATTACCTTTTCTTGTCGCCATAAATCACCTTATATCAATTCTGAAAAATCTGTTACCATTGCGTCCACTACGCCGAGCTGCAACTGCTCGTCGCCATTAATAAACCACTCGGTCTTTTTCTTCTTGTTGAGCAAATCTTTTGAAATCTTTGTGCGACTGGCCACATGCTCGAACAATTTTGCAAGAGTTTTATTATATTGTGCCGTATGTGATTTAATCGTTTCTGCTTCACCTTCGAATGCACCAGAACCTTGATGGCACAATGCTTGCGAACTCGGAAGCGCAAACCTCTTATGTCCAGAAATCAATATAAAGAACCCACCAGACATTGCAACCCCCATGTTATAAGTATAAATCGGTGTTTTGGAAAGTTTGATAATATCAATCATTTGGAAAGTCGCATCTATTTCTCCGCCGTAAGAATTTATCATAATTTTAATCGGTTTTCTATCGGATATAGAAATTTTATTATCTTCATCTTCTTTGTTCCAGAAAATTATGTTTTTAACCAATGGAAC
>ERZ1026848.441-NODE-441-length-23439-cov-41.764967_pt1 | contig 23439 bp, 21 predicted proteins | sample MGYA00380154_ERZ1026848 | MGnify/ENA primary metagenome ERZ1026848 (study PRJEB33269, sample SAMEA4719790) | human gut metagenome | biome: human-associated habitat; feature: organic feature; material: feces | place: Cameroon | collected 2013-10 ...
TATCCTCTTCGTCGGCAGCGTCAGATGTGTATAAGAGACAGACTTACAAATCGACTTTACCTTCTAACAAGACAATATTCGCATAGTTAAATACATACTATGGAGAAATAAATGTCAAATTCAAGTCCCGATCTGTCAAGACGCGATTTTTTTAAGGTATCAGCTGCAGCCATTGCAACTGTTGGTGTAGCTAACTTCTTAAAGCCATCTTATGCTACTGAAGTTAATGTAAAAACAGTAGCTTTATCTAATCTTCCAAAAGCTCCTGTTGAAGTAGCTAAATCCTCAGAACTTGTACAGAAAGCTTGGGATTATTTATTAGGTGAAATCAATTCATTACATGATCTTGCTTTAAGAGAAAAGGTTTTTAGTTTCTATCAGAATACAGTTCCTACATTTATGGAACAGCATCAGGGTTCGGCTAATGTATCAAAGGTATATAAGATGCTGTTACAGGAGCATTTAGTAGATCCTGCTTTAACTGATGAAGCTCATCTGTTCCCACCATTAAAGGATTTAAACATCAATCCTCAGCCATTCTTCTCAGCACCTGGCAGTGGCTATGGCAGCCATCACGCTTATCCTGGTGGACTTGCAACTCATACAGCTGTAAACGTAGAGATCACAAAGTCTATCCTTACTACTTACTCACATATCATGGATTATGAGTATGGCTATGACATGGCAGTTGCAGGTCAGTTATTACATGATTTAGCAAAGCCATGGGTATTCCAGTGGAATAAAGATGGTTCATGCATGAAAGAGTACTCCATTGCAGGTACCGGTGCTCACCACATCTTCTCAATTGCGGAAGCTATCTACAGAGGAATGCCAGCAGATGAGGTAGTAGCTCAGGCTTGTGCTCACAATCATCCTGGTACTCCAAAAGATGAAGAGTTAGTTGTAGGCTGGATTAAGGCTGCTTCAATTTTAGCCTGCGTTGATCCAATTGAGCGCGGTTTATTAGATAAAGACGGTAAGAGACTGCCTACACCTCATAAGCAGGCAGGCTATTTAGTTCACTTAGGTGATCACGATTTCGTTCTCTCAGTTCCAGCAGCACAACAGTCTGTAATAGCACTAAAAGAAGTTGCAGCTAAAGATTATGGTATGAATGACAAAGAGTTAGAAAGTGAGAAGTTTAATATCTTTAGAAACTACATCGCTTCTCAGTACAGTTTCATGCATATCCATCAGGCAATGTCTGAGGCTGATCCTTACCTTGCGGTAAAGGCTATTGCTAAAAAGGTTGTGTCTTAAGAGTTAAGAATAAATAAGACAGTTAAATTTTCGGGTAATCGAATTTAACGGTATTCCGATTAAGAGTACATTCTGTTTGAACCTAACTCTAGGTTAAACATGGTTAATTGCCACAGGGCACTGTGGCATTTTTTAGGAGAAATAAAATGGGCATGATGTCAATTTGGCATTGGGCAATCTTATTGTTGGTAGTTGCTCTGGTGTTTGGTACAGGTAAGTTAAAGAACCTAGGTAAAGATTTCGGTTCTGCAATCAGCGGTTTTAAAGCAGGACTTAAAGAAGATAATAATGAGAATTCAGATTTGACAGTGTCAAAGCATGAAGGTCAGAAAGAATAATAAGACAATGTTTGGTTTTTCATTAGACCAGCTGCTGTTACTCTTAGCTGTATGCTTTTTAGTCTTAGGACCAAAGAAAACAGTAGAGATGGCATACAGACTTGGTATTCAGGCAAGAAAAGTAAAAAGCTATTACGATTCTTGCAAAAAAGAGTTTGGTCTTACCGATCTTGAAGCGGTAAAGAACTCTTTTTGTAATAGCTCAAAAGACATTGAGCAAAAAATAAACTCAATGTCTTATGAACTCAAAAAAGCTATACGTTCAGATCCTCAGCAAATAGATAACGCAGTATCTGTAAGTGAAGGTAAAAAAGATGACTTGGCAGAAGTCAGTCAAAAGCTCAAGCCAAATTTAAAAATTCAGACTGAGTCTGAAGATAAAGAGCTTAAGCTTAGGATTGCATCCCTTGAAGTAGAGCTCATTAAGATTAAAGCCAAGCTTTTGCAAAGCAAAAACGAGAGCTTATAAGTAAGCAAACACCATGAAGAATAAAAAATCACAGCAAAATGACAAAATCTGCAACTCTCCTTTTGTCTCAAACCTTTTTGCACTGCGTAAAACTGTTCTTTTAAGCCTATTAGGTATCGCAGTTTGTATTGCTGCCTTAGCGCCTTTTACTAATCTTTTGTTTGATGAGGCTACTAAACCTCTTCTGTCATCACTGCCACAAGGCTCAAGAATGTTAGCTGTAGGAGTAGTCTCTCCTGTATTAGGTCCTTTAAAGGTACTTCTTTTTTGTGCCTTTGTACTCTCACTGCCATTTACCTTGTACATGATCTGGAGCTTTGTCTCACCAGCTTTATACAAACATGAAAAAAGAACCGCTCTGCCTTTTATCCTGTCATCAGTGGTCATGTTTGCAACAGGTACCATGTACTGCTATTTTGTGGTCTTTAGAGCGCTCTTTCCATTTATCGCTTCTTTTGCCCCAGAGACAGTGAACTTTGCTCCTGATATAGAGGTTTACATAAGCTTTCTCTTACATATGTTTTTAGCTTTTGGTCTTGCTTTTGAAACACCTGTTGCAGTGTTCTTATTAGCTGCAAGTGGAGTTGTGGAGTTAGAGAGGCTAAAAAAGGTCAGACGTTATGTAATTGTAGGTGCTTTTGCACTAGCAGCTGTATTAACACCTCCTGATGTTACCTCGCAACTTCTTTTAGCTTTACCTTTGCTAGTTCTTTATGAATTAGGTCTTATAGTAAGCTCAATCTTTTTAGCAAGGAAACAAAAAAAGCAAAACTCACTTGTAGTATCTACATAAGCTTCAATACGATTTACATATAAAATAAAAGCTGCACAAGACAGCTTTTATTTTAAGATTAGTCTTTATCAATTCTCAGAATTAAAGACCTGACTGAAGACGTATTGTCCTACCATATTGCCACCGGGTGTGGTGTAATGGGTCTTGTCATAATACAGAGCTTTACCACCATCAGTTCTGGTTCTGAACTTACCATCCCCAAGAGCCTGAGCTGCATTTCTGTCAACAAAGGTTACATTGTCTTTGCTCTTGGCATATTCACGAATAGCATTGTTAATAAGATCTCTTCTGTAACCTAAGTAATCTTTAGTAAAGTTGCATCTGTCAGTTTTGAAGATGTGTCTTAAAGCACTGTTCTGTAAATTAGCCTTTAAACAATTTACGATAGACTGACTGGTGTTAATACCTTGTCCTATGATGTAGAAGTTGAGCTTTGGATAATGTTGAATTTCAGAATCAAAGTCCTCAATTAAAGCTCTAATGAAATCATTAAAGCTTTCATCATTATCTTTTAAATTGAATTCTCTGATGAAATAGGTGTAATAAAAATCCCAACGGTTGCCAATTACAACTTTATCTCCATCCTGCATCTTATCCAGAACGTATTTGTAAATTTTGTAGAAAGTCTCTCTTTCTTCATGAGTGGAGATAACTTTTACCTTATAGCCTGAGAAGTTAGGTCCATAGCCAATAGTTCCATGCATAAACATGAAATATAAAGGTCTTTTATTGATATCTCTTAAATAGTAGCTGTAATGCTCACTGTGAGAATCACCAACTACAAAGGTATGAGCCTTCTCATTCTGATTGCCAAGCTTATAAACTGGTACCTCATTTAAGGTCATCATGATCTTTGGTTTGTAGTTAAGATCTTTGATGGTATCTAACATCACCATCTTTTTGCCATAAGGATCAATGTAAGGGGAGAGCAGGTTTTTACCATCCTGTGAAAATACAAAGACAGAGGCAATCATACTTAAAACATAAATTAAAGCTGACAGCCTGTTGCTTACCTGTCTTTTTTCAATATAGAGATATGAAAGTGCTGTAAAGACAGCAACTAAGACAATTACTGAAAACAGGTGAATGTATTTTGAGCTGTAACCTAAGTCAAAGCAGAAAATGGTAACAGGCCAGTGCCACAGATAAAGGGAGTATGAAAACTTACCTATAGAAGTTAATGGTCTAAAGTCTAAAAGAGAATGCTCATTATGAGCAAGGATAACTAAAGAGGTTCCAATAACAGTAAGTAAAGATGTAGATATATACCAAGCAGCACCGTTACTTAAAGCTGTAGTAAAAATTGAGTATAAAAATAAAGCTACACCTATAATTTCAGCTGTGTACTGAAGATACTGTCTCTTATCAAAGACTAAACTGTAAACAGTATCTTTGTAGAAGAATAGAACACCACCTAAAAACATTTCCCAAATTCTGGTATGAGTTAAAAGGTACCCTTGACCGCCTTTTGAGAAAACATAGGAACTTACAAGAGCCAAAGCTAAAATTGCGCACATAGCTTTAGGAAGATTCTTTAAGCCAAAGAGCTTTACCAACAGCAGTATTAAAAGAGGGTAGATGAGGTAGAACTGTATAGTAATGCAAAGGTACCAGGTATGTAGCAATAACTTTTCAGAAGAATCTAAGGCAAAGTAACCACCAGAGTGAGCAAAGCGATAGTTGCCTATGAAGGTTAAAGTATTGATTACCTCAAGTGAGAGCTCCTTATAGACGGATGGAAATAAAATAAAATAGCCTATGCCAAGACAAAAAGCGCAGACTGCTATGAGAGGAGGGAGGATCCTCAACAGTCTTCTTTTATAAAAAGCGCTTAAGGAAAAACTCTGGTTTTCTAATTTATAGACAATGCCTGAAGTGATCAAAAAGCCTGAAATTATTAAAAAAATATCAACACCTAAAAAGCCACCTGAAAAGGTGGTAACAGTTGATGATTCAAATGACTTTAAAAGATCAAAAAAGTGGTAGAGCACTACCGCTATGATCGCAATGCCTTTAAGTCCGTCAATATCACTACGGAATTTAGCTGCCATAAGTTTTTCCTAAGATTTTGTGTGCTTTTTTACTAAAGCTCTGACTCTTCAAGGTTCTTATAATATTCTTGTTTTAAAGCAAAAGATGCTTTTGAGTAGTCTATGATTTGTTTTAACAGCTTTTCAAGCTCTTTATTCTTTGAGTAGTCAGCTGGTGCAAAATACTTAATTCTCTTATCGCGAATTAAAGAATGCACTCGCTCTTTATTTTTTAATTTTGGATCATAAACACCGATAGCCTGTCCTCCTAATGAGGTTACAAGTTTCATACAAGGAATATCGGTTTGACTGTCACCAATATAGACAATGTTGTCAAAAGGAATTCTTATGGATTCCTTTGGAAAATAACGGTTAACGTCATTGTCATTAACGTTTAGTGTGCCTTTAGAAATTCTAAACAAGAACTGAGTCTTATTGGTGAAGTTAATGTTCTGAGCAGGCCATACAGCAGTGCCATTTCTGTCATAGAAAAAAGCATTAGCGTAAATTGCCTTGAATTTATCGGCAATAGCTGTGCCTTCAATCATTTCTTTTAAGCCTGAGGAAATGACGTAGTGCTCAACTTCAATGCCACACTTTTTGCCATAAGCATTGATTCTGTCAAACCAGGTTTCAACTCCTTTGTAGAGTTGAACCTTAGAACCGAACTCATGCAATTTATCTTTTTTTACCTGAAACTTACCTTTAGCCCCGTTTAACATTAGGTACATGTAAGACAGATTTGGATCCATCTCGTTTTCAACAGCAAGTCTAGTAGCAAGATCCCAGAATTCATCTACATTCTCATTGATTTGCTGAATATAGCCTTGAGCCTGCATCTCATATGGAGTTAGAGTTCTGTCAAAGTCATAACAGATAGCTAGAACATTGTTTTGATTATATGGCATATGTTTATTCCTTATTTCATCGTTGCAAGCTTACTCTAAAAAGATGAAAAAATATTTGATGTAACTAAAAAAGAGCACTTAAAAACTTGCGCCTAATAAAATTCACCTCCCACTAAGAAAATGACTAAACTGATGTGAAAATTGAAGAAAAAAGGTCATTTGCAGTGAGAAATGCATCTATTCGAAGAATTTGACTTAGAAATCTTACAAAAATGAGTACAATATGACTAAGTTTAGATTAGGAGCAACTATGTCAAATACACCTAAAACAGAGCATGATTACTTTCAGCAGTCAAAAGAATTGACCAATGAGCAGGAAAAAGAAGGTCAGACTTTATATGATCCATATAAGAATGCACCTTTGAGCATGAACGAAAGACTTTACTTTAATATATCAATCGTCTACGTAACTTTGATCTCTTCATTTGTGTTTGCCCTAGTGATGGTAGCAAGACCATCATTTTTCAGTGCTTTTTTAGGTTTGGTATGGGCAATGCCAGGTCTTTTAGTTTTAATTGGTTTTAACCGTGGCAGAGCAAAAAAGCGTCTGCGTACTTTTCATACCTTTATCTTTGTAGCAGAGCTTTTATTCTTATGCTACGTGCTCTTGTTAGTTGCAACAGCTGTAGCTTCAGCTAAACTACAAGACAGCTCACTGCTTTATACAGCTGTATATCCTGTGTTCTACGTCTTTTATGTACTAGCTTTAGAGTTTGGTATCTTTAGAATTGTAAAGAGGCATGAAGATGCATATTACAATGAGAAACTAAAAGATCCTTTGAAAAAGTACTAGTACCAATAATCGCAAAACTAAAAAATTTGGAACTAAAAAAAGTTTATAAGCAGTTTTTCTTAAAGAAAAACGATAAAAATGACATCCATTAAAAGTGAGTGTAATTATTTGTAGGGAGTGACGTTAAAAAAGTTAATTTTAATTGTTGACAATTTTTAATTTGTCTTTATAATGTGTCTCCGTTGTCGAACACAAACGAAAATACCTGTTTAGGGGTATAGCCAAGTGGTAAGGCAGCGGGTTTTGATCCCGCCATTTCCCTGGTTCGAGTCCAGGTACCCCTGCCACTTTGATAAGTTTTGTTTGATAATGTAAGTGTTGGGGTATCGCCAAGTGGTACGGCAGCGGATTCTGATTCCGCCATTACCTAGGTTCGAATCCTAGTACCCCAGCCATCAGATAAGTGGCTATGTAGCTCAGTTGGTTAGAGCGCGGCACTCATAATGCTGAGGTCACTGGTTCGATTCCAGTCATAGCTACCAAACGACCACCTTTAGGTGGTTTTATTTTATCTGAATTCCAAATATCTTTTCTTTTGGGGTATCGCCAAGTGGTACGGCAGCGGATTCTGATTCCGCCATTACCTAGGTTCGAATCCTAGTACCCCAGCCATCTTGATTTTCCAAAGTCTAAAATTTTGCGCACAGGGATTATTGTCTTTACCTAGTCTTAACGCTATTTTGAGCCTAGATTTCAGGTTCAATCTCAAGCTGAAAATCAAAGTCAAAACTCCTAGAGCTGAGCTACCACTTTCTTTACCATCTCAACTAAAGAGTTGCCTTCAATATCAATAGCAAATTGAGAACAACCATAATCAACATAGACACGGTTTCCTCTTAAGGTAAGATTTACATCATCGTCTATGGCAATAATAAGTGCTTTTGTTAACAGCTTTAAGATTTCATCTTTCTTTTCAAGCTCGGTCATCCCAGTATCCTCTGTGTCATTACGTCATTTGAACTTGCTTTGAAAACTTTACCATGAAATTTAACTTACCTTATGCTAACTACTCTCCATATTGGTGAGAATTTTAACGATCTTATGAAATAGAGCCACAGTTCACAAAATACATTACAATGTTCCACATAAGGACGGAAAGTAAACTTCTTTTCGACAACTTTTGAATATTAAAACTCATTGAAGCCATAAAATAAACAATAAGACACAGGCTAAAACGAAATTTATCAAAGAGGCAAGCAAATGATCCCTAAGATATCTGACCTTCCACAGTTAGATCCTATCTATGCACAATATCTAAATGCTTTAAAAGTATCAGGTTTTAAAGGTGATGTGGAAAGTGCACGTGCATCAAGATTGCTAGTTGCAACAGATAACTCTGTATATCAGAGAATGCCTCAGGGTGTAATCTTCCCAAAAGATAATGAAGATATCTCTATTGCTTTAAAGTTAAGAGCAACTCCTGTTTATGAGCGCTTAATTATCACTCCAAGAGGTGGTGGTACCGGTACTAATGGTCAGTCATTAAATGATGGTATTACTATTGACTGCTCTCGCTATATGAAAGCAACCTCAAACTTTGATGCTGATAAAAGAGAAATTTATGCCCAGTCAGGTGTCATCAAAGATGAGTTAAACGAATTTTTAAAACCATACGGTCTGTTTTTCTCTCCTGAGTTATCAACCTCAAGCAGAGCCTGCTTAGGAGGCATGATTAGTAATGATGCAGCAGGTCAGGGCTCATTACGCTATGGAAGAACTTCAACTCATATTAAAGATGTAACCGTAGTTTTAGCTGACGGTACTATCACTACCTTTGGCCCTGTAAGTGGAGAAAAACTGCAGGAGTGCCTGAAAAAAGAAGGTTTAGAAGGTGATATCTACCGTGGTTGCTACGCTTTATTAAAAGACAACCGTGATGAGATTGAAAAGATCTTCCCTAAATTAAACCGTTTTATGACAGGTTATGATTTAGACCACTCATATGATCCAAAGACTGATACCTTAAATTTAGCACGCCTAATCTGCGGTGCTGAAGGTACTTTAGCAGTGATCTGCGGTGCCACCTTAGATTTAACCAAGATCCCTGATTTTAGAGAGCTGATGGTTGTAAAGTATGAGAACTTTGACAGTGCCCTGCGTCATGCTGTAGATCTGATTGATGCTGGTGTGTTCTCAGTTGAAACAGTAGATTCAAGAGTTTTATCTTTAGCTAAAAAAGATACCATCTGGTCATCAGTTAAAGACTATATCCATGAAGTTGAAGGTCATGAGATCTTAGGTATCAATATCGTTGAGTTCAACGGTTATGATGCTGATACAGAAAGAAGTAAGTTAGAAAAAATCTTTGCTGCTGTAAATAAAAAGGCAGAGACTTTTGAAAACGGTATTTTAGGAGCACAGTTAGCTCAAACTCCAAAAGCTGTGAGTGCTATTTACGGTATGCGTAAAAAGGCTGTAGGTCTGTTAGGTGCAGCAGCAGGTGACAAGAAACTGGTTGCCTTCACCGAAGATACTGTAGTACCTCCAAGAAATTTAGCTGACTATATTTTAGAGTTTAGATCTTTATTAGACTCATTACATGTAACCTACGGTATGTTCGGTCACGTGGACACTGGTCTAATGCATGTACGTCCAGCTCTTGATCTTACAACTGACGAGGACAGAGAAAAATTAGTTACTATCTCTAATAAGGTTGTAGAACTGGTTAATAAATACCAAGGACAGATGTGGGGTGAGCACGGTCGTGGTTACCGTTCCTGCTTTGGTGAGGTTTTCTTTAAAACATTATATCCTGTAGCACGTAAGGTAAAAGCTCTGTTTGATGCAAAGAATATCTTAAATCCTGGCAAGATCTGCGTTCCATTTGGTAATGAGACCGACAAGATTGTTTCAATTGACTCTCTTATGAGAGGCGATCTTGATAGAACCATACCATTGACTGTAAGACAGTCTTTTAAAGGAGCTGTAAGCTGTAACGGTAATGGTCAGTGCTTTAGCTATCAGACCAGTGCTCTAATGTGTCCTAGCTACCGTTATACCAAGAACCACATCCGTTCACCAAAAGGTTTTAGTGAGTTAATGCGTGAGTGGATGAGACTGATGAATGACAGAGGTTATAATATTGCCTCTGAAGAAGTGTCACTAATGACCTCTTCTCCAAATCCAATTAACTTTGTAAAGAGAGTTATCAACACTCTTACAACTAAAAAAGAGGATTACTCAACTGAGTATTTAGAGAATATTCAGACCTGTCTGTCATGTAAATCATGTAAGAGTATCTGTCCTGCTCACGTAAATGCAGCAGATATGAACTCTCGTTTCTTAGCTCTGTACTACAGTCGCTATCTAAGACCTTTAATGGATATCTTAATCCTAAATGCTGAGTTTACTCTGCCATTAATGGCCAAAGTACCTAAGTTATCCAATGCCTTCTTGAGCAACAGCATCATCAAGTCATTAACTAAAAAGATCTTTGGTTTTGTGGATATTCCTCTGTTCAGTGAAAAGACTTTCCACAAAGAATGTCATGACAATGGTTTTGAAATCTTAACTGCGGATAAGGCAGCTAAGTCTGACTATGAAGTTATCATTGTCACCGATCCGTTTACTGTAAGTTATGAAGCTCATGGCTTGATTGCAATGGCTTCATTTATGAGAAACATTGGGTATAAGGTAGCTTTCTTACGCGCTTATGTAAACGGTAAGATCAAAGTTATCCGTGGTCAGAGAAGAAGCTTTGTTCATTTTGCAGCCAAGCAGGCAGCAAGACTTGAGCTAATTGCAAAATCAGGTAAGGCACTTGTAGGTTATGACCCTGCTTTGACAATCTGTTACCGTGATGAATATACTCAGATGTTAGGTGACAGATGCGGTGAGTTTGACGTAAAGCTTCCTGAAGAGTGGTTAAATGAGCAGTTTGGCACTAAGACATTTGTAGAGCGTTTTGCTAAAATTAAAGACAAAGTTGAACAGACTTCAAAAACAGATGAGTTTAAAGATCCTTATTTCTTATTTACTCACTGCACCGAAAGAGCTCTAATTACCCAGTCTCCAGTCCTATGGCAGACTTTAATGCAGCACTTTTTCATCAATGTAATTCCTGAGACAGTAGCCTGCTGCGGTATGGCAGGTTTATTCGGTCATATTGCCAAAAATCATGATGAAACCTATGCAGTTTATGAGAAAAACTGGAAGGGTAAGATTAAGTCTCATGACTTCAAGCACTGCTTAATTACAGGATTTAGTTGCCGTTCACAGGTACACAGAATGGAAGGCAAGGAAGCTGTGCATCCATTATTTGTCTTAAATGACTTATTAAATAAGGCATTGAAGTAATGAATTTTAAAGATCTGCTAGCCTATATCTTTGGAAGTGCGGTACTGTTTATAGCAGTACCATCTGTGATGATTTATCTTGGGGTAAATTATACATATGATTTCATGCCCATAGGTTTGACTAGCAGTATCTTTGGTGCAATCTGTTCAGCCGTTGGTCTGTTTTTTGTCATTTGGTCTAATTATGAATTGATTAAAAAAGGACACGGTGGGGCTGTAGTTTTAGGTAATGTAAAATTAACTAAACAAACTGACCGCTTGGTAACCGAAGGCCCATACTCTCTTTGCAGAAATCCTATGCATATGGGTATTGTCCTGTTTTATTTAGGTCTGTGTTGTGCTATAAATTCACTTATAACTTTAGTGATCCCTTGTTTATTTTTAATCTTTGCTCAAATCGTAGCTGTTTATATTGAAGAGCCAAGACTTAAAAGAGATTTCCCTAAAGAATATTCACAGTGGGTACAAAAAGTACCTCAAAGGTTTTGGCCTAAACCTAAAAAAGGCTGATTATAAAAGGAGATTTTCATGACCATGATGTCGGGCGCACAGATGGTAGTGCGCACCTTAGAAGATTTAGGTGTTGATCGTTTATTTGGTTATCCTGGTGGAGCTGTGCTTGATATTTATGATGCTCTTCTCGAGTCCACAAAGATTAAACACATTCTAGGACGTCATGAGCAGGGCGTAGCCCATGCTGCCGACGGCTATGCAAGAGCAACAGGTAAAGTCGGTGTATGTTTAGTTACCTCAGGTCCTGGTGCTACTAATACTGTAACTTCAATTGCTACAGCTTATATGGATTCAATCCCAATGGTAGTTCTTACAGGTCAGGTAGGTACTCCACTTATTGGATCAGATGCTTTCCAAGAAGTTGATACTGTAGGTATCACAAGACCTATAGTAAAGCACTCATACTTATGTCAGTGTGCACTGGATATTCCAAAGTATATAAGACAGGCTTTCTATTTAGCTGCATCCGGCAGACCAGGCCCTGTTGTAGTTGATATTCCAAAGGATTGTGTAAGACCTTCATTACGCTTTGAATACCCAGAGCAGAAAGGTCCTGTAAAGTTACGTTCATACAACCCAACCATGCAGGGGCACCGCGGTCAGGTAAAGAGAGCTGCTAAATTATTAGCTGAGGCCAATCACCCTGTAATGCTAATCGGTGGTGGTGCTCAGTTATCAGGTGCAACTGATGAAGTGCGTTCAATTGCTCATCGCTTTAATGTACCAGTAACTGCAACCTTAATGGGCTTAGGTGTATATCCAAGTACTGATAGACAGTTCTTGGGCATGTTAGGTATGCACGGTACTTATGAAGCAAACCTTGCTATGGATAAGGCAGACTTGGTCTTTGCTGTAGGTTGCCGTTTTGATGACCGTGTAACCAATAACTTAGCTAAATTCTGTCCTGCTGCTAAGATTGTTCATATTGATATTGATCCTGCTTCAATCTCAAAGACAGTAAATGCTGATATTCCAATCGTAGGTGATGCTAAGACCGTTTTAAATCAGTTCATTGATGCTTTCAATGAGTTTGATTTAAAAGAGAACGAGACTGCGATGAAACAGTGGTGGGCTGAGATTGAGAAGTGGCGTCATATCGATTGCCTGAATTACCGCCATGACGAGAATTTAATTCAGCCTCAGGAAATCATTGAAGCTGTTTATAAGGCAACTGACGGTAAGGCTATCATTGCAACCGACGTAGGTCAGCATCAGATGTTTACAGCTTTATACTATAAGTTCGATGAACCTCGTCATCTGTTAACCTCAGGTGGCTTAGGTACTATGGGCTATGGTTTCCCAGCTGCAATCGGTGCTAAAGTAGGTGAGCCTGATAAAGAGGTTTGCTTATTTACAGGTGACGGTTCATTCCAGATGAATATTCAGGAGTTATCAACCTGTTTAGAGTTTGGTATTCCACTTAAGATCTTTATCTTAGATAACCACACATTAGGTATGGTTCGTCAGTGGCAGAAAATGTTCTATCACGGACACATTAGTTCTACTAACTTAAACTCAAATCCTGACTTTATCGCTTTAGCTAAAGCTTATGGTCATGAAGGCATCAGAATTGAAGATCCTAAAGATCTTGAAGCTGGAGTAAAGAAAGCATTAGCTATGAAAGATAAATTAGTGATTGTAGATATTGTCTGCAACACTGATGCTAAGGTTCTGCCTATGCAACAGATGGGTGGCAGTATGTCAGACATGTTCCTAAATGAGGATTAGTATGCGCCAGGTTATTTCAATCTTATTAGAAAACGAAGCTGGAGCTTTATCAAGAGTCGTAGGACTGTTCTCTCAGCGTGGCTACAACATTGAGAATATTACTGCAGCTCCAACTGAGGATAAATCCATCTCAAGAATCACCATCTTAACAGAAGGTGATGGTACTGTAGTTGAAAGAATTACCAAGCAGTTACATAAGTTAGTTAATGTAATTAAGGTGTCAAGCCAGCAGGATAATTCCTGTGATATCGTAGAGCGCGAGATCCTCTTTGTTAAGGTACAGGCAGTAGGTCATACCTTAAGAGAAGAAATTAAGACTTTATGTGATATCTTTAAAGCTGAAATCGTGGATATTACTCCAGAGCTTTACATCCTGCAGTTTGTGAACACTTCATTTGAAGTGGACAGATTTTTAAAGGCTGTCTCAGAGCAAGCTGAAGTCATTGAAACCGTGCGCTCAGGTGTGTGTGGTATCTTCAGAGGCGAGCATTCACTGCATTCTTAATTTACAATATTTAAGTATAGAGCCTCGCAGTGCGAGGCTTTTTAAATTATGACAGAGCAAGAATTTACAACTTACAAAACTGAGCTTTTAGCAAAAGTAGAAAAGCTTTATAAAAACGATGAATTATTTAAAATCATTGACCTTTTAGAGAACAGTGAGCTTGATTTTGAGCTGTGCATGGAGCTAGTTAGAACCTATATCAATGCAGCTAACAGAACCTCTGATCCTTTTTCTTTATTTGAAAAATCTGAGATTTTATTAGATAAGTTCTCATTAGAAGGTAAGATTTCAGCTAAATACCATTTTTTAAGAGGCTATATCCTCTTTAAGAAAGGACTTATTTCCGATAGCTTAATCCGTCTTGAAGAAGCTCTAAAACATGCTTCAGTTATGGATGGTCAGCTGTTCTCAAACATCACCATCATGATTGATAATGCCAAACGTCTTTTAGATAAAGCTGAGTTTAAAGGTTTAGATGAGAAGGACTCAAAAGAGCTTTTATCTTTTGTAGAAAAGAACTTTGGTAAAGTAAATCACTTATGTGAGTTCTCACATGTTTCTCTGTATCAAATTGCACCTACAAAAGAGCATGACTACAACCTGATTGTAAGTGTTGGTTTGAGTGGTAAAAACACAGAGTCAAGTTCAGAGCTAAAACAAGAGAATATAGAGCTCTGTCTTGCACTGCCAAAAGACTACAGATTTAATAAAGACTCAAAATCAGCATTTGAGATTTATATGTTAATTGAGATAATAAGCCATCTTATAACTGAGAAAAATCCTGTAGGTTTTGGCTATTATCTTGAAAAGGAAAATGGCTTTTCAAAGAGAACTGCTTTTACCGGTGCGATGCTAGCTTCATTAGGAGAATATCCTAAAGAGAGCCAGTCGGTTATCTTATCCTCTGGTCGCAATGTCAATTTCTATGAATTGTTGCCACTGCGTCCTATGGAACTTAATTTTAGAAAAACTCACAGTGCGCATGAACTGTTAGAGCTTTTCAAAGAGCATCTTATAAAACTGACACCTTTTATCAGTACTCGAGATGATGTCTGCCAGAGACTGAATAAAGAGTAGAATAGTAGGTCATTAAATCAGGTTAAATGCCAGATTACAGAATTTTATTTGTAGTAAGCGAAAAAAGGGGAGGCTGCAGCTATGAAATATAACCGACAGATCACAATAAACTATTGCTTACTAGTACGAGTGCGCTAATGACTGTTTGCCTTACATGGCATATTTGATTTGATGTTTTAAAGATTAAAAAAGATTTTAGAGATAAAAAATATGGAACAGTTAAACGGTGCACAGCAGGTTGTTAGAGTTTTAGAAGATCTTGGAGTAACCAGAATTTTTGGTTATCCAGGTGCTGCTGTTACAGATATTTATGATGAGTTATATGACTCAAAGAAAGTTGTTCATACACTAGCCCGTCACGAGCAGGGCGCAGTTCACATGGCTGACGGTTATGCCAGAGCTACAGGTAACGTAGGTGTAGCTATCGTAACTTCAGGTCCTGGTGCTACTAACACTGTTACGGCTTTAGCTACAGCTTATGGAGATTCAATTCCACTGGTTTTAATTACAGGTCAGGTAAGTACAGATTTAATCGGTACTGATGCTTTCCAGGAAGTTGATACTATGGGTGTTACAAGACCTGTTGTAAAGTACAGCTTCTTATGTAAAAAGCCTGAGGATATCGCTAAAAATTTACGTAAAGCCTTCTTTATTGCTTCAACTGGCAGAAAAGGCCCTGTAGTAGTTGATATTCCAAAGAACTGTCAGAGCAGAAACTATTTCTTTGATTATGATACCAACCCTGATGTAAAGATCCGCTCCTATAATCCTACCGTTTATGGTCATAAAGGACAGGTAAAAAGAGCTGTAAACGAGATCTTAAAAGCTTTGCACCCAGTAATGTTAATCGGTGGTGGTGTAGTGCAGGGAGATGCAACAGGAGAAGTTTATAAGATTGCTAAAAGATTAAACTTACCTGTTGTAAGTACTCTTATGGGTATCTCAGGCTATCCAGCTTCAGATCCTAACTATTTAGGTATGTTAGGTATGCATGGCTTGTATGAAGCTAATGAAACCATGCACCACTCAGATTTAATCTTTGCAGTAGGTACTCGTTTTGCTGATAGAGCAACTAATAAAGTATCTAAGTTCTGCCCTGATGCAACTATCGTTCATATCGATGTTGATCCTGCTTCAATTTCAAAGACAGTTCAGGCAGATATCCCAATTGTAGGTGATGCAAAGACTGTTTTAAATCAGATCATTTCTACATTAGATGAGTCTGATACATCAAAGCAACCTGACTTAAAGCCTTGGTGGGATGAGATTAACACCTATAAGCAAAAGCACTGCTTAGCTTATGCTAAAAAAGACGGCATCATCAGACCTCAGGAAGTTATCGAGACTATCTCAAGAGTAAGTCATGAGTTAGGAATTGACCCATACGTAACCACTGATGTAGGTCAGCATCAGATGTTTACAGCTCAGTACTTTAAGTTTGAAAAGCCACGTCATTTCATTACATCAGGTGGTTTAGGAACTATGGGCTTGGGCTTCCCAGCAGCTATCGGTGCCAAGTTTGCAATTCCAGATGCAACAGTACTTTGTATCTCAGGTGACGGCTCTTTCCAGATGAATATGCAGGAATTGGCCGTTTGCAGAAAGTACAATTTACCAGTTAAAGTTTTCATTCTGGATAACTCTGTATTAGGTATGGTTCGTCAGTTCCAGACTGTGTTCTATGATCACCGCTACAGTGCTACAAATCTTGATGGAAACCCTGACTTTGTAAAACTGGTTGAAGCATATGGCTTTAAGGGTATTAGAGTAACTGATGAGAGTAAACTTGAGAGCACTGTAAGAGAAGTACTCAAGGCTAAAGATGAGTTTATCTTAGTGGACGTTATCACTGATACTAATACAAAGGTAATGCCATGGTTAAGAGCTAATGGCTCAATGGTTGATATGATGTTAAATGATGAGGAGAACAAATAATGAGACACGTAATTTCCATTCTGATTGAAAATGAGGCTGGTGCTCTGTCACGTGTCGTAGGTTTGTTCTCACAGCGCGGTTATAACATCGACAGCTTAACCGTAGCTCCAACAGATGATGCAACCTTATCACGCTGTACTATCCTAACCTCCGGAGATAAAAGTGAGGCTGAGCAAATCACCAAGCAGTTGCATAAGCTTGTTTGTGTATACCGTGTATCAGCACTTTTAGATGAAGCTGAAGGTGGTATTGAGCGCGAAATGGTCCTAGTAAAGGTAAGCACTCCTAACCGTAATGTAAGAGATGAAGTTAAGAGTTTAGCTGATATCTTTAATGCCAAGATCATTGATGTTAATGCTGAGATCTTTACTTTAGAGTATGTAGGCAATTCAGATGAAACTGATAACTTTATCAGCACCATCTGCAAGTTAGCTGAAGTAATCGAAGTTGTACGTTCTGGTGTCTTAGGTATTGCAAAAGGCACTCACTACATGAAGCCTTAATTACCTATAAATTAAGGAAAACAAAAGGCTAGCGCAAGCTAGCCTTTTGATTAACATTCAAAGCAAATCTAACAAAGCAAATCTAATTATCGATAGTAAAGCCAACAGAATGACCTTCTGATTTATCCTCTTCTTTACTCTCTCCATCAACATCGATAACCTTATTATTCTCAAGAGCTTTTAACTCTCTAGATGAGTTGGCATCAAACTTATCTATCATGGATTTAAAATTACCTTTGCCTTTATAAAGTCTGTTCTCAAGCTCATCTACGCTGTCTCTTAATTTCTTTTCAGCAGAGGTTATTTTTTCACAAGAGTCGATGACGTTATTGAACTTTGCGTTAATCTTTTGAGCAAATGAAGCTAAAGTCCTCATTCTGTCAGATTGCTCTGCTAATACCCATAAGTTGCCCACTACTCTTAGAGCAGGTAATAAAGTAGAAGGTGATACTAAAAAGATCTTATTCTGCGCAGCTCTATCATATAGGGCAGAGTCAGCATATAAAGCATCAGTTAACGCAGCATCAACTGGTACAAACATAAAGACAAAGCTTGGACTGTTCAGAGATTCATATGAGCTGTAATCCTTTTTTATAAGCTCATTTAAGTGAGAATTTAATGAATCAATATGAGCTTTCATTGCTGTACTTTTATCACTCTCACTTTGAGCATTGATAAATGATGTATAAGCAGTAAGTGAGCACTTAGCATCAATGATTAAGCAATGGTTATCAGGCAGTCTAACGACAGCATCCGGACGACCTCTCTCTCCTAAACTTCTGTCACCAGCTACCTCTCGTTCATACTCAATGCCTAATCTTAAACCTGAAGCATTTAGAACTCTTTCTAGCTGTAACTCACCCCACATACCCTGAGATTTACCTCCAGAGCGCAGAGCTTTGGCAAGCTCTTCGGCCTGTTTTGACAGTGTGGAATGTGATTCTTCTAAGATTTTTATTTCCTTTTGCAGTTCACCTGAGCGTCTTGCATTACTCTCCTGTGTCTGAGCAATATAGTTCTTGAAGTTAATGAGTTCTTCCTTTAATGGATTAACTACCTGTGTAAAGTTCTCCTTTGAAGTCTTTGACAGATCTTCGGTTCCTGCCTTCACAAGGTTGTGCCCCATTACCTTTAGCTGTTCCTGCAGCTCTTTATATGAAGTGTCAAAGCGCTTTTGCAGTTCCTGGTTCAGTACTCTGTTGGACTCAATATCCGAACGCAGTGACGCATTCATGGCATTGAGTGAATTTACGCTGGATACTGCATCGTCATACTTTACCTTTAACTCAGACAGTTCTTTTGTAAGACGGCTGTTGTCAAAATCCAATCTGTCGCGTTCCGAGACAAGAGAGGTTCTCTCAGTATTTAAATTATTGAGGTTATCCTGCAGGACTTTTACATATTCACTGCTCTTTGTAAGTGCCTCTTGAGCCGAATGCAGGTTGGCAGCATCGGTTGCACTCTGTTCGGTAAGTTTTGAATTTTCTTTTGAAATTTCAGTAAATTTATAAATAAAAAAACAGAGCAGCAGTGCCAGCATCACCATCACAAGATTAGAAAGGGTAAGCAGGTTTTCCATGATAAGCCTTAATTTCCATAAAGACAAAAATATATCTCTTTGCATCAGCAAACTAATTCAAAACACAGCTGATACAGACGGATAAATAAGAGATTTTACTTTCACAAGTAAATTACTTAATAAGCATTAAGTGTAGTTTTATTATATAACAAAACCTATACAAATAGTTATTATATTGAAATAAATTCACAAAATATGATAAATGAAAAGGTGATGAAGAAAACAGCTTTATCGTCAAGTTTGTTTCACGTAAGAACGGAATCAGAACAGCGAATTTTAAAACGTTTATAAGATAAGGCTCCAGCCATACTGACTGGAGCAAATTAGAAAGAACATGGAGTTATTTATCCTGACATAGCTCCAGTTTCTCTGGATCAATTTCTACAACACTTTTGTCGCTTTCCTTTTCAAACCTGAATTTACCATCTTTTGTACCTTCAAGTATAAGTCCCGGCTCCTTAGTGTCGATTGTGCACATTCTCATCTTGCCGTTGACAGTGTTCTTTTTGATTAACTCCTGCTGCATCTGACCTACCAGGGCAAGCTGCTGCAAACCAGGATTGTTAAGAACTTCGCTGTTCAGACCATCTGAAGAAGCAGACTGTCCGTTCTGGGCTGCAAGTCTGGCTTTAGCTTCCTGTTTATTCTTTTCACGCTGTTTTGCTCTTTCCTCATCCATGACCTGCTGGATTTCGAGAAGCGTCTTGTCCTTGCCGTTAATCTCATTGAATTTTTTAAACCTTTCTCTTACAAAAGTACAGTGACCAAACGGCAGTTTCTCTTCAGTTAAGGCCATCATGGTAGTCCTTTTTATATCATCTTTGTTATTGAAAGGCAGTCTTGATGTGTCTATATCTTCTTTCGAAATTGTAGTGAACACGTTAAAGTTATTATCCTGATCAAAGGTCATAGCCATATTGCAGTCATCGTCAAGAAAATAGTAGATAGACATGACCCCCATCGCCTTAACATATGCTTCATCTTTTTTAGTACCGGGTGTTAATCTGTTATCAAGAGCTGCGTTAATCTTTGCATAAGGAACTCCATACAGACTGTCTCCATAGTTGTCGATCATATAGCTAAGATCTTTGTCACCAGATATACCGATTGAGCTGAGTGTACCGTGAACAGCACTCTGTCCCACTTTTATAAAACCGTTGTACACGGAACAGCCTGTAGCAAGAGACAGACATAATGATGCTACACACATTACCTTTAAAGCTTTTTTTGACATGTTTTTTTCTATTTGAATTTTTTGTTAGCTGTATCTGAAGTTTTATGATTTCAGAGCGAATTTATTTTATAGGAAAAGCAAAATGAATGATTTCTTAAGATGATAAATTTCAAATCGATGTCAGAAAATGTGTGGCAGTCCAGAAGTATTCAGCTTCACTCAGATTTAAGTTGGTCCATATATAAAGAACATCTGAATTTAGACAGAATATATTCTTCTTATGAAGTGGAGTGAGATGATCTGAAAAGTTCTAATGACAAATAGCCAATTAAGACTTAAGTGATTAAAAAAAACTAATATAGTGGTTTAAAACTTCATTTATCTAAAATTATAGGTTACACCAAGATAAGCAAGACCTGCATCAAAGTCTGCGGTCTTACCTGTGTTTTTATTTTCAAGTTCTGCTGTGTGCATTAAGAAATCGTAGCCTGCACGAACGCCAATTCCGTTACTGAATCTGTAACTTGCACCAGCACCTAAGACAGCACCAAACTGAGTACCAGTATCATCAGCAAGCCCTGAGAACTTGGTATAGGTAAGAGTTGGACCTGCTTTAGCAAAGAGTTCAACACCTTTAATATTGGTAGAGAACTTGCCGTAAAGTTCTACTACATGCTGTTTAATTTTTACATCAACTTTTTCTAAGCCTTGAGATAACTTTAATTTGCCAGAGTCTAAGTAATCATAACCTAAACCCAAAGCGAACCAGCGTTTAAAATTGTATTCACCCATCACTCTTAAAGCGTAACCCGATAAATCTTTGTCAACATTAGCATGAGTTCCGGAAGTAAGATTATTTAGATCGCTTGCAGTTGCGTTGTTTGCTGCAACTGAGGCTCCAAAAGTCCAAGAATGTGCTTTAACTACATGTGGATTTTTTGCAGCGTTAGCATTAAAACTCAATACGCCTATGGCAAGTCCTGCCATTAAAAGAGTGATTTTTTTCATTATCGCTTATGTTCCTTTTATTGTCTGTTTAAAAAGTTCTCAAGTTGTTTTTATCATTAGTCGATATTAGCTATGCTTTGATATTGCTTTTATTGCTATGATGTTTTGATGCATTTACTGTTACTAGACTGAGCCTACGATTACTGCTTTGACTTCATTAGCAAGGTTACATGCTAACTCTTCCATATCAAACTTCTTTGAAGTTGAGGAGTAAGAGTAGGTTCCCTGCATGTACTTCCAAACCTCGCAAAGTTTGATTTCTTCGCCCGAGTCTTCGTAATCAGGAGCATACTCACGTACGTACTCGTTGAAGCGGTCGCAGAATTTCTTCTTATAGAACCATTCTATATCTGAGTGTTTGAACATTGACGTAGTTCAGATAACGTCTGAGAGAACTCAGAAAGGATAGTTTTAGTTTAAACGATATAGCTTTTTTTTTTGATAGCGGTAGGGGTTATGTGAGAGTTAATAGCTATATCTTTATATAACCATATAAAAGAGAATTGAAGATTTTGAAGATTAAAAAAAGCAGATCATTGAAGTTTACGATCTGCTTTTGATGTTATTGATTACCTATTTTTGTGGTCTATATTGGCTTGAGCACAGCCATCAGGATCTCCCAATATACAACCTTTGATAAAATAGTTGTTTGCCTTATTTTTATCTTTTTTTACACCTTCCCCAAACAGATAAAGTTCACCTAAAAACGTACATGCATAATCATTATTCAATGAACAAGCTTTGTTATACCAAGTCCTTGCCGACTTATTATTTATTTCTAAACCATAGCCTTTTTTAAAGCTAAGACCAAAAAATAAACAAGCTCTAGCATCATCATTATCCATACAAGATTTTGCGTTTAGAGTATTTCCTTTGATATAAAGTTCTTGTGCTTTATTTATATTTTTTGTTATTTCAAGGCCTCTTTCATTCATAAAGCCTAAAAATATACAACCAGCGCCATCTTCAAGATTACATGCCTTTTGAAGAATATCAATGATGTTATTGGCTTTATTTTTATCATGTTTATTTTCTAAGAGTTCTGCTAAATTAGTACATGCAGGCGCAATATTACTATCACATGACTTTTGATATAAACTAATTGCTTTGTCTATATTCTTTTCGATATAAATACCTTTTTTATAGTAATCAGCTAAGATGCTACAACTATTCTTACCTTCTTTTTCACAACCTTTTTTTACTGCTTCTAAGGCTTTAGTCGGGTTCGTATACTTAAAGTAAACATTAAGAATAACACAGCTTAGATCATCTTTTAAATCACATCCTTTTGAAATCCAATCAATAGATTTTTCAGGATTTTCTGAAAAATTGTTCATTCCCATTTCAAAACAACCTAAACCATACTTTAGATCGTCACAAGCATGTGTAAAAATTTTATTAGCGGCATCTTTATCAACAAATCCCGCTTCACCAGATTTTAAAATTTTTCCTAGTTCAACACATGAATCACTGTCAAGTGATCTACAAGCTTTTGTATATAGCTCAACCGCTTTATTAAGATTTTTTTCAATTCCTAAACCATTTTTATAATTCCACGCTAACATACCGCATGAAATAGAAGGAACGACCTTACAAGCACCATTTAACAATTCATTTGCTTTTTCATAATTTTGAGTTACACCAGTACCAAGCTCATAGTTATAAGCTAATTGAGCACAACCAAATGGATCTTTAAGCTGACAAGCTTTTTCATAGTAGATATTTTCCATAGAAGGATCTTCACCTAATTCATCTTTTGATGAATAGAGCAAACCGTTTGACGTACAACTAGCACCATCGCCAAGTTCGCATGCTTTTTTATAATAACTAGAAGCTTTTTCTAAATTTCTATTTTCGTTTTTTTTATTAAAATAATGACCTAGACTTCTACAACTGTCAGCATTATCAAGTTCACAGCCTTTTTCTAAATATTTAAGAGCTTTGTTTTCATCTATTTTGATAGTATCTGTACCTTTCTGATAATCTAATCCAGCTGCATAACACTTATCTCCCTGATTTAAGAAACATAGAAGTTCATTTTTGGTTGGATACAGGTATGCAAGGTAAGCGCAAACGGATAGTGCAACAACCGCTGTAATGCCAATTCCCCAAAAAAGCTTTTTATGATTTTTCTTAATTTTCTTGTCAGGAGTTACTTTTTCTTCTGTTTCTTTTTCCTTCTCTGGTATTTCTGTATTTGCGTTATTCTCAGAGGCAGTCTTTTCTGAAAGATCAGGATCTAAAGGTGTTTCTGCTTCTGAAGATTCTGTAGCAGTGTTTTCTTGAGAATTGTCTGAAGATTCTGGTTCACACATTTCTAAATTTTCAGTTACATTCTCTGTTTCTTCTTTTGTATCACTGTTACCTAAGATTTTAGCTTTAGCCTTTTTAAACTCTTCATCTGTGAGGAAGCCTTCTTTGTACATCTTAACTAAAGACTCAAGATCACCTAAATCTTTAGAATTATTGTTTGTATCCATGCAAGTATCCATAGTGTTAAAAACTGTCTCTTATACACATCTGACGCTGCC
>ERZ1026848.444-NODE-444-length-23368-cov-10.652340_pt1 | contig 23368 bp, 12 predicted proteins | sample MGYA00380154_ERZ1026848 | MGnify/ENA primary metagenome ERZ1026848 (study PRJEB33269, sample SAMEA4719790) | human gut metagenome | biome: human-associated habitat; feature: organic feature; material: feces | place: Cameroon | collected 2013-10 ...
TGCTATTTTCTATTGTTTCTATCTACCTACAAAGGTACAAAAAATAATTGAAATATGCAAATAAATAGCTGATTATTAAGTGGTTATAAATGTTAAAAAATCTATTAACCACTTATGATTTCAAATCCGGCGGAACGCCTAGCGGGCTTGCGTTCTTTTATTTTATACCTCATCCCCAAACGATGCACGGATAAGTTTCTCTCTAATATCCGGATAAACATCTTCTGAAAAATAGCCTTCTAGACCATCCACGATTCTCACGTAAATAGCGTGGTTATACACTTCCTTACCTTGTCTGACTCCCGTAAGGTACTTTGGACCCAGCTGAATGTCGGCTGCGAACGCTGCGCAGTTAATCTCATTGTCATGCATGATCTGGCGCAATGTTTTGCCAAATAAATGCATGTCAATGTCAATTTTACTTTTGTACATTGTTAAATTAATTTAATGTTTTAAAAATCTATACTTGAAAATTCCCACTATGGGAATCGACCTTTCAGTCCTTTTTTGTAACTTTGCGATATGAAACCAGCGAGATACTGACTATCCCCAACTCCTTTCACTCAATTATGTAAACGGAACAATCCGCTTTACCAACAATAGTAGATGATAAAATGAAGAAAAAAGTATCACAATTCGCAAACATGACCAGCAAGACTCCCATACTGGGAGACCTCGAAAGCCTGGTTTCATTTATGAAAACCGATGAGAAACTCAAGTTCCTCACCCAGTCCTACCGCCAAACCGGCAAGAAAACCTTTAAGGCAGATGCGCCCCTCTTTGCCCCAGCCTGCCACCTCGAAGGAGGCAAGGGCCAGGACAACATCCGGGAACTCACCCACCTATCTCTCGTAGATTTCGATGAGCTCTTCCCCGAAGTGCCTCCCGATATCACGGCTCTCAATCCCCTGAAGCAGAAGCTCTGCGCCGATCCGCATACCCTACTCTGCTACATCACGATGAGCGGCAACGGTATCCGAGTCATCTATCCCTTTCTCGGAGATGACTACCCCGCCGCCTTCGCCAAGGGCAATGACTACTATCAGCAGCTCATTGGCAAAAATGCTGACTTTCAATGCAAGAACGTCAACCGACTCAGTGGACTCGCCTACGATCCCGATGCATACTACAATTCCGATGCTATCTCTTTCTCAGCCGAAGAAATCTCTCTATTCCATACCGAGACAACTAAGAAAAATCAGAAACAGAAGAAACTGGACCGCATCAACACCTACTACGAGCAAATCATCAAGCCGAAACTAGACAACGACAAGATTATTTATCAGCCAGGCAAGCACAACAACTATGTGATGCGGGCGGGCTATATGCTCGCCAGAAAGCGCTATGCCCATGCCGATGTACTGAAGTGGGCTCTCCAGAAGTTCCCCGAGTATAATGATGTGGAACAGGTCATTAAGTCGTGCTACGACAACACCCCCGGAGCCTCCAGAAAGGCATCTGGAGGAGGTGGAGGAGGCGGAAATGGCGGCAGTGACAACCGCTTCGCATCGGTCGAGGAAATCAGAATTTTTCTCGATGGGCATATCCGTCTCCGATACAATCTCATCACCCAGCGATACGAGTTCCTGAAAATCTCAGAAGGCACATCACCTTCCGCCGCTTCCGACAAATCGCCAAAATGGCAGATACTCCTCGACCGACACGTCAACTCGCTCTGGACCAAGATGTCGCTCACGGAGAAGGTAAATAAGTTGGATATGCGCAATATCATTGAGAGCGATTATACGCCCGTATTCAATCCCTTCGAGGATTATTTCGCCCATCTCCCGCCCTGGAAGGAGGGCGACAAGGACTACATCGCCGAACTCGCGGCCACCGTGAAGGTGAAGGATACCGATAGCTCCGTGCTGAGCTTCGAGGAATGCCTGAAAAAGTGGCTCGTGGCAATGATTGCCGGTTGGCTGGACGAAGAGGCGGTCAACAATGTCATCCTGGTCTATATCGGAAAACAGGGTGCCAACAAGACCACCTGGTTCAATCATCTCCTTCCGCCGGAGCTGAAGCAGTACTTCTACACGAAGACCAATGCCAAGCGAATGACGAAGGATGATCTCATCGCCCTCTCGCAGTATGCCCTCATCTGCTGCGAGGAGCTGGATACGATGTCGGCATCAGAGATGAACCAGCTGAAGGCTGCGGTGACGATGCAGTATATCAACGAGCGAGCTGCCTATGCCCACTATGCCGAGCAGCGCAAGCATATCAATAGCTTCTGCGGTACGGGCAACAATCCCGAGTTTCTGAACGATCCTACGGGTACCCGCCGCTGGCTGCCTTTCGAGGTAGAGAGCATCGTCTCCCCTCGCCAGCATCCCTTCAATCATCCCGGCATCTATGCCCAGGCTTACGCCCTCTACAAGAGCGGCTACCGCTACTGGTTTACGGATGAAGAGATAGAGCGGCAGAACCGGCACAACAGCAAATTCGAGACGCCACGCCTCGAACAGGAACTGGTGGATCTCTACTTCCGGAAGCCTTCGGAGGGAGAGACAGGGGAGTTTGTGTCCGTAGCCCGGGCGATGCAGATCATCGGCTGCAACATCACTCAGAAGCTGAGCAGCCAGAAGATTGGCAAGGCATTCAGCGACCTGGGTTTCAAGAGGTTTCGCAATACAAGATGCCGTGGTTTCATCGCCATCATCCGTACGGCTGAAGAGATCAGGAACTATCAGATTTCCCTGGGAATCGATGCCAGCAGCAACCTTCCATTCTGATGCCGTTTATGACACTATGACACTTATGACACTTGTTTTCTAAAACTTTCCTCACGCGGGCAGGCAGGAAAAATTTTCCAGAAAGGCCTCCCGCCCGCCTACGTGAGAGAGATTTCAAGAAAAGCCTGTCATAAGTGTCATAAGTGTCATACCGGAGCAAAAAATCTCCAGCATCCTAAGTAAGTCACTCAGGCATCCTAAGCAAGTCACTTACGGCTCGTAAGTAAGTCACTTAGGCATCCTAAACAAGTCACTTTTAAATTTCAATCAATATGGAACAGAAATGTTATTCCAAGCAAGAGTTAGCTCTTGAGTATTTCCCTGATGCCACACCCGAAGTGGCAAGTGCCCATCTCAGAAGATGGATCAACCGCTGCAAGCCTCTCCACGATGCTCTGGTGAAGAGCGGCTACACCAAATGGTCGAAGGAATTCAGTCCGATACAGGTAGCCCATATCTTCGACTATCTGGGCGAGCCATAGGAAGAAAATCATTCTTCCGGGCTTATCTTCAGAAAAAGACGTGAAAATCAGTGAGAAACCGTGAGTAAACGTGAGAAACCGTGAATGGCGGATTCTGAATGTTGTATCTTTGCATTGTGATTCAGAAAGAACCACGGGCAATGCGCAGCGCCGATTAACTTTAATAATTTAACCATTTAAACGTTATGATCAGAATTGTCTTATACCAGAACACGAACCAGAAGATTGCCGAAGCTTACGGCAAATGGTTTCCACGAGTAGTATCCGATGAAACCATCGGACTCGAAGAGCTCGCCGCTCACATGGCTAGCCACAACACCCCTTACAGCAAGGGTGCCATCCTCGGCATGCTTACCGATGCAGCAGCCTGCACCAAGGAGTTGCTCCTCTTGGGTAAAAATGTAAAATTTGCCGACATAGCTATTTTCTCCCTCGGACTGAAGGTGAAGGGCGGTGCACCTACCAAGGAGAACTACAACGTGGGGAAGTACATTTTGGGACTGAAGTTGAGAGCCAGAGCCACTGGCGAGCTCAAGACCGAAAATCTTGACACCTCTATCAAGCTCATCAATCTGGCAGCTCCAGCTACGGAGAATCCGGATGATGCCGGCAAGGACAACCCATCAGGTGGTGGCAGCCAGACCACAGGTGGTGGAGGCAGCCAGACTGGTGGCGGTGGCAACACCGATAACACCCAACAGGGTGGCGGCGGAACCACGGATAGCGGTTCTACAGAAGAAGGCGGCGACAACGTAAATTTTTAGCCGAGAATCGTAAAATCTGAAAGAAGGGAGCCGTATGGCGTCAGGGGCATTCCGAGAGCATCAAGAGGCAGGAATCATCTGCAACAATCATCAAAAGCAAGCTCTGCACGGGTGCCTGGGTTATAGGGGTTCCTTCTTAGGATATCTCCCTGGTTATGAACTTTTTAGTTGAATCAAGTTTTAGTAAATCAAGTATTAGTAAAGTCAATTTTTAGTAAATCAATTTTTAGTAAATCATCAGACCATGAGAAAAGAAACCATCAAGAAGATCATCAATCTTATCATCACGGTACTTACCGCCATCGCTTCTGCCGTCTGCGTGCAGAGCTGCAAGGGATTGTAATGAATCCCGCATCAGTATTCAGAAATCGTTATTCAGAAATCGTTATTCAGTAATCATTAACAAGAGTTGCCTATGATCAAGAACAGAAAGATCAATTTAATCGTCATCCACTGCAGTGCCACCCGAGTTACCCAGGACTTCACGGTAGGCGAGTTGGAGGCATGTCATTTAGCCCGTGGTTTCCGTGACATCGGTTATCACTATTACATCACGAAGGACGGAGTGATTTATCCGTGCCGTCCGGAGTCGGAGCCTGGCGCTCATGCCCGTCATTACAACGCCCACAGCATCGGCATCTGTTACGAGGGTGGTCTGGATGCCGAAGCCCGTCCTGCCGACACCCGCACGCCAGCCCAGAAGGCTGCGATGAGAGAGCTTCTGAAGAGCCTCTGCACCGACTATCCTGAAGCCGAGATCCTGGGTCATAGAGATCTCCCTGGCGTTCACAAGGAGTGTCCATGTTTTAATGTCAAGAAGTGGCTCTCCAGCATTCATTTCCACATATAATTTTCCGTACTCTTCTCATATACTTTCATTTCCACTCCCCAATCTTATGTCCCGCATAAGGTTGGGGCTTTTTCGTATAAATCTAGAAAATGCTGCCATTTATGCGATTTTCTGCCATCAAAATTTGCCCATCTTCTACATTTTTATTAAATTTGCACGAAAAAGCATAAAATATACAGGTATATGACAGCATTCTCATCAGGACAAAGAATCTGTGTCAGAGGCGAAGAGTTCCGAATCACTCGTGTTGAAAGAAACTACGATGGCAAGGAAATTCTATATGCTGATGGTCTCAGCGAACTTGTCGCAAACAAACACTATATCTTCGACACCAAAATCGAAGAAGAAAACAACAACAAAATCATGATTGTCTCTGCCACCAACACCCAGTTAGTAGCAGATGACAGTCCGCAATGCCGTGCCACCCGATTGCTGATAGAATCAACCATCCGTGGCAACGACTATTATTCCAAGAAGATTTGCGTTGCTCAAAAAGGTGCCTTCAATGTAGCCGACTATCAGATGGAACCTACATTGAAAGCACTTGAACTGCCACGCCCTCGCCTACTCATTGCAGATGGCGTAGGTCTGGGAAAGACCATAGAGGTGGGAATCTTCCTCAGCGAAATGATACGCCGAGGAAGAGGCCGCCGTATCCTTGTATGTGCTTTGAAAAGTATTCTTGCCCAATTCCAGGAAGAACTGTGGAATCGCTTCGCCATCCCACTGATGCGTCTCGACAGTACCGGCGTGGATCATATCCGCATGAACATTCCGATGAACAAGAATCCTTTCGACTACTATGACAAGACCATTATCTCTATCGATACGTTGAAGAATAATGGTAAGTTCCGTGCCTGGCTGGAAAAGACCCGCTGGGACATCATCGTCATTGACGAATGCCATACGGTAGCCAATGAAGGAAGTCTTCGTGGCCAATTGGCTCAATTCCTTGCCAACCATTGCGACAGTCTGATTCTCACGTCAGCCACACCTCATAATGGTTCGGCAGAATCATTTGCCAATCTGATGCGTATGCTTGAACCTACTTCCATTCCTCGTGATGGAGAATATACCAAGGAAGATGTAGAGAAGTATTACGTGCGCCGTTTCAAAAACGATATAGAAGACGAGAACATCCGCCAGAACTTCCAGGAACGAAAGGTGATTTCTGTTGATGTGGAACTGGCTCCTCAGGAAGAGGCGCTGCTTGCCCTGCAACAGAAGATTAAATTCCGCTCCCTGAAGGATGAGACCGATGAGGAGCATCGGGATCTCCTCTTTGCCTTCTCCCTGTTCAAGACCTTCCTTTCCAGTCCTGCGGCTGCTTTGAAGGCAGTCAACAACCGACTGGCAAAGGACCACAACAATACCGAGGAACTGGAGAATCTGAAAGGAATCCTGGAAGAGATGAACCAGCTGCAGATTGACTCCCGCTATGAAGCCTTCAGAAACAAGTTGAAGGAACTCAAGTGGAAAGGTACCAAGAAAGATGAGCGTATCGTGGTGTTCACCGAACGCATCGAGACCATGAACTATCTGGCTGCCCGCCTGAAAGAAGACTTCAAGATGAAAGATGACCAGATTGTACTCTTCAACGGCAGTCTGTCGGATACCGAACAGGAAGAACTGGTGGCTGACTTCGGTAAGGAAGACAGCAAGATACGTGTGTTTCTGTCTTCTGACTCCGGTTCACAAGGTGTCAATCTGCATTATTACTGCCACTTGATGTTCAACTACGATATTCCTTGGAGTCTGATTACCCTGGAACAGCGAAACGGACGCATCGACCGCTATGGTCAGAAAGAGACTCCATACATCTATTATCTGATAGCCAAGAGTACGAGCGACAGTGTTCGCAACGACATGGCTATTCTCAAAAAACTGGTAGATAAGGAAGAGGAAGTACACAAGACCCTGGGCGATGCCCTCAGCGTCATGAACCTGTATAGCGCAGAGAAGGAAGCTGTAGCTGTAACCAAGGCCATCAAAACCCACGACACCCATTTTCTGGATACCAACCAGGAAGGCGAAGAGCAAAAGACCCGCCGTCGCCGGGGCGGTTTCTTCTCTCTCGGCAAGAACACGACACCAGCCAAAGAGCACAAAGTGCTGTACGAGCCTCAACTTAGCCTCTATCACGACGATATGCAGTTCTACCGTGACCTCTTTGCCGAACTGGAAAGCAAGGGGCGCAACGAACATGGAGAGATACAGGTGGTAGATGCTGAAATTCCATACGTGGAGGCAATGGAAAGCAAAGACCTGAAAGAGGTACTCTACGATATTCCTCGTGAAGCATTGCCTACCGATCGTGTCTTCCGTCTCTGCAACAACCGGAAGGTAGTCATGGATGCCATTGCAGATTCCCGAAAGGAAAACAATAACAACTGGGCAAAGTTCCAGCCTCTCTATGATCTGCACCCTATCATCCAGTATCAGCTCACCAAGTTGGCTGCATCCGTTCCTAAGGAACAGGCATTCGTGGTCAAGCATAAGATGTTTCCTCAGGATACAGCCCTCTTCCTGATGTATGGAAGTGTAGCCAATGGTTTGGGACAGACACTCGTGAGCAAGTTCTTCGTGGTACCGATGAATATCCAGAAGGGTACTCTCTGCGAGGCGCCTTACTCCTTGGATGATATGCTGAAAAAGTATCCGGATATGATGAATACCATCTATCAGGAGTCTGTGAGCGAGGAAGAACTGGCTCTACTCCAGGACATACTCTCTGATGCCCTCGAAAATGGAGAGACTCAATATATGTATAGCCGACAGAACGAAGAGAGTCACAAGATGAGCCAGCAACTCGAGATATACAGACAGAAACTTGCCCACTGGGCAAACCAGGCCAAGCAGCAGCTCAGTATCCAGTTTGGTGAGGATGTCGTCCAGTTCCGCCAGAAGGCATACAGCAAGGCAGAAGAAGAAATCGAAACCATCGTCAGCAAGCAAAGCCAGTTTAACAACGACTTGTTTACGCTCGACAACAACGAACCTTACATCAAGGTTTTAGCCGTATTCTTTAACAGATAAACTAAAACGTTATGGCAGAAAACGTAAAATATAAATTCATCCAGAATGTGGGAGACTATTTCCCTTCCGGATATTTCTCAGAGGACTTTATCGATAAGGTCCAGAAGGCATCAGGCTTGAACTCCGACCAGATGACGGAGCAGTGCAAGCCATACGTAAAACTTCGTGGCGAGTACGAGAAGTACAAGAACTACATCCTTAACACCCATCCGCGTGTCAAGGATGCCATCAAGCATACCCACGACTTCCACACCCAGCTGCTCAATATCCTGGGCTACGATACAACCTGCGCCTACCAGCAGTTCATCACCATCAACGAGGACGACCATTCCGTGGTTCCCGTGCGCCACATCCTTACCCGCAACGGCAAGACCACGATGCTCGTGATGGAGATGCAGCATCTCATCAAGACCGATGAGCAGGAACCAGCCGGATTGTTCGAGCAGCAGTATAATGTGGTGGAAGATGGACAGACTTCCTCTGTTATCATCCGCCACCAGCAGTACTATGCCGGTCAATGGAGCGAACTCTTCACATTGCCTAAAGACGAAGAGGCTCATATCTCTCCTGCCGTCATCAACAAGGCGATAGATGCTATCTTCCTTTTGCCGGAAGAGCACCGTCCTCATTTCATCCTGATGATGGCAGGCAACACGATGTTCCTGCTCGACTCCGACAAGTGGAACCGTGGAAGCTACCTGGAGTTCTCCATGGATGAACTTTTCTCGCAGGCAAGCATCTCTGCATTCCGCAAATACTACGCCCTCTTCCATCTGCTTATCTGCAAGGATACGCTGGCAGCAGACAGCGAATCGGTATTGATGGACAAGCTCGTAGAAGAAAGCTACAAGAGTGCCTATGAGGTTACCAAGGACCTGAAGGAAGGTGTGATTCTCTCTGTAGAGACCCTTGCCAACGAAGCCTTGTGGTATTGGAAGAAAGAATTAACCAATCCTGATACTACATTGAAGAGCAATCCGTTAAGCAGCATTGATTATACCGATGATACATTCGAGGCAGAAGTAAAGGACGACTGCCTTAACATCATCTACCGTCTGCTCTTCATCTTCTATGCCGAGAGCCGTGATGAACTGGATATCCTGCCTACCAAGGACGAGGTTTATAAGGACGGTTACTCGCTGGAGATGCTCCGTGACCTGGAGAAAGCACCGATGAGAACGGAAGAAAGCCGCAACGGTTACTTCTTCAACGACAGCCTCAACGACCTCTTCTGGCTCCTTGCCAACGGCTACCGCCAGGGGCAGCAGGATAACAAGAGCTTCTCGGTAAGAAAGATTGATTCTCCTCTTTTCGACAACAGAAGATTGCATCACCTCAAGGATGTAAAGATCCGCAATATTGAATGGCAGAAGATTATCCGTGCCCTCTCTCTGAGCAACCGCGACAAGCAGGTGGGCAGAATCAGCTACGCCAACCTCGGCGTCAACCAGTTGGGTAGCGTATATGAGAGTCTTCTCGCCTACCGCGGTTTCTATGCCGAACAGGATTATATCGAAGTACACAAGGTGGGCAAACCTGAGGAAGGAACCTTCCTGGTACCTTACAGCCGAATGGATGATTTCGAAGCTGACGAGATTCTATGCGAAGAACAGGGTGAACCTAAGATTCTGCCACAGGGCACCTTTGTCTATCGTCTGAATGGTCGTGACCGCCAGAAGTCTGCCAGCTACTATACGCCTGAGGTTCTGACCCGAAGCACCGTGAAATATACCTTGAAGAGTATTCTCGACGAGGTGGCTGAGGGCAAGCGCAAGGCGCAGGATCTCCTCGATTTGAAAATCCTTGAACCTGCCATGGGTGCTGCCGCCTTCCAGAACGAGGTAATCAACCAGCTTGCTGAGGCTTATCTCACCTATCAGCAACAGCAACGCCACGAAGCTGGTTTCAAGGAGTGGCGCATCGCTCCAGACCACTATCGTGATGAGCTTCAAAAGGTAAAGGCATATATTGCCACACACAATGTTTATGGAGTCGATTTAAACCCAACTGCCATAGAGTTGGGTAAGCTATCGCTGTGGCTGAACGTAATCCATAAGGACATGGAGACTCCGTTCTTCTCCAACCGTCTGGCTTTAGGCAATGCCGTGATTGGCGCCTGGCTGAAAGTCTATGACAAGAAGGATATTATAGGTCATTCTGTTACCGTAAAGGGCAAATACAAATTGCTTTCTAACGAATGGTGGACCAAAGCACCTCATAAGATTCACTTCAACAAGGTGAACTTCGAGAATGGAAAGGTAAAGAGTGCCGTAAAGCGTTCGGTGAATGAGATTTACCACTTTCTGTTGCCTGACAAGAACATGCTTGCCGTGCGCAGCATCAAGGATGTGTTCATCCCTGCTGATGCTACGGAAGAAGAGCGTTTGAAACTGAAAGAGACCCGCAAGGCGCAGATCAAGGGCATGAAGGAGATGCTGGATGACTGGACAGCCCCTATCAGCAGTGAGGAGTTCCAGATTCTGCAACGCATCTCTGCCAAGATTGATAAGCGATTGCTGGAGTACTTCACCTTCCAATGGGACATTGAGCGACTGACCAACAACAAGACCGACCTTTGGGGAATCTATGGTCAGACTACGCTGGAGTTTGGATCTCTTGCCGAAAACTATGCTGAGAAAGAGCGACTGAATGATACCCGCTACCGCCATAACAACGCATACTTCATTCTGAAGAATGTGATGGACTATTGGTGTGCCCTTTGGTTCTGGGAGTTTGATGATGCCCACGAGCTCCCTACCCGCCGTGAGTTCTGGAGTGACATCGAGGCGATTCTCCAGGTAAAGGACGAGGATTTGAATGCCCGTACCAAACGTGTCCTGCAGACTTATGTGGAGAAGGACGGTCAGCTTGGCTTCTTTGGAGAGAACCATCAGAACGACCTCTTTGCACAAGCCCAGTATGAGAACATGGCACACGAAGACCCTCATCATGATGAGGATACAGACTTGGAAGACAACGACGAGGTAAGCGAACTGAAGACACAGTCGAAGGAAGAGATCTTAGGCGACACCCAAGGTACCGTCCGCACCTTCTTTGATGATAGTATGCGCTTCAAGACCGTGAAGAAATATGCCGACCGCTACCACTTCTTCCATCCGATGCTGGAGTTTATAGAAGTATTCTGGCTGAGAGACGGATTCGATATTATCTGCGGTAATCCGCCATGGATAAGAAATGAATTTGATGAGCAAGGGGTAATTAGTGATAAATATCCAGAGATAGCTATACGCAAAGTCAGCGCACCAATTGTACGTTCCCTCAAAGAACAATTCTTGGAAAACAAGAGTATGTTGGAATTGTATATGGGCGAACTTTACAACAATACTTGTTCTGGAGTATTCTTGAATGCAGCTTGTAACTATCCTTTATTAATAGGTCAAAAAGCTAATTTGTATAAATGTGTTTTAACAAATTCATTTGATCTTTCATCAGATAAAGGATATATAGGAATATTATGTCCTGACGGAATATACGATGATCCAAAGGGCAACGACTTGCGCCGTGAGCTATACAAAAGATTGCGCTATCATTTCCAGTATCAAAATGAACTTCGGCTTTTTGCCGAAGTTGATCACCATACGGTGTATGGTGATCAACTTCTCGGCCCTCGCCGAAGTTCATCACCGTGCTTCGCTTCGCTCAGCAATTTATACCATCCTAATACTGTAGATGCTTGTTTTGCCCATGATGGACATGGATTGTGTGGCGGTATAAAAGATAAAGATGGGAACTGGAATACTGCTGCTCACAAAGATAGAATCGTAACTATAACAGAAAAAGAAATAGCTTTACTATCAGATACTTTTGAGGATGGAACAACTAAAGATTGCGCAAAGCTTGTTAGTATCCATTCACAAGAAATAATCAATGTAATTGAAAGAATTTCTGAATATTCTACGCACGTAAGGGATAAAAATCCAATCATAACTATGTCTATAAACGAGACACATGGTATAGATGATGGCATCATGGAACGTAAAGTTCAAATACCAGATGTTGATAACTATGGTATGATATATAGTGGTCCTCATTTTCATGTTGCAAATCCATATTACAAGACACCAAGAAAGAATTGTATTCTTAACTCCGACTATGACAATATTGACTTTATGTCATTAAAGGAGAACTATGTGCCTCGCTCTAATTATCAACCAATCATGCCTTTGGCACAATACAAGAATTTGTTTAAAGGATTTCAAAATGGACAAGATGAGGAAGGCAAGCCAACATATGATGATTGGCTAGATTATTATAAGGTAGGATTCCGCAGAATGATGGGACCAACTTCCGAACGTACGTTGATATGCGCTGTCTTGCGCAGCAAGACAGCGCATATCCACACAGTCATCTCGGCGGCGTTCCGCCGCCGAGATGACTGTGTGGATATGGCGGCATTTTGTTGTTCTTTGCCATTAGATTTCTATATAAAGACTGTTGGAGCAGTAGACTTATTCCCATCAAGAATGGCTTCATTTCCTCTCGGCGTAGCCGAAAAGTACCAGTCAGCCATGTACTCACGCACTCTCCTTCTCAACAGCCTCACGGTCCACTACGCTGACCTCTGGCAGAGTTGCTGGCGTCCAGAGTACGCTCAGGAAGAATGGTCACTCTCCGACCCACGCCTTAAGCCATTCACAGGCTTAACCGAGGAATGGACCTGGGATACACCTTTGCGCAATTACTTCGAGCGCCGCCAGGCTTTGGTGGAAATCGATGTGTTGGCAGCGATGGCATTAGGCTTGTCTTTAAAAGACCTGGAGCTTATCTATACCATCCAGTTCCCTGTACTCCAGCAGAACGAGAACGACACCTGGTATGATGCCAAGGGCAACATCGTCTTCACCTGCTCAAAGGGATTAAATGGTGTAGGCTGCGAGCGCAAGGAATGGGAATCCATCCGTGGCAACCTCAGCGAAGACAGCATGACCTACGAAGGCACGGAAGCCACCTACATCCACACCATCGACCCCAAGAAGAGCGAAATGTATGGTGGCGAGCAAGTAACCTACTATGCCCCTTACACGAAGTGTGACCGCATAGCCGACTATCGCCGTGCCTGGGCATTCTTTGAGAACAGACTTTAATTTTGCACGCGCGCGTGCAAAATCTACCAAACGAACTCGCAAGAATATGAAGACTATACATAACAGCATAAGCGAACTTGAAAAAGTTCTGCAAGAATATAAGCAGTTGGGCATACAAGACCAGATAGACCATAAAAAGTTTTATCTGTACTCCATCATCACCCACTCCACAGCCATCGAAGGTTCCACCGTAACCGAGATAGAGAATCAACTCCTCTTTGACGAAGGCATCACTGCAAAAGGAAAGCCGATGGTGGAACAACTCATGAACCTGGACTTGAAACAGGCTTATGAGCAAAGCATGATTTGGGCAAGCGAACACCATTCGTTCTCTATCCAGATGCTAAAGAATCTCTCAGCCATCTTAATGCGTAATACAGGCAGTCATTATAGTACGCTGATGGGTGACTTCGATTCCTCAAAAGGAGACTTACGCTTGGTGGGGGTTACAGCAGGTATTGGAGGACGTTCATACATGGACTACAGAAAGGTGCCAATGAAACTGGAAGAGTTTTGCAAACAGATGAATGAGCGCCGAGAAGCCCTGATCAAAAATCCCAATCCTATCGATGCTTATCTGCTCAGTTTTGATGCACACGATATTCTCGTTACCATCCACCCATGGGTAGATGGCAACGGCAGAATGTCTCGTCTCATTATGAACCATATACAATATGAGTTTGGTCTTATCCCTACCAAGGTAGTCAAAGAAGACAAAGCCGAATACATACAAGCCTTGAATGATTCAAGGGAAGAAGAAAGCATGGTTCCTTTCCAGCTATTCATGATCAAGGAGCATATCAAGAATCTGAGAAACGAAATAGCAGAGCATAAAAAATCACAAAGCGAAGATTTCGCTTACCTGGAGACCAAGGTGGACCAGAAAGGTGGACCAGAAAAAGGAAAGGTGGACCAGAAAAAGGAAAGGTGGACCAGAAAAGTGGACCAGAAAAGTGGACCAGAAACTAGGATTTCCATCTTACAGCTCATACAAGAGAATGAAAGCATCACTTCAAGAGAGATGTCTAACAGATTGGGAATCAATCGAAGTGCCATATCTAAACATCTCAAAAAGATGCAAGAAGAAAACATCATTCGTCGTGAAGGCTCACAAAAGTCAGGCCGATGGGTTATCATTAAATAAAACAAGCAGCTTATGTTACCTTTGCAACAAGCATACGAGGTACGCTCCGCCGTACTCGAATATATCAAAGCCACTTTCCACTTCAAGGACAATGAAGTGGGAAAGGCTTTCTACCAGTTTATTGAGGATTCCAGAAACGGACTCTTCAAGGGTCCTTATGTCTCCCTGAAAACTCCCTTTGTAAAGGCAAAGGAAGAAGAGCAGATTCCCTTGGATATCCGTCCGCCGTTTACTCCTCACCTGCACCAGATACAGGCTTTCCGCCGTCTGACCACCCACGATGGGCATCAGCCGGAACCTACCCTGCTCACCACAGGAACCGGTTCGGGAAAGACCGAGTGTTTTCTCTTCCCGGTACTCGACTACGTATATCAGATGAACCGGGAGAAGGTTTGCCCGGGCGTGAAAGTCATCATCCTCTACCCTATGAACGCCCTGGCTAGCGACCAGGCAAAGCGTCTTGCCGAAGCCATTTGGGGAACGGAGGAAGAACACCCGTTGAGAGGAAAGGTAACAGCCGGACTCTTTATCGGTGAAGGCACGAACCCCAAGGAACACCCTACCCAGATGGGGAAAGACCATATCATAGAAAACCGAGACAGCATCGTACATGGCGAAGTTCCCGACATCCTGCTTACCAACTTCAAAATGCTCGACTATGCCCTGATGCAGCAGAAATATACTCCCTTGTGGCGAGGCAACCTGGGAGCCAGAGAACCGATGCTCAAGTTCCTGGTATTGGATGAGTTGCACACTTACGATGGCGCCCAGGGCACAGATGTAGCCAACCTCATCCGACGCCTGAAGCTGAAACTGAATCTGCCGGAGCACCAACTTACCCCAATAGGAACAAGTGCCACCATCGGCAACAAGGAAGACTCCAAGCAACTGCTGTGCGAATATGCCAGCAGCGTATTCGGTGAAGAGTTTACAGCCGAAAGCATCATAGAAGAGCATCGTATCAGCGTGGAAGATTTCTTTGCAGACATCACGGAAGATGGACTGCCGGAGAAGTATGATCTGAAGCGATGCACCCTGAAAGAAACCAAGACCGTGGAAGCCTACCTGCGCACCATCCGACAGATCTGGTTGCCAAGCTGCAAAGCCGACCGGGCAGAAATAGGCGCAAGACTCAGAAAACTGCAGATATTCAAGGACCTGCTGAGCGTTACCACCCAAGGCATCATCACCATGGAACAGCTGGGCAAACAGTTGGGAAGAAAGAATGCCGGTTTTCAGCGATTGCTCCTCAACTACCCAGCCTATGCGAATATAGCACTGGAGAATATGCTTGCCCTGATATCAGAGGCTAAGATGCCAGGCGGAAGGTTTCCGCTGCTCTATCTCCAGGTGCAGCTGTGGCAGAGAGAACTGAGTGGCATTCAGCGGTTTGTACAGAATGAACCGGAGTTCACATGGAGAGACAGCATCCCTATGGACGACCGCATCTCCCTGCCTATCTACTTCTGCAGAGACTGTGGAAGCAGCGGTTGGATTACCACCAAGAAGGCAACCGAGCGGAAGTTTGCTACAGATGCATCAGCCATCAATACAGCATTCATGGATGGGGACAAGGATGTAATTCTTATGAATACAGAAAACAGGAAGAATGAGCCTATCGAGGATTACATCAACCAAAACGGAGTAAACCAAACTCTCTATATCCATCCAGACGACCTGACCATCGGTGCGAAGACCGACCCTGAAGTGCTCAGAGTAAGAGTACTGAGCCGCAGGATATTTGCCCAGAATGGCAAGTCGCTGTTCCTGGACAAGAAGTGCCCGCTCTGCATGAGCGATTCACTCACCATCGTGGGCGGCAGAACCACCACACTATCGTCGGTGGGCGTGAGCCAAATCATGGCAAGCGACATGGACAGCGAGGATGCGAGCAAGCGAAAGATGCTGAGTTTCAGCAACTCGGTACAGGATTCAGCCTATCTGGCTGGTTACTATGAAATCAGAACCTACCGCTTCCTCTTCCGCCAAAGTATCCAGCAATATCTCAAGACGATAGACAAGCCCGTCAGTCTGGAAGAGTTGCAGGAGGGTTTTAAGAAATACTGGAAAGCAAGACTGGAGGGCGACGAGTACTACTATCGCTTCATACCAGACGACCAGATAGAGAAAATAGACTTGAAAAAGAACTATCGCAACCCTGCTACAGGCGAACTGACCGATAAGTTCAAGAAAGAGTTTGACCTGAGAGTGGATTGGGAAATCTGCTCTGAGTTTGGTATGATGTCAACCCGAGGTCGTACTTTGGAAAAGATGGGTTCCAGTGCTACCCTGTTCAGGGAGAACGACCTGCGCCTGGTATTCCACAAAATGGAAACATGGCTGAACGAAAACCATCTTGACTTTATATGCAAGGAAGAACCAGCCTTCCTTCACTTTGCCAATGGCATATTGCATCGTCTGCGCCAGCGTGGTGGCATAGACCATGAATTCCTGCGTCTGTACCGCACGCAACAGTTGAAACCCGTGATGCTCAACTGGCCTCGCCAGAGCAACATCCACTTTCTGTATCGTGGATTCCGCTCAACCCGTGTGCCACACATGATAGGCTATCAGCCAGTGAAGACCAAAGAAGAAGTACTGGATGTGACGACTGTAAGAAACAATCGCCGCAACTGGTTCTACAACTATTTCATCAAGTGCCTGATACCACAGGATATGATGCTCCAGCCCAACGTAGAACAGATCAACGACTTCTATGTGATGCTGCTCAACACTATGACCGACTGTATGATTCTGGATAAGAAGGAGGCTCATGGCATGGTGAACTATGCCATCCGCCCGGATGCCATCTATGTGGAGGCAGGAGTCAGAAACCTGAAGTGTGACGAATGCGAATCACACCTGTTTGTTGGCAAAAGTGATACTTTGAGCGAAGGCACCCATTGCCTTGACTTCAAGTGCGATAAGGGAATTTACGAAGAAGGAGAATCGATGTCAGATAACTACTATCGCCAGGTATATGACAGAGAATCTTCTCCCCGTATCTATGCACACGAACATACAGGACTTCTGGACAGAGAGGTAAGAGAAAGGATTGAGCATGAGTTCAAAGACCATACCGACGAAAACGGCAAGCCACTGCAGCATGCCATCAATGTACTGACCGCCACCTCTACCCTGGAGATGGGTATTGACATCGGTGACCTGAACGTAGTAGCCAATACAGGCATTCCGCCCAAGCCAGGCAACTTCCTGCAGCGCATCGGACGTGCGGGTCGTAAGGAAGGTTCGGCTCTGGTGCTCAACTATGCCAAGGCGGGCAAGCACGACATGTTCTACTTTGCCTCCCCATTGGAGATGATGGAGGGTGAAGTGAGCACTCCAGGATGTTTCCTGGAGGCTAGAGACATCTTGCGCCGCCACTTCCTAGCCTATTGCATTGATTCATGGGTAAGTGCAGACAGCAACAACGAGATTCCGAACGTGCTCAGGGAACTGCATCTCAACCATACTCTGCTGACTGATCCGAACTTCTTCATCAATCGAATATTCGAATACATCAAGGGAAATCTCATCCAGCTGGAAGAGAGATTCAGAAAGCAGTATCCCCAGAATACGCAACCCGTATTGGATGAACTCTTTGCTACGCTCGACTCCACCAAGTTCTATGAGCATGTGATCGTAGAGTTTGGAAACCTGATAGAGCGCATCAACCAGATACGAACAGAAAAGACCCATATTGGAAAGATGCTCAAGGAGATTCCTATGAACGATACGATGCGCCGGACAGAACTGCTAGATCAGAACAGAAGCCTGAGAGCCCAGGAAGAGATGATCAACAAGGAGATTGTTGTGGAGTTTATGACCAATGCCGGTCTGCTGCCAAACTACGCCTTCCCGGAAACAGGCGTCAAGTTGACCGCTACTATCTTCTCCAAGAAGGCATTGGGCGATGAGGCAGAAAATACGCCAGAACCAACTACCCTGGAGCTGGTAAGACCAGCCTCGCAAGGAATCAGGGAGCTGGCTCCCGACAACAAGTTCTATACACAGAAACTGAAGTTGCCAATCAACGGTTTGTCGCTGAAAGACAGAGCCGATTCAGTAAAGATGCTGAGATACTGCAGCGACTGCGATGCACTTGCCACCGAAGACATGCCAGAATACAACCTGAATACCTGCCCTAAATGTGGCAGCGATTCCTGGCACGCCAACAAGCATAAGTTTCTGAAGTTTACGGCTGCACTATCCAGCTGTTACCGCGACAAGGCTGCCATCAACGACAGCAAGGAAGAGCGTGAGGAGGAGTTCTACAAGACCATGAAGCATTTCCGTTTCGACCATAATGGAGCCATCCATTCGTATGGTCTGAAAAAGGTGGGCTTCGGTATTGAGTTCTGCAAGGACGTAACCCTGACAGAGGTGAACTATGGCAGCAGGAAGCAGCTTGCCGACCAGGTAACCATCAACAAGCAGCAGCACATATCGGGACTGGGCTTCGTTACCTGCCAGTATTGCGGCAAATCGACTCCTGTGCTCTATGGCACAATGGACGCCAAGGAGATGCATCATCCTTACTGCAACCATAAGGAAATAGGTTATCCTGCCGATGCTGCCCATGCAGATACATTCGACAGTCTGTATCTTTACCGAAGCATGCATACGGAGGCTATCAAGGTATTGCTCCCTGTACAGCTCTTTGAAACAGAGGCTTCATCACAACTGTTCAAGGCTGGCATCGAACTGGGTATGCGCCATTACTACAAGAGTAATCCGGAGCACCTGCGCATAGACACCTACCAGGAATACAACAAGGCTACGCAGAACTTCGACAACTATCTGGTTATCTACGATACGATACCTGGTGGTACGGGCTATCTGTCGAAGCTATATAATAAGGTGGAGTTCTCAAAACTCATAGAAATCAGCTATGAGCATATCCGCAACTGTGAATGTCAGCGAGAAGGCAAGGACGGCTGCTACCATTGTATCCTGAGCTATGGGAACCAATGGCAACGCCAGAACCTGAGCCGTGCAAGAGCTGAAGAACTATTCAAGAAGATTGTTGACCAATTGGATCATTGGGAAGACATCAACGGTTCTGTGGGCAATATCACGAGCAGCGGTGTCATTGAGGATAGCGAGTTGGAGATTCTCTTCGTCAAGACAATGGAGAATGTCTGCAAGAAAAAGCACTGGAATTGGAAGAAAGAGGTGGATGCCGTGGACGAGACATATAACTATCAGCTTATCATCAAGGATGATGAACGGGAGATTAAATATATTGTCCTTCCACAATATAAACTGGGTCCATCGCTGGGCGTAGAGAAAACAACCGTTCCGGATTTCCAGTTTATCTGTGCCTATGCTCAGGTAAAGGGTCAGGAAGTGGATGTACAGAGCATCCCGCAATGGTCTGTATTCATGGACGGCTACGATTATCATGCCAGCAAGCAGAACCTTCGTTTCTACAGTGATGTTCAGAAACGAGAAGCCATCAGTCACTCTTCAGGACTTCCAAAACTCTCATGGACATTGACCTGGGAAGACATCAAGCCTTACATCTCACCCGATGAGAATATGGATGAAGCTACAGATGAACTGTTCGTCAGTTCTCCTAACCGCGAATTGTTGGCAGATTTTCAAAATGACCTCTGGAGAATGAAGGACTCCGTAAAGCGTTTCGTCTTCATGCTGTCCCACCCTGATCTGTGCTGTCTGAGAGAAGAAGCATTCTCATATCTTGCATCATGCTGGACAGATGAGAATCAGTATTTAGCATCGTATAGCCATATAGACCAGGCTGTGGATGAAAACGCAAGGACACAATACGCAGACTTCTCAGATAAAGAAGCTGATGAGTGCCATTTCTTCGTGAAGACCACATTCATTCCACGAAACACGCTGCTGGCAGGTTCTGCCTGGTATCCATACGATTGCGAAGAAGACTACCTCAACAGCGTGAGATATAAATGGGACATCAAGGAAGGACTTTCAGAAATCAACAAAGCCGACTGGACAGACTTCTGGCACCGATTCAATATCCTGCAATTCTTCAGCAACAAGGCACAGGAAGAGCCAACGGAACAGATAGACCTGGATGAAGTACTGCTCTACTTCCCTGGGCTGGAGAATATCGTAACGGAACTTGTGAACAACAAGATTCCATTCGATACCGATGGCGGTTTCTCTGTTATGGATGAAAACGGGCAGGTAGCTATGGAGGCTGCCATCAAGATAGAAGGCAAGGACATCGTGATAGATGATTTCTCAGACCGTCCCGAAGCTTACGACTACTTCGTGGCGCATGGCTATCAGGTATATACGCCTGAGACCTTCAACATTGTAGAACTTAAAAAGAATTGATAGATATGAGACTATTCTTAAGTGATTCATTTTTCGATAAATTCACGGAGTTGCCACGCAACGTCCAACAAAACGTGAGGGACTTCCAGAAGAAGTTCCGTCAGAATTCTCAGTCTTCTGCCATACATCTGGAATCCATCACCCAGTTTAAGGATTCTTCCTTGAAAACTGCCCGTGTAAACAAGGAGTATCGTGCCGTTGTGGGTGCATTGGGACAAGACAACTATATGCTGCTCTATGTAGATAAGCACGACAAGGCATACCGCTGGGCACAGAACAAGAAGTTCGTATGGAATGAGCATACACAAACCTGCCAGATCATTCCTATCGATATACAACAAGAAGAGGCATACGTAGAAGAAAACGGAAACTCTAATGATGCAACTGCCGAGAGTCCGTTCTGCGATATTACTGACGCTCAGCTGTTATCAATAGGTGTACCAGAAGAGCTGATCGGTATCGTCAGAAATATCAGAAACTTTGATGACCTGGACAAGGCAGAGAAGATGCTTCCGCAGGATGCTTTCGAGAATATCTTTGACGTGATGGATGGTAACGATATCAGCTCCATTATTGCCAATATAGAAGAAGGCAAGGCAAAGGAGGGAGAAGATACATTGCTGTCGAGCAACAACCGCCGCCGCTTCATCGAGATTACAACCGATGAAGAACTCGCCCGCATCATGGACGAAGGTATGGAGAAATGGCAACTTTTTCTCCATCCATCACAGCGCAAGCTGGTAGATAGCGATTACAATGGCTCAACCAAAGTGAGCGGTTCGGCTGGCACCGGAAAGACCATCGCAGCCATTCACCGTCTGAAATATCTCTGCCAGAGCAATATGTTCGGGAAGGTTCTCTTCACAACCTATACTACTGCCCTGGTAGAAAACCTGAGAGTACTTGTAGATAAAATGGGCATTGACAAGCAGAAGTATGCTCTCAACAACATTGATAAGGTGCTTTTGGAAGTAGCCAAGGAGTATAAGATTCTTCCGACAGATTTCCATGTATTGGATTACTCCGGTGACAAGGAATCCCTGGCTCTCTGGAGTGAGGTGCTTGACCAGAATATCTCTGAATTCGACGAACAGTTCCTTTATTCGGAATATATAGATGTAATCATCTATAATAACAATAAGGACTTGAAATCATACCTGCTGCAGCCTAGAACAGGCAGAACGAAGCCAATCACCCGCAAACAGCGTGTGGAGATATGGAAACTGAAAGAGCAGTATGAAGCCCTCAAGCAGGAACGTAAGAAAGTAGATCGCCTTGAATTGTTCAATATGGCGGCTAACTATATGAAGGAGCATCAGATTCATCCATTCAGTCATGTGATAGCTGATGAGTTTCAGGATTTCTCGAACCCGGAACTCCGATTCCTGCGCCAGCTTGTAGCAGAAGGAAGAAACGATCTGTTCCTGACGGGTGATCCATACCAGCGCATCTATAGTGGAAGAAAGATTAACTTTACTGCTGCCGGAATCAATATCCGTGGCAAGAAGAGCAAGAAACTGAAGGTAAACTACCGCACCACGGAAGAAATCAAGCGCATGGCTGTTGCCGTAGTGAAAGGTGAGAAATACGACGACATGGATGGCGGCGAAGAGAACAACAAGGGATATATCTCCTTGGTTCATGGCGAAAAGCCTTGCTACAGGATATTTGCATCAAGTAATGAAGAGGTAGAATATGTAATGAAGGTAGTGGCGGAATGTGAAAATAATGGCATCAGTCTCAACCATATCTGCATAGCTGCCAGAACCCGGGCATTATACAAAGATGTTGTTGACGGATTACATCACAATGATATTCCTTATCAGGAGTTGAAAGGTGGAAACGCTACGGGTAATAAAGAAGGAATCTCACTCTGTACATTCCACTCGTTGAAAGGTTTGGAATTCCGCATAGTTATTCTGGTTGGTGTAACAGAACGGAGTATGCCATCAAAGGAGACTTCCAGTAAACCATTCTCTATGATGGATGGTCCGGAACGCAAAGAGTATCTGATGGGTATCCGCTCCCTACTCTATGTAGCCATCACCCGTGCCAGACAGATGGTATTCATCAGCGGATGGGGAGAAGCAACAGGATTACTGGAAGTGATGGAATAAAATCTGTGAAATCTATGGGTGATATGCGGAAGGGAGAAAGCATTAAAACTTGTAAAAAACGGGGATTATCTGAGTTTTTTGTTTTACCTTTGTACCATCAATTACAGATAGAGACAAATATATTAAATAATATGGAAAATAAAAGCAAAAAAATAGAAGAGATTTTCAAACAGGATCTGAGCATGTATCTTGTTAGCAGACAACGAGTTGACGACCAACTTCCGGATGCTCCGGATATCGAGGAGCTGTGGGCGAAGATTGGCGAAAGCTATCTGCCTGACGCCATGCGCGAGTTCAGCAAATACCCTACCGTGGCTCTGGGATGGATTATGTTTGTAGGTATGGCCATCGCCAAATACTGGGACGAAGACTGGGAGCTGTATGGTAAGGTAGATAATCTTTATGAATACCTGCGCGACCGCATTGATTTCGACCACATGGATGACTATATCCTCGACCAGGTACTGCTGCTCGACGAGAACGAGCACAAGGCTACATCTACCATCGTTGCAGAGTGTGCGGCACGCACCTATACCCTGCTCATCCATCAGGGATATGAGCCTGGAACAGAGGCTGCTTTCCGTGGTTTCATTGCAGCTTTACATCAAATGTATCTGATGGGCGCTGCCATGGAACTGAAGAGACTGGGTTATCACATGACACAGCTGCAGTAATTAAAAAAGTTTAAAAAAGATTTTGTTATATGAAATAATAGTTGTACCTTTGCACACGATTTTCGGATAACAAAGCAAAAAATCACATTAATTTATATAACAAAACTTCTGTCTCTTATACACATCTGACGCTG
>ERZ1026848.446-NODE-446-length-23293-cov-8.206472_pt1 | contig 23293 bp, 19 predicted proteins | sample MGYA00380154_ERZ1026848 | MGnify/ENA primary metagenome ERZ1026848 (study PRJEB33269, sample SAMEA4719790) | human gut metagenome | biome: human-associated habitat; feature: organic feature; material: feces | place: Cameroon | collected 2013-10 ...
ATAATATCTATACTATAAGAGGCACGGAAATTAATTCCGCTTTCCTCGAAAACAAAAGGTTGATTTTAAAATTACAGTATAAGGAGAAATAAAAATGTCAACTTTTGAAAGAGTCCAGAAAATCATTTGCGAGCAGCTTGAGATAGACAGCCATCTTGTTACCGAGGATGCATCTATTTCCGGCGATCTCGGCGCAGACAGCCTTGATCTTGTCGATCTCTCTATGTCCATCGAAGAGGAATTCAACCTCGAAGTTCCCGACGATGTTCTCGATCATGTCAGAACTGTCGGCGATATCGTCAAGTTCATCGACGACAACGAGTAATTTATATAATCAATAGCAAAGGGGCTGTTTTGTATTGGATTCAATATGAAACAGCCTTTTTTACTGCGACGGAGGAATATAAAATGATACTGAAGAATGCGGATATTTTTGATTCCGAGTTTGCTCTGCGCCGCGCGGATGTGCGCGTTGAGGACGGCAAAATAGCTGAAATAGGCGAAAATCTAAACGGCGGCGAGGAGCACGACCTTTCGGGATGCGTTATCCTGCCCGGCTTTATCGACATACATATCCACGGCTGCGGGGGAGCGGATTTCTCCGACGCTCTGCCGGACACGCTCGAAACCATGTCACGGACTCTCGCGAGCTTCGGCGTAACTTCGTTCTGTCCCGCGTCGATGACCCTACCCTATGACAGGATAGAAAAGGCGTTTGAGAACGCGGCGGGATATCTCGGCAAGGAGTGCGGCGCGTATATCCACGGTATCAACATGGAGGGACCGTTCCTTTCATATGCAAAGCGCGGCGCGCAGAACCCCGAATATCTGCATGAGCCGGACATAGACGAGCTCAAAAAGCTCGATAAAATCTGCAAAATAAGACTTGTGTCGCTGGCGCCCGAGCTTCCGGGGGCTATAGAATTTGCGCGCGAGGCGTCGAAGATATGCACAGTGTCCGCCGCGCACACCGCCGCAACATTTGAGCAGGCGGAGTTCGGCTATAAAAACGGAATAACTCATACTACGCATCTCTTGAACGGCATGGATCCGATATATAACCGCAAGCCCGGCGCGGCAGTCGCGGCGCTCAGAGCCGAAAACGCCACGGCGGAGCTGATAAGCGACGGGATGCATATTCACCCGGCGTATCTCGCCCTGTTATATAAAATACTCGGCGAGGACAGGAGTGTCGCGGTCAGCGACTCCATGTGCGCCTCGGGTCTCGGCGACGGCGAATATGAGCTCGGCGGCACGACAGTGTATGTAAAAGACGGCAAGGCTCTGCTCGCCGACGGTACGATAGCCGCGAGCACGACGAATATTTTTGCTGAGTTCAGGAATATAATCAGCTTCGGCGTGCCCGTCCGCCAGGCGGTGAAATCCTGCACGATAAATCCCGCCCGCGCGATAGGCGTCGACGATGTGACGGGCAGTATAGCAGTCGGCAAGCGCGCCGATTTCACCGTGCTTTCGTCCGATTTGAAAGAGCTCGGGTGCGTTTATATAAAGGGAAAAAGGATATAAAAAAGTATGCAAATCGCCGCTTGTGTGGTATAATATAGTATCTTAGACTCAAAGCTCGGAGGCTGAACATGAACTTTCTTGTTATTGACGGAAACAGCATATTGAACCGCGCGTTTTACGGCATAAAGGTGCTCACGACGAAGGACGGCAGATTCACCAACGCCATCTATGGCTTTATGAATATTTTTCTGCGCCTCAAAGACGAGTGCCGGCCGCAGGCGGTGGCGGTTGCTTTTGATGTCAAACAGCCGACTTTCCGCCACGAGATGTACGGCGGCTACAAAGCGACAAGAAAGGGTATGCCCGATGAGCTTGCGCAGCAGATGCCCGTGCTCAAGGAGCTGCTTGAGGCGATGGGCGTGCCGATAGTCGAGAAGCCCGGATACGAGGCGGACGATATCCTCGGCACTCTCGCGCGCCACAGCGGCGACGCCGTCTGCACGATAGCCACTGGGGACAGAGACAGCCTGCAATTGGTGTCCGACAGCGTCAATGTTCTGCTCGCCGCGACGAAGATGGGCAGACCCGTGACCGACAGATACACGCCCGAGGCAGTGCGCGAAAAATACGGTGTTGAGCCGATAAAGCTCATTGATATAAAAGCCCTCATGGGCGACAGCTCGGACAATATCCCCGGCGTTGCGGGAATCGGCGAAAAGACCGCGGGCGATCTGATAGCCCGCTTCGGCTCAATAGAATATATCTATGACAATATCGACACGATTGACATCAAACCCGGCGTGCGGGACAAGCTGAAAAAAGACAGGGATATGGCGTTCTTGAGCAAAAAGCTCGGCACGATAAACTGCGATATCCCTATCGACAATAACCCGCAGAGCTATATTCTCAGAGCACCGGACAATTTCAAGGTCACGAGAATGCTTGCAGATCTCGAGATGTTCAAGCTCATCGATCGCCTCGGGCTCGAGATATCGAACACAGCCTCTGAGCCGCAGAAAGAGGAAAAGCCCGTCACGGTCTGCGCCGAGGATGATTTCGGCCAGCTGATGACGCGCCTTAAATCTGACGGCGAGAGCTATTTCCTCTGGGACGGCGAAAAGTGCCGTTTCGATCTCGGGGACAAAGTGCTCGTGTGCGACTGCGAAAATGAGAATTTTTATCCGTTCTTTATAAAGTTGCTCGAAGATAAAAATATAAAAAAATACACGGCGGATATAAAGTCGCTCTATTCGTTCGCGCAGGGCTGTTCGGCTCAGTGCAGGAATATGTGCGGCGACTTGGAGCTTGAGGGCTATGTCCTCAACCCCTCCGCCTCGTCCTATGACGCGCTGCGCCTTGCGGGCGAATATTCGGTGGCAGTGCCGGTTGAAAACGGCGACGAAAACGACTGCGCCGCCGCGTCGCTGAGAAAACTCTTTGCGGCTATGGACAAAAAAATTGAGGAAAACGGACAGCAGAAGCTGCTTCGTGATATCGAGCTTCCGCTCGCGCATGTGCTCTCTTCAATGGAGCAGACGGGCTTCGCCGTTGACCGCGACGGAATCGCGGAATTCGGCAAACAGCTCGGCGAGAGGATTGCCGAAATCGAGCAGGAGATATACTCCCTTGTCGGCTACGAGTTCAATCTGAACTCGCCCAAGCAGCTCGGCGAAGCGCTGTTCGAAAAGCTCAAGCTGCCCGCAAGAAAAAAGACAAAAAGCGGATATTCGACCGACGCGCAGGTGCTCGAATCGCTCGAAAACAAGCACCCCGCTGTGCGCGATATCCTCGAATACAGAACGCTTTCAAAGCTCAGGTCGACCTACTGCGACGGTCTGCTCAAGGTTATCGGCGAGGACGGGCGTATACGCTCGACTTTGAACCAGACCGAGACGAGAACCGGCAGAATCTCATCGACCGAGCCGAATCTTCAAAATATCCCCGTGCGCTCTCCGCTCGGGCGCGAGATGCGAAAGTTCTTTGTCGCGCGGGACGGATATGTGCTCGTTGACGCGGACTATTCGCAGATTGAGCTTCGCGTTCTTGCCCATATTTCGGGCGACCAAAACATGATAAAGGCGTTCAACGACAACACGGATATCCACACTGTGACCGCGTCTGAGGTCTTTGATATGCCGCCGCAGCTTGTCACTCCGATAATGAGAAGCCGCGCGAAAGCGGTCAATTTCGGCATAGTATACGGCATCGGCGCGTTCTCGCTCGCCAAAGATATCGGAGTCAGCCGCAGTGAGGCGGATGAGTATATAAAAGGCTATCTCAGGCACTATTCAGGCGTTGACAAATATATGCACGACGTGGTCGAAAAGGCGAAGAAAGACGGCTACGCCGAGACGATGTTCGCGCGGCGCAGATATTTGCCGGAGCTCACCGCATCGAACGCCAACACCCGCGCGTTCGGCGAGCGCGTGGCGCGCAATATGCCCATTCAGGGCACGGCGGCGGATATAATCAAGATAGCGATGATAAGAGTCTACGAACGCCTTGAGCGCGAGAATCTGGCGGCGAAGCTGATAATGCAGGTGCACGATGAGCTGATAGTCGAAGCGCCGGAGAACGAAAAAGAGCACGTGAGCGCCCTGCTCAAAGAGGAAATGGAAAATGCGGTCAAGCTCTCTGTGGCTCTCACTGCGGATGTCCATTCCGGGCGCACCTGGTATGACGCGAAAGGCTGATAAAACGGAGGAAACATGAATCTGGTTTTTGTTTGCACGGGCAACATCTGCCGCAGCCCGATGGCGGAGGGAATGTTCAAAAAACTGCTCGAAGAAAAAGGGGAGAGCGGCATCGACTGCTCGAGCGCGGGGCTTGCGACCTTTGACGGACGCCCCGCGAGCGACAACGCGCAGACGGTAGCCCTCGAATACGGAGTCGATATCTCGGAACACAGATCTCGTATGCTGACCCGCAGCATCGCGCGCAAGGCAGATCTGATAGTTTGCATGACCGATGAGCAGTATGAGACGCTCAACCGCATGATTCCCGACGAGAGACTCTATGTGCTCGCCGGCGGAGTTGACGACCCCTACGGATGCGATATAGAAATCTACCGCGAGTGCGCGAAGAAGATAAACGGCGCGCTGCCGGAGCTTTACGAAAAGATAAAGAGCGGGAGCTGATCGGTATTTTTGAAGTTGAAACGGTCCCGATGACGGAAAAATATATAGGCGGCGTCGCGTCGCTCGAGCGCGAATGTTTTTCGCATCCGTGGAGCGAAAAGTCGCTTCGGGAAGAGCTTGATAACGATCAGGCTCATTTTCTCTGCGCGGTTGCCGACGGCTGTGTTGCCGGATATATCGGCGTGCAGGAGATAGTGGGCGAGGCGTATATAACCAATGTCGCCGTGTCCGAAAAATTCCGTCGCCGCGGGATAGCGGAAAAGCTGCTCGAAGAGGCGGAGCGCGGCGCAATAAAACGCGGCTGTGTGCTGATAACGCTCGAGGTCAGGATTTCAAATGACCCGGCAAAGGCACTCTATAAAAAACGCGGCTTCAAAGAAGTCGGAACAAGAAAGAATTTTTATTCCGATCCGCGCGAGGACGCGGAGATAATGACAAAGTTTTTTGACAGATGAGGGTGAGCGAAATGAAGATACTTGCAATCGAATCCTCCTGCGACGAGACCGCGGCGGCGGTCGTCGAGGACGGCAGGCGCGTTGTTTCAAGCGTCATAGCGTCGCAGGTGAAGGAACATATACTCTACGGCGGAGTCGTGCCGGAGATAGCGTCAAGACGCCATGCGGAGGCGATATCCGGCGTTGTCGGCGAGGCGCTTGACAGAGCGGAGATGAATGTCGGCGATGTTGACGCGATAGCCGTGACCTATGCGCCCGGGCTTATCGGCGCGCTGTTAGTCGGCGTGAATTTTGCAAAGGGACTCGCATTTTCCGCGAACAAACCGCTCGTGCCCGTGCATCATCTGCGTTCGCATATCGCGGCGAACTATATAACCCACCCCGACCTTGAGCCGCCGTTTCTCGCGCTCGTCGTGTCCGGCGGTCACAGCCACATAATCGAGGTGCGCGACTACACGGATTTTCATATCATCGGCAGAACGCGCGACGACGCGGCAGGCGAGGCAATGGACAAGGCGGCGCGCGCCATGGGGCTCGATTATCCCGGTGGCGTGAACCTCGACAGGGTGTCCAAGAACGGCGACCCGAAGAGCTACAAGCTCCCGCGTCCGCATGTTGACGGGAGCGAATATGATTTCAGCTTCTCCGGACTCAAGACCGCTGCTGTCAATATCATCCACAACGCAAAGCAAAAGGGCGAGGAGATAAGCGTGCCCGATCTCGGCGCATCGTATATCGAGGCGGTCGTCAGATGCCTGCGCGAAAACACGGAAAAAGCGGCGCTGAACTTCGGCTTCGACAAGATAGTTCTGGCGGGCGGCGTGTCCGCAAACTCGCGCCTGAGGGCGGAAATGACCGATATCTGCAAGGCTCATTCATGGTCGCTGTTTATGCCCGAGCTGTCGCTTTGCGGCGACAATGCGGCGATGGTCGGCGCCCAGGGCTACTACGAATTCAAGGCGGGAAACATCGCTCCGCTGACCCTCAATGCGCGAGCTTCGATGCCTATTGATGAAATTGATAAATTTTTATCAAAAAAGGTCTGAAAGTTAACAGTTTCGTCATTGAAAAACCGAGTTTATTGGGGTATAATACATACTGGGTAAAGATGGTACCTTTCTTAATAGATTAGACGAAAGGAGTCAAATATCATGAAACATTTGACACAGAACAAGACAGTGATTGACTGGATCGAAGAGAAGATAGCTCTTGTATCTCCCGACGAAGTCATGTGGATCGACGGCAGCGAGGAGCAGCTTGACGCTCTGCGCGCCAAGGCCTGCGAGACCGGCGAGATGACCAAGCTCAACGAGGATCTCCTCCCCGGATGCCTGCTTCACAGAACCAAGCCCAACGATGTTGCGCGTGTTGAGAACCGCACATTCATCTGCGCCGAGAGCGCGGATCAGGCAGGTCCGACCAACAACTGGATGGATCCCTCCGAGGCTTATAAGATGCTCTACGATATAGCCAGAGACAGCTATAAGGGCAGAACAATGTATATCATCCCTTATTCGATGGGTCCTGTCGGCTCTCCGTTCTCGAAGATCGGCATTGAGCTGACCGACTCCATCTATGTCGTTCTCAACATGGCTATCATGACGAGAATCGGCAAGAAGGTTATGGATACTCTGGGCGACAGCAACGACTGGGTTCGCGGACTGCACTGCAGCTGCGACATCGACCCCGAGAAGCGTTATATCTGCCAGTTCCCGCAGGATAACACCATCATCTCCGTCAACTCCGCTTACGGCGGAAACGTCCTCCTCGGCAAGAAGTGCTTTGCTCTTCGTATAGCTTCCTATCAGGGCTGGAAAGAGAGCTGGCAGGCTGAGCATATGCTTATCCTCGGCCTCGAGAACCCGAAGGGCGAAGTCAAATATATCTGCGCGGCATTCCCGTCCGCCTGCGGCAAGACCAACCTTGCCATGCTTATCCCGCCCGAGGGATACAGAAACAAGGGCTACAAGATCTGGTGCGTCGGCGACGATATCTCCTGGATCAGAAAGGGTCCCGACGGCAGACTTTATGCCATCAACCCCGAGAACGGTTTCTTCGGCGTTGCCCCCGGCACGAACGAGAAGTCCAATCCCAACGCGCTTGCCGCGACAAGAAAGAATACCATTTTCACAAACGTTGCGCTTAACCTTGACAACAACACCGTCTGGTGGGAAGGTCTCGACAAGAATCCGCCCGAGAACGCCATCGACTGGCAGGGCAGACCGTGGAACGGCAAGACGAGCGAGGAAAAGGGCGCTCATCCGAACAGCCGCTTCACCGCTCCCGCTGTCAACTGCCCGTGCATCAGCTCCGAGTTTGAGAATCCGGCAGGCGTTCCGATCTCCGCTATCGTCTTCGGCGGCAGAAGAGCTAAGCTCGCTCCGCTGGTCTATCAGTCAAGAAGCTGGAATCACGGCGTGTTCGTCGGCTCGATAATGGCTTCCGAGACCACCGCAGCAGCAGCCGGCGCAGTCGGCGTTGTCCGCCGCGATCCCATGGCTATGCTTCCGTTCTGCGGCTACAACATGGCTGATTACTGGCAGCACTGGATCGACATCGGCGCAGGCCTCGACGAGGATAAGGCTCCGAAGATCTTCAACGTCAACTGGTTCCGTAAGGACGACGACGGCAACTTCCTGTGGCCCGGCTTCGGCGACAACATGCGCGTGCTTGAGTGGATAATCAAGCGCTGCGAGGGCAAGGTCGACGCAGAGGAGACCGCTATCGGCTTCGTGCCCAAGGCTGAGGACATCAACCTTGAGGGCATCGAGGACGAGGTCAGCGAGGATCAGCTCAAGGAGATCCTGAGTGTTGATAACTCCCTCTGGGAGGACGAGGCAAAGGGCATCGAGGAGTTCTACGCTAAGTTCGGCGACAGACTTCCCAAGGCTCTGAGCGACGAGCTCAGCACCCTCAAGGCTAATCTTGAGAAATAATTAAATAGAATTGCGGCAGACAGGATTTGAGCTTGTCTGCCGCTTTTTTATTTCTGGCTGCACTTTTGCCCGCAAATTGCGATGTGAATCGTAGGGACAGCCCTTGCGGCTGTCCGATATCGGCGCAGACCCAAAAAACAACAGCCGTGATTCTCAACGAACCACGGCTGCTGATATTTATTTTTGCTTACAGTGTCTCAAATCTCTTTACGCCCTTGCGCTTGAGCCTTGCGAAGGATATCGCGGTTATTATCGCTATTACTGCTGTCGCGATCATCAGTGCGAACACATTCGGCAGCACCTGCACCGCGAACAGATAGACCGCGATGAGCACGATGATATACGCCCAGCCGAGACACATCGCGAGCATGATGCCGAGACTCTGCTTGACCGCTCCGCTCTCACTGCTCCATGTGAGGTTGGGCATCCTGATATTCACTCTGAGCCCAGAAACGGCGCACAGGAGCGTGAATACCTGCGGCAGGATAATCATGACCGCCGCCGTGAGAAGCTCCGGCTTGAGGGCAATACAGAAGCATATGCTGCATATCAGCGCGGGGACGGCGGTGAAGAGCATATGGAGCTTCAGCTTCGCTCTGAGAATCTGCCACGAGGTGACGGGGAGTGAGCGGGCTATCCAGAGGCTCTTGCCCTCGAGGGATATCGCGGGCGCAGTGAGTATATTCATCGAAGAGAGCAGGCATAAAAGTAAGCACGCAAATGTCGGGGCGTATTCCAGCAAATCCTCGTCCATTCGGGTGACAACGCCGATAAACCAGTCGCTTTTTATCAGCGAGAAAACAGCGACGGCTATCATAAAGAGCGCCCCGAGCGAGCAGTTGAGCATATAAGACGGGCTCGAGAGGAAGTGGTTTATCTCGCGGCGCAGAAGCGCGCGGTCGGTGCCCTGCTGCTTGACCGTCTTCTCTTTGTAGACCGTCTTTGCGGTCTTTCCGCTGCTCGTGACGAGCTTTAAGAATGTGCGCGACATTATGAGCCATGTCGCGGCGAGCAGAGCGAGAATGATGAGCGAAATTATAATCGTCGGGAGAACATCGCCCGCGAACGCCTTGCCGAAAATATAGAGCGGATAGGCGGACATGCGCACCTTTGCGGCAACAGCCGCGCTGTTTGCAACGATGCCGGTGATTATCTCGTTCGCCCTGAAGTAGACATAATAGTAGCCGCCGAGAAACGCTATTGAAACTATAACTGTTATAATGCTCTTGTTTTTTAATTTGACTGCGATTTTTGCAACGACCCAGCCGAGTATGCACGACAGTATGAGCACGAGAACAGTCACCATAACGGCCATTATAACGGCTGTTATGCCGGATATTCCGGGGTGCGCGGTTATGAAATATACGCCGACGGCGGGGATTACCACAACGCCCGAATACATCAGCCCCATGAGATAGACTCCGATGAGGCGCGCCGCCATGATATCGCGCACGGGGATAGGCATCGAGAGCAAAAGGTCGTTGTCCTTTGCGTCATAGAGGCTTGAATATGTGTTGAACACGCTGCCGAAAACGCCGAAAAGCGCGGCGGTAGCGCCCATAATAGCAAAATAGAGCCAGCTCATGCCGTAGGTTATCAGCGGGCGCATCGAATATGACATATAGCAGAACATTCCGCCGATGGCAAAAATCATGAGCAATATGAACAGCACTATCGAGAACGTCGCCGAGCGGGTAGATTTACCCTTGCCAGTCTTGCGGTCAATGAAGAAACTTTTATTGAGTTCGAGAAGCTGTTTCTTTATCAGTGTTTTCAGCATTCTTCTCCCTCCAGTTCGAGGAACACGTTCTCAAGGCTGGAGTCGCCCTTGACCTCTTCCATTGTGCCGGAGCGAATGAGCTTTCCGCTTTTTATTATCGCGACCTTGTCGCAGAGCTTTTCGGCAACTTCGAGCACATGGGTCGAGAAGAATATTGCGCCGCCGGAGTTGCAGACCTCGCGCATCATGCCTTTTAACAAATGCGATGCGGCGGGATCGAGACCGACAAAAGGCTCGTCCATGATAATTAACTTGGGCTCGTGGATCCACGCGGAGATTATCGCGAGCTTCTGCTTCATGCCGTGGGAATACGCCGAGATAGGCTGCGCGAGGTCAGCGGTCAGCCCGAACATATCGGCATATTTATGTATGCGCTCGCGGCGGTCGTCGGCGCTGACACCGAAAATATCCGCGATGAAGTTCAGATATTTTATTCCCGTCATGTATTCGTAGAGGTCGGGGTTGTCGGGGATATAGGCTATGATTTTTTTGCAGGCGAGCGGGTTTTCTTTTATCGAGATGCCGTTTATCGTTATCTCGCCCTCGTCGAACTGCAGAATGCCGACAACGGATTTGAGCGTTGTGGTCTTGCCCGCGCCGTTGTGGCCGATGAAGCCGTATATCTCGCCGGGCGCGATATGCAGCGTCAGGTCGTCAACAGCCTTTTTCTCGCCGTAGGTTTTGGTCAGGTTTTTGATGTTAAGCATAACGTCTCCTTTTCGCCCGCCGGGGCGGACAGATATCTTTTCCCTTTTCTATATTAGTATATTTTGCGCTGCCGGTCAATCCGGCGGTGTTTTATTTTACGAACTCTTCACAAATCGCCGCGAATTTCTTTTCGCTCGGTATCTCGTGCGTTATGAACTTTCCGTTATAGAACAGCGAAAATGCGGTGTAGGCGCAGGGCGCGTTTTGAGCCTGATCGCGCGATGAGATATGCACGACGCTCAGCGGCAGGTTCATATCATTTGCCATATTTTCAATTATCGGAACATATTTTGCCGTGAACGGACACTGGCTTGTATAAAATATCTCGAATCCGCTGCCGTCAGTCTGAGCGCTCTTTGCCTGCTCACGAAAGCGCGGAGCGGGCGCGGACGGGTCAAACGGCAGATACATCAGCTCGAAATACGGCTCTGCCGAATCGGCTTTTATGAAGCCCTTATATTTCAGATACTTCGGGTCGGCGAGAAAACCGCGCTTCTTCGCCGATGAGAGTATACACAGCCCCGATTTGCCCTTTTCGCGGCTGTCGCGGATACATTCGTTGAGCAGGTCGTTTGAATATCCGTGCCCCTTGAAAGAGCCGGAGACCCAGAGACAGTCGATGAACATATAGCCGGGCGCGTCTATCGGCGCCCATGCGTTTTCGGCGGGGATATACTCAATAAAGCACTTCCCGCGCGCGTCGGCTTTTAAAAATACCAGACCCTCGCCGAGCCTTTCGGCAAGCCACTGCTTTTTTGCAATGACCTGCGGGTCCTTGGCGTTTGATATGGCGCAGCATATGTGCTCGCTCTCAAGATTTTCGGGTGACAGGCGAATGTAGTCCATGGTGTCCTCCAATAATAATTATAAAACATTTGTTTTATAACAGCTGTTATAATTATATCATACTTTTTGCCGATGTCAACACGAAGCAATGAAAAAAGGGTTGCCGCATGGACAACCCTTTATTTTCACTGCGCAAACTGGCTGTTGTAGAGCTTCGTATAGAATCCGTTCTTTGCGAGCAGCTCTTCGTGCGTGCCCTGCTCGGCGACCTTGCCGTCTTTCATAACGAGAATGCAGTCGGCGTGGCGGATGGTCGAGAGTCTGTGCGCCACGACGAACGAGGTGCGCCCCTGCATGAGTGTATTGAACGCATCCTGAACTTTCAATTCCGTTCTGGTGTCTATCGATGAAGTTGCCTCGTCGAGGATTAGCATCGGCGGCTTCATGAGCATGACGCGCGCGATGCAGAGCAGCTGCCGCTCGCCCTCGGAGAGTCCGTCGTCATCGCCGATGACGGTGTCGTAGCCGTTTTTGAGTCGCTTTATAAAGCTGTGAGCGCGTGCCGCCTTGGCGGCGGCGATTATCTCTTCGTCCGTGGCATCGGGCTTGCCGAACGCTATATTCTCGCGGACTGTGCCGTTCTTTATCCAGGTGTCCTGGAGCACCATGCCGAAATGATATCTGAGGCTGTGGCGTGTGATGTCGTTTATATTCTCGCCGTCAACCTTTATGCTGCCGCCGTCAACGTCGTAGAAGCGGAGCAGGAGATTGATAAGCGTAGTCTTGCCGCAGCCTGTCGGACCGACAACGGCTATTGTCTTGCCGGACGGGGCAAAGAAATCGAAGCCGTCGATGAGCTTTTTGCTCTTGTCATATGAGAAGCGGACATTGTCGAACTCCACGCTTCCCTCGGGGTCGCTGAGCGACGAACAATCTTCATCAGACTCCTCGGGCTTTTCGTCTATGAGCTCGAATATTCTTGCCGCGCAGGCGAGAGCGTTCTGGAGCTCCGTCACGACGCCGGAAATTTCGTTGAACGGCTTTGTGTACTGGTTCGAGTAGGCGAGGAAGCTAACGAATCCGCCGACGGTCACCATGCCGCCGATGGCGAATATTCCGCCCATGAGCCCGACTACGGCGTAGATAAGATTGTTGATAAATCTGGTGGTCGGGTTTGTAAGCGACGAGAAGAATATAGATTTGAGCGAATATTTGCGCAGCTTTTCATTGCTCTCGTCAAATCTTTCAACCGCTCTGTCTTCATATGAAAACGCCTGAACGGTCTTTTGATTCTGTATCATCTCGTTGATAAGCGCGGTCTGCTCGCCGCGGGTCTCGGACTGCTTTTTGAACATCGAATAAGTGCGGCGTGCTATAAAACGCGCCGTGAACAGCGATATCGGGGTCAGAACCACGACCGCAAGGGTGATGAGCGGCGATATAGTGAGCATGAAAACGAGCGTCACGGCTATCGTGACAACGCCCGTGAACAGCTGGGAAAAGCCGAGAATCAGTCCGTCGGCAAACTGCTCCGCGTCCGCCGTTATGCGGCTTACAATATCACCGTAGGGGTGGGAGTCGGCGAACGCCACGGGGAGGGTCTGCATATGCGAAAACGCCTTTGAGCGTATATCGCGCACGGTGTTATAGGCTATGCGGTTGTTGATGATGTTCATCACCCACTGGAGCACTCCGCCGACTATGGCGCAGATCAGAATGCCGAAAAGGCACTTCTTTATGACTTCAAAATCAACGTTGCCGTGTAGCTTTATTCCGTCTATCGCGCGTCCGGCGAGGACTGGGATATAGAGCGAGAGAATGACGCTTGCAACGGAGAGGATGAGCGAAAGGAACAGCAGAAGCTTCGAGCGGCCGATGACCGCGATAACTCGTTTGAAAACGGTTTTGTTCTTCACGGTTACGCATCCTCCTTTTCAAGCTGGGAATCGAAAATTTCTTTGTAGACTTCGCACGAGCGCAGAAGCTCGTCGTTCGTGCCCATGCCGACTATCTCGCCCTCGTCGAGAACGACTATGGTATCGGCGTTTCTTATCGCCGCAACGCGCTGGGACACGGTTATGACGGTCGGGGCGAAGTCGGTATTTCTCAGCGCCTTGTTCAGCGCCGCACCGGTGGCGTAGTCGAGCGCACTCGCCGCATCGTCGAGGATGAGCACCTCTGGCTTTCTGACGAGGGCGCGGGCTATGGTCATTCTTTGACGCTGACCGCCCGAGAGATTTTTGCCCTCCTGTTCGAGGACGAAGTCGAGCTGTCCGCTCTTGTCCTCTATCATCTGCTTTGCCTGCGCCGTTTCGAGCGCCTGCCATATTTCTTCGTCCGTGGCGTCCTGCTTGCCGAAGCGGATGTTATCCCTGACCGTGCCGGCGAACAGGGCTTTTTTCTGCGAGACGACGCCTATTTTCGAGCGCAGAGCCTTTGTGTCGTAGTCGCGCACGTCAACGCCGTCAACGAGCACGCACCCGCCGGTGACATCGTAGAATCGCGGAATAAGATTGACGAGCGAAGTTTTGCCCGAGCCGGTCGAGCCGATAACACCTATCGAGCTGCCGCGCTTTATTTTGAGGTCGATATTGTGCAGCGATTCCTCGCTACCGTTATATGACAGGCACGCCTTGTCAAACTCGACCGAATATTCGCTGTTTTCGTTGCCGTTAGTGACAGTGCCGGGGACAGTGCCGGGCTCGATATCGAGCACCGATTGAATTCGGTTGCCGCAGGCTATCGCCTTTGTGACGCTGATTATGAGATTCGCGAGCTTTATCAGCTCAACGAGTATCTGTGACATATAGTTGTAGAGAGCGACGACCGCGCCGCGCGATATTGCGCCCGAATCGACGCGCAATGCGCCGATATATATCAGCGCGATTATCGCGAGGTTTATGAGCACGAAGGTTGCGGGGTTCATGAAAGCGGATATCCTGCCGACAGCTGTCTGCATCTCGGTCAGGGCGTTGTTCTTCGCGTCAAAGTCCGCAATTTCCTCTTCCTCTTTGCAGAACGCTCTGACAACGCGGGTGCCGAGCAGGTTTTCGCGCGTCTTGCTCAGCAGCCCGTCCAGTTTCTGCTGAACCTTGCGGTACATCGGTATGCACACGAGCATTATCGCGAACACGACCGCGGCGAGAGCGGGCACCGCAACGACGAACACGAGCGACGATTTTGCGTCGACCGTGAACGCCATTATCACCGCGCCGAAAACGACGAACGGCGAGCGCAGGACGAGGCGAAGAGTCAGGTTCGTTCCGGTCTGCACCTGGTTTATGTCGCCCGTCAGGCGGGTTATGAGCGTCGGCGCGCCGAGCGAATCGAGCTGGGAATAAGAGAGCTTGCCGATATGCTTAAAAAGCGCGTGGCGTATATCGGAAGCGAAGCCGACCGACGCTTTTGCCGAGAAATACTGCGCCACAAGCGTGCTGCAAAGACCCAGTATGCCGAGCAGACCGAGCAGCAGGCAGCGTTTGATAATATAAACCTTGTCGCCGTTCTCTATGCCGACGTCGATTATCGTCGAGACTATCAGCGGAACAGTCAGCTCGAACGCCACTTCAATGAGCTTGAAAAACGGCGCGAGAATACTTTCAATTTTGTATTTTTTCAAATACTTCAAAAGCTTTGACATGCTATTCTCCTCTTTTATATATTGCATTCTATAATGGTATATAATACCCTAAATAATACCATGAAAACGGCTTTTTTTCAAGATGTTGCGGCTATTTCCCGTTCCTTGACAGAGACGGGGAGCAGTGATAAACTTATGCGTTGTAGAAAAGAAACGGTGTGGTGAACGATGAAAGAAAAGGCTCTCAAAAAAGAGGAAGAGCTTCTCGAATGCGAAAAGCTCTGGATTTTTGCCGTCATGATAGCGGTCGGCGGATTTTTCGGCGCATATACTTATGTTCAAAAGGGCGGCGTGTTCTGCAACGCGCAGACGGCGAACTTCGTGCTCATGGCGGTTCAGCTCGGGCGCGGGAACTGGCGCAAGGCGCTGTATTATCTTCTGCCCGCTTCAGCTTATCTGCTCGGCACGGTCATTTCGGAATTCTTGCCCAAGCATATAAACCGCCGTAAGATAGTTCGCTGGGACACGGCGTTCGTGGCGTTTGAAATGGCGTGGATATTTGCGCTCGGCTTCGTCCCGGACGATGCGCCGCCGCAGATCTGCCAGGTGGCTGTGAATTTTATCGCTTCGATGCAGTTCAACACATTCCGCCAGGCGAAAAAGATTCCGATGGCGACTACCTTCTGCACCAACCATGTCCGCCAGGTCGGCTCGAACCTCGTCAAGTGGCTTCGCAGCGGTAATAAAGAGGCGCGCGGCAAGATGTTCGCGCATCTGCTGATGATAGTCTCGTTTGTCGCGGGCGCGGTCGTTTCCACATTTCTCTGCGGCTACCTCGGCGGCAAGACTATCTGGTGCGCGGAAATATTGCTCGCGATAGTGTTCTTTGCGCTCCTGCACGCCGATCTCGGCGAGGAACATGATAAACTCGATGTCGTTCCGCACGGTCATTGATGACAAGCTGTTGAGCTTTACGTGATTTATAAATAAAAAACAAAAGCTCCCATGCGTCCCCGAATGTGTTGATATATCGGGAAAGTCGCACGGGAGCTTCGGTTTTTGCGCTAAAAAATAAGCGTGTAAATTGTAAAGTAAATCGCTTTACAATTTGCTTTAGCCCATTATGGGTATCTCAAGAAATGTGTAGGTAAAGCAATTGATAATATAGAAAATAAATGCGGCTGCCGGGACTGTATATCCCGCAAATTTTTTCGCTTTGCTATCGGAAAGTGAAGAATACATCGCTGCGCAGGCGATGAGCGTGAACATCTCGGTGTAGTAAAACACGCGCTGGCCGGAGGCGTAGACGGACGAAGAGAATCCGAGCACTGCGGCGCAGCAGACGGCGGCGCTGAACAGCACGCCGACAGTGAACCCGAGCTTTTTGTTATTTTTGATGAGCGCCGCTATAAGAATGAAAATACTAAAGAGAAAGACAAAACAGAGCGCGATAACCGCGAGTTCGAGCGGAAGATAATTGCCGCTCTTGAACATCTTTTCAAAGCCCTTGTCCGGGGTGGTGCGGCGGATAATAATATATGCGGCGTTGACTCCGACGCACAGCACCGAGGCAAATATTGCAAAGACTGATATAATTTTCTTTATTTTCCGCGAGCCGCCGAACGCTTCATATACCGATGCGCCGAGCAGAACGAGAAAAACAGCCGTGGTTATCAGCGAGAAGAAAAACGAAAATGCGAAATAATTCGAAAATCCGCAGAGCAGTTTTTCGAATATATTCATTTCAGAGAATCTTTCAAAACCCGACGCCGCTTCCATCGCTCCGCGCCCGCGAAGTCCGGGCGAGAGAATTAACACGGTGGCGGAAACCGCGCTCGGCAGGAGCGGAATGAATTGACGGAATCCGAGTTTGCGTTGATATGCCGAAAAAATCAGCAGAATCACCTGCAGCGCGAGCACAGCGGCGCAGGACTGCTCCTGAGATGCCGCGACGACAGAAGCAATCGCGGCGGCGACATATGCCATGGAATTTACGCGCTCGCCGAATACCTCAAACGTGAGCGGGGTCACCGTGACAAGCAGGGCGGCGAACGGAACGAGAAATGTGAACGAGCCCGCAAACCAGAACACTGACGGGTTGAGGCATGGCAGAAATACTGCCAACGGCACCGAGCAGGCGAAGATATATCTCTGTCTTATATCTGTCTTTTCGCCGAAAAAGTCCGACAGGCGGCAGAGAAAATACATTATATATATTATCAGCGCGGCGATGAACAGCTTCCAGAAAATGAGCGGCAGGCGCAGAAAATTTATCATCAGCCATTCGCCGACTATCCGCCCGGACACGGTCGTGTACCGCTCGTGCAGCCAGCTTGCGACTGTGAATCCGTTTCGGTGGAGTATGCCGAGAAAGTGACCGTCGTCGGTTTTGAGGATCAGCCGAGTGAACACCGTGCAGAAAAACAGCACGGCGGCGGAGAATGCGGCGATTATCGAGCGCGGAGAGCTTCGAAATTCTTTCAGCTTTTCTCTCATCTTTCGCCACCTCCCGCCAACGCATACGGATTTTCGGCGGTTCCGCTTCCGCAAAGAACGAGAATACCGCTGCGAAGATACATCGCCGGGCATACGCCGCACAGCTCGTCCGCCGCGAGCGTTTTATAGAATCCGCCGGTCGTGGTGACCGCCGTAACGCTGCTCTGATTTGTTGAAACCGGCGAGCTTGTCCAGTACCAGCAGTATTTGCGCAGAGTTAAATAGCGCGAAGTATCATTTTTGATGCACTGCTCGGTCGGGCTTCTGCGGCGGTCGGCGGCGCTTATATTTTTGAGCATATCTTTTGACGGCAGGAATATTGAATCGCCGTTTTGGTCGGGCGATATGAGCGAAAGGTCATTATTTGAAAAATTCTCCGGGCTTAAAAATCCGCTCTCTGAATTGAGCCATGCGCGCAAGGGAGAGGTGAGATAATCGGAGCTGCCGATGCCGTCCTCGGACGGGTCGAACGCCCTGAAGCACAGCACTTTTTCGCTCATGAGCAGAGTTTTGTCGCCTGTTTCGATGACTCTCCATACAATAGGCTCGCCGAGATATGATCCGATGGCTATTCTGTCGCCACTCTTGAGCGTGACTTCCCGCGATTCATTGCCACCTATGTGGACAGATGAAGAAAACAGCAGGTGAGCCGATGTGCTTTTGATTTTTGCGTTTCCGATAAAAGTCAGCGCAAATAGCAATATTGCCGCAATTGCAGCCGCTCTGAAAGCCTTTTTCACCGTCTCACCCTTTTGCTTTTTATTTTACATATACTATGTCGAGCTCGTTGCAAGGTCCGCCTAATTTCTGTTTTCCGGCGGAGTTCAATCCGAGCATGCCGTTTGCCGCGAAGAATTCGCTCTCGATAACGCACGGCTTGTTAAGATTTTTGAGCTGAGTCGCCTTTGTGCCGGTCGTGTTGCCGATGCCCTTGACATACATCGATGAGCAGTTGCCCCCGTTTAACAGGAATGCATTCCTCGCGCCGTATGCTATGAGGACTTTCATCATGTTGTCGAGCGGCATAAATTCGCCCATAGCCATGATATATTTGTTCTCTGATATCTGCGCAAAAACGGTGCGGTTGTGATAATAAGTGTCGTGCTCGTTGGTTGCCTTGCCGTTTGTTATGACTTGTCTTTGATAGCGCAGGGAATTGTAGACGCCTTGTGAGATATACGATTTGCAGTTCTCGTTTGTGAGCGTTTCGACTTTCCATGTGCCGTTTTTGAAGATCAACAGTCGTTTCTGCCCCTGACCATCAGTCGAAACGACCGAGCCGTTGCGAATTGTCGGCGCACCTCTTTTGTATGTTGAGCCGTCTTCGCCGTTTATCGCTATGAGCGCGCCGCTCTTTCTGCCCATATCCTCAACCTTGCCGACATTTGTGCCGAGAAGCTGTTGGCTTGAGGCAACACCGATATGCTCGGGCGAGCAGGTGATTATCGCAACATTGATTATAGGCTGATAGGTGACTGTTTTATCATAGTCGATAGCTCCGTCCGCGTTCGCTTTTTTGAAAGCCTGAGTTATCTGCGGTCCGTATGCTATGCGATGGATTTCTATATTCACTCCGTTTGAGTTGAGCTTCCACGCCCTGAGCACCTTTGCTCCGGCGATGCTTTTCACGCTTCCTGCGCTGACTTCAAGCTTGCCTTTTGAAGTTGAGCCGGAATTGTTCGATTTTGCAGTCGTTGCAGGTTTCGATGCCGGTTTATTTGCTGTAGGTTTCTGCGTGCTCTGTACAGTGCTCGGCTCTGCGGATTCGGATACCGCTTCTGAACTTGCCGCTGTTTCTTCTGCGCTCGTCTGCGCGTTGGCTTCGGTTTCTGCGGCGGATATGTCTTCTGCCGCGGTCGTGCCGGACTCGGGCGTTTTTGTGCCGCATGCCGTGAAGCTTATAAGAATGAGCAGGCACGCGAGCAAAACTGCAAATAATCTTTTTGTCATAAGTATCCTCCTTTTGAATATTTCTTCCAAATCGATTATATCATTGTGTCTCACTCAATTATATGCTGCAAGCGCATTTTGACAAATAATTTTTCGTCATTTTGCACTCTTTTTTATATAGTATATGTGTATAATCTTTCGCAATTTCCGCTTTAATGCACTGATACTTTATGATATAATTAAAGCAGCGGCAGGCGAGTATGCATATGCTAACCGAACTTGCCGCGCCCGATATGCATCGTTTGTGCATAAATTCTCTGAAAGGGTGAAGATATATGAAATATGCTGTAGTTCTCTGCGACGGCATGGCGGATTATCCCGTTGAGGCTCTCGGCGGCAAGACGCCGATGGAAGTTGCAAAGAAGCCCAATATCGATGCGCTCGCGTCGAGAGGCGAAGTCGGACTTGTCAGAACCGTTGCCGCCGGACTCAAACCCGGTAGCGATGTTGCAAATATGAGCGTGCTCGGATTCGATCCGAAGAAGTGCTACACAGGACGCTCGCCCCTTGAGGCGGTCAGCATCGGAGTCAAGATGAGCGAAACGGATATCGCTCTGCGTTGCAACCTTGTCACCTTGAGCGACGAGGCAGATTACGGCGCAAAGACCATGCTCGACTATTCCGGCGGCGATATTTCGACCGAAGAGGCGGCGCAGATAATCGAGACCGTGCAGGAGCATTTCGGCAGCAGCGAATTTGATTTTTACAGCGGCGTGGCTTATCGCCATTGCCTTATCGTACATAACGGCACGACGGATCTCGGCAAGATGACCCCTCCGCATGATATCTCCGGCAGAGTTATCGGCGAATATCTTTCGACTTCTCCAAACGCCGAAAAGCTCATTGCCATGATGCGCGAGAGCTACGATCTTCTTAAAGATCACCCCGTGAACAAGAAGAGAATCGCCGAGGGCAAGCTCCCCGCAAATTCAATCTGGCTCTGGGGCGAGGGAAGCCGTCCGGCTCTGCCGTCTTTTGAAGAGAAGTTCGGCGTGAAGGGCAGCATCGTCTCGGCAGTCGACCTGCTCAAGGGTATCGGCATCTGTGCGGGCATGAACACCCCCGAAGTCGAGGGCGCGACCGGCTATATCGACACGAATTTCGAGGGCAAAGCGAACGCCGCAATCGACGAATGGCGTAAAGGTCAGGACCTTGTCTATATCCATGTCGAGGCTCCCGACGAGTGCGGCCACAGAAACGAGCCCGAGAATAAAGTCAAAGCAATCGAACTTATCGACAGCCGCATAATGCCTATAATCCTTGACTATCTCAACACTCAGGACGATTATAAAGTCATGGTTCTGCCGGATCATCCGACCCCGATAGCGACCCGCACCCATGCATCCGACCCCGTGCCGTATCTGATTTACCGTAAAGGCAAAGAGCTTGACAGCGGCGTTGCGAGCATAAATGAAAAATCAGCATCCGAGACCGGCAATTTCATCGATCCCGGCTTTGATCTTATGGGTCATTTTCTCAAAGACTGATAAAAAGGAGGAGACAAAATGAGCTTTAATATAGAAACAAAGTGCGTGCAGTCCGGCTACACGCCGAAAAACGGCGAACCGCGCGTTGTGCCGATAGTCCAGAGCACGACATATAAATACGAATCGAGCGAGCAGATGGGTAGGCTCTTTGACCTGCAGGAGTCCGGATATTTTTACACCCGTCTCCAGAACCCGACCAACGACTGCGTCGCCGCGAAGATAGCCGACCTTGAGGGCGGCGTCGGCGCGATGCTCACTTCGTCCGGTCAGGCGGCGTCGTTCTTCTCCGTTTTCAATATCTGCTCCGCAGGCGACCATGTCGTTGCCGCGTCCGCGATATACGGCGGAACTTTCAATCTTTTCAATGTCACGATGAGAAAGCTCGGCATCGATTTCACTTTCGTTCGCCCCGATGCGACGGAGGAGGAGCTCAACGCGGCATTCAAAGATAACACCAAAGCCGTATTCGCCGAGACTATCTCGAATCCCTCGCTCGTTGTGCTCGATATTGAGAAGTATGCGCGAGCGGCTCATTCCCACGGCGTGCCGCTGATAGTTGACAACACTTTCCCGACCCCGATAAACTGCCGCCCGTTTGAGTTCGGCGCGGATATAGTCACCCATTCGACTACAAAATATATGGACGGTCACGCGACAAGTGTCGGCGGAGTAATAGTTGACAGCGGCAACTTCGACTGGACTCAGAACGACAAGTTCCCGGGACTCACGACTCCCGACGAGTCGTATCACGGCGTCGTATACACTGAGCAGTTCGGGAAGGCTGCATATATAACAAAGTGCACAACCCAGCTCATGCGCGACCTCGGTTCAATTCAGTCCCCGATGAACGCATTCCTGCTCAACCTCGGACTCGAGACTCTGCATCTGCGTATGCCGCGCCACTGCTCAAACGCTCTCGCCGTTGCAAAGTTCCTGAAGGCTCATCCGAAGATCGAGTCCGTCCGCTATCCCGGCCTTGAGGGCGACGAATACTATGACCTCGCGCAGAAGTATATGCCCAACGGCACCTGCGGCGTCATTTCGCTGAGAATAAAAGGCGGCAGAGAGGACGCGGTCAGATTCATGGACAGCCTCAAACTCGCGGCGATAGTCACCCATGTTGCGGACAGCCGCACTTGCTGCCTGCACCCGGCGAGCACGACCCACCGCCAGCTCACCGCGCAGGAGCTCGACGACTGCGGAGTCTACGAAAATCTCGTCAGACTTTCTGTCGGAACAGAGAATGTCGATGACATAATCGCCGATCTTGACGCGGCTCTCGCGAACGTCTGATATTGGCAAAATAGACAAAAATCACGCGTAAAATTTTATGCATAAAACCCGGCTGCAAGTTTTCTTGCAACCGGGTTAATTTTTTGTCACTGCATATGCGGCTTATGCGGAATATTTCTATATAGCTATTAAAACTGCGCTGTAAAGTTTTTTGCTTTACGTATATATTCCAAATAGTCATCAAAACATAAAAGTTATCCACATTATCCACATAGTTATCCACATCAGCAAGGAGGAAAGCTTTACCGCTTGCGGAAAAGAATCAATGAATAATCGCTGAATGTTAGGTGAATATCAATGAATAAATTCAAAATTGCGCAAAAAATACCGCCCGAATTTCTGAAGGAAAAAACACGGGCGGTTTCAATATTTTTATGTTGCTCAGTCGATGAATGGGAGACTTCTGACGAGATCGTTTATCCCGCCGAGCGAACCGTGGAAGAAGCTGCGTATCATTTCGAACACAGTCATCGACGCGGTTATCGCAAACAGCACTCCGACGATTATCGCAATAATAACTGCGAGTCCCACGCCGACCGCGAGACCTATCAGCGTGAACTGACCGATGCCATTGGCGACCTTCGGCTTGTCGCTCTTCCATATAAGATAGAGCACGAGGCTGACGAGCGGCAGGAACCACAGCAGCGGACCGAAGAAGCCGAGGAAAAATCCGAGAACTTTCCATCCGCCGGTGCTTTCGCTTTCCTGCTCGGGCTTTTTGTTTGCTTTCGGCTGAACAGGTGCGGGAGCAGGCAGGGGAGCCGGCTCTTTCGGAATATCATTATGTACGGGCTGAGTATCTTCTGCGGCGGGCTGTTCCTGCGCCGCGCGTCTGGCGTCGCTCCCCGCGAGGCTCACAGGTTCGCCGCAATAGGGGCAGACCTTGAACCCGTCTTCGAGCTGCTTTCCGCAATTTCTGCAAAACATAATATCACTCTTTCGTTTTTGTGTCCGCGCAGATTACTTGTCGCCCGACTTCTTTTCGAGCTTGCGCTTATTGCCTTTGTCGTCTATTATATATGTATTGTCGAGCTGGGCGGTGAGGCTCGCCTTGAAATCGGCGACATACTGCTTTTTGAGCCCCTCCCATTCGGCGAATTCCTCTTCGCTCAGATCCCTCTCCTGCGACAGGTGATAGAGATCGTTCATGCGCTTTATCTCTTCTTTTTTCATGTCTGCCTCCGTGAGCTTATATAATACATTTATTATATACTGTGC
>ERZ1026848.447-NODE-447-length-23290-cov-7.733376_pt1 | contig 23290 bp, 23 predicted proteins | sample MGYA00380154_ERZ1026848 | MGnify/ENA primary metagenome ERZ1026848 (study PRJEB33269, sample SAMEA4719790) | human gut metagenome | biome: human-associated habitat; feature: organic feature; material: feces | place: Cameroon | collected 2013-10 ...
AAAACGGACAATATCATAGATATTATCCGTGCGTAAATTTAAAATTTTTTAATTTGCCGCACGTTTTTTATCAAGCCGTGAAATTTTACCGCATGGGGCTTGTACTCCCGTTCAGCTGTATTTTATACGTTGTTTACTGTAACGGCATGTTGCCATATTAACAGAATGTATTAAAAAAGTCAATAAAAAAGCAGACGATATGTGTTGATTTTTGGCTACAGTGCTTTTACTCGCTGCCGAAGACGATATTTAACCTTAAATAAATATCACCAAAAAATCGGCCGCGATTTTTCACGGTGCGTTTTGTATTAAGAGCGAGCTGCACGGCAATAATCCTAATGACAATAGTTATAGGAGAGAACGCCATGCAGTACAGCAAGGTTGAGATTTGCGGTGTCGATACATCTAAGCTCAGGGTTCTTAAGGAAAAGGAAAAGCTTGAGCTTCTCAAGAAAATCAGGGAGGGCGATAAGTCCGCGCGCGAAAAATTGATAAACGGCAATCTGCGCCTCGTTTTAAGCGTTATACAGAGGTTCACAAACCGCGGCGAAAATCTTGACGACCTTTTTCAGGTCGGCGTAATAGGGCTTATAAAGGCGATTGATAACTTCGATGTGTCGCTGAATGTCCGCTTTTCCACTTATGCGGTGCCCATGATCATCGGTGAAATACGACGTTACCTCAGGGACAACAACACGGTGCGCGTCAGCCGCTCTGTAAGAGATACGGCATACCACGCCCTCGGGGCAAAAGAAAAATTACAGGCAAAGCTCGGCAGAGACCCGACGGTTGACGAAATAGCAAAAGAGCTTGGCACAAACCGTTCCGACGTAGTGATGGCACTTGAGGCGATAGTGGAGCCGGTCTCGCTCTTTGAGCCTGTATACTCCGACGGCGGAGACACCATATACGTTATGGACCAGGTAGGAGGCTGTGAGACCGATACCGATTGGCTTGACGAAATATCCATTAAGGAGAGCATAAAGGAATTGTCACCGCGTGAAAAAAAGATACTGTCGCTTAGATTTATGCAGGGAAAAACGCAAATGGAGGTGGCGTCTGAAATCGGTATTTCACAGGCACAGGTATCAAGGCTTGAGAAGGGGGCTATCAGAAAAATCAAAGAATAGTGTTATTTTTTCGCCCTTTGCGTCATACGTATTTACGGCGGAGGTGTTTTTATGGTTTGCAGTGTGCAGGATTTGAGAGAACGTGAAATTATAAATTTAAAGGACGGCGTAAGGCTCGGCTCTGTCTGTGACGTTGAGATTGACACCCTGAGCGGCTCAATCGTTTCAATAGTCATATACGGCAAGGGCAGATTTCCGTTTAAGAGCGGCAAGCCGAAGGACATCAAGATAAAATGGGACGAAATTGAGGTCATAGGCGACGACACCATACTCGTGAATTTTGACTGCCCGGAGGAGCTTATGCCGCAAAAGCCGAAAAATCCCATAGATACGCTTTTCAGACTTTGAATTTGAGGGGATATTATCATATAACACAAAAGAGACTGTAATTGCTTTATGCTTTACAGTCCCTTTTGTGTTTGAATATGGGTTATTATTTTGTTGTTGCACGGTGCTCTTTAAGTATTTCCGCAAGGCACAAAAGGCTCTCTGCAATAATGCCGGCCGCTATACCCGAGGCGGCGGAGTACACTTTAAAGACAAGCATTATGATTGCCGTCAAAAGTGATGCCGCGCAAACGAGCCGACATATTCTGCGATAAGCCGTTATCCTGCCGTCCTCATATCCCGTTCCTGTCGGCGCAAGAATAAAAAGAACTACGGTACCGACTGCCGCCGCAAGCAGCATGAAAAAAGAGGCCTTTTGTACGGCGGTCATTTTTACCGCAATTATGAACGCCGTTATTATTGCGAGAGACGTTATCTGGCATTTTAGTTCCGTATCCATATGAAAGCCTCCGCCGAAAAGGCGCAGCAAAAGAAAGGATACAAAAAATGCGAGTGCTCCCGGTAAAATCCTTAAGACCGTGCCGAGAATGACCGAAACAAGCAAAAACTCTATTATATTGAGCAGCCAAAAGATGCCGTATCCGCAGACATCGACATCCTCGGCCTCAATAATTTTTTTGCTTTTCAGCCATTTTGCGATCTGTTCCGATAAAGAACCGATCATTTACCGAGCTTTGAGAATTTCTCAAGACCTTCGGGCTTTTTCGGCTGATACATAAATGTGGTAGCCGCCGAATTGGCACTGCCCTTTACCGATGCCGTGATGAGAGCTTTGGCGAAGCTCTTCATGGTTTTTCCTGTCTTTTTCATTTGGTATTTCCTCCCTGTGTTTTTTTGGGATTGAGGTGTTGTCCCTCTTTCCAAGCACGATTATATGTGCTATAATAACACAAGTCAATGCAAATTGCTAAAGTGTTAAACCGTTGAAACTAAAATGCTTAAAATTAAAGTAAAAGGGTAAATTACACTAAAAAGAGGGGTTAAACGATGAATATTGACTACAAAGCAGCGGGTAAAATGATGGGCTCTTATCGCAGAAAGGAGAAAATCAGTCAAAAAGAACTTGCAAAAGCTGTGGGCATAAGTAACAACTATTTGTCTAATATCGAAAACGGGTATACCGTGCCGAGCTTGGAAACCTTTACGGAGCTAAGCGTTACATTGGGCAAAACGCCCGACTTCTTCCTACTCGGACACATCAGAGATGATATTGTCGGAAATATCGAAGATTCTCTAAAGCTTTGCTCAAAGGAAAGGCTAAACCTTATCTATAAGATTGTCGAGCTTCTTAAAGATTGAAATTAATCGGATTTTGTAATATAATACAATATCGGTAAAAGGCAGAACAATATGCCTTATTTTTTCTTCGGAGGGAGAGCTAAATGAATATTGCAATATGCGACGACGAGCAGCTTTATGCGGACGAGATAAAAAAGCACGTCGAATGTTATTTTACGCGCAGAGAGGTTCCGCACAAAATATATGTGTTCACCGACGGGCAAGCGGCTGCTCGGAGCGAAGTGAAATTCGACATTGCGTTTCTTGATATAGAGATAGGGCCCGTCAGCGGGCTCGATGTGGGAAAAGCGATGCGAAAAAACAATCCGAATATCGTTTTTATAGTTGTTACGGCGTTTTCGAAATATCTCGACGACGCGTTGGATTTAAAGGTGCTGCGATTTCTCGAAAAGCCTATAAACAGCGAGAGGCTTTATGCCGGGATAGACCGTGCCATAGACACCTTAAATGATACTACTGTAGGCTTTTACCTGCGTGACGGCGATATGGACTATAAAAAGATACTGCTTTGCGACCTTATTATGATAGAGACGGACAGGCGCAGAACAAAGGTCTATACCGATGCGGAAACTTTCCGCACAAAGAAAACGCTTTCCGAGTGGCAAAGAGAGCTGACCGAGCCGTTCTTTATGATGCCGCATAACAGCTTTATCATAAATATGAATAAAATAGTAAAATTTTCGAGAACGGAAATCGAGCTTGAGGGCGGCAAAAAGCATTATACCGTGTCGGTGGCACCCAAGCGTCAGGCAGAGACTAAGCGTATACTTATGAGTTATTTTGAAAGCAGGCGATGAACTATGCTCGGAGAGGTCACAACCGTATATGTTTTTCTGATAGAGCTCGGTTCGCTTCTTTTATATTGCTACCGAGTGTTCGGAGTAAGACGGCGAATACCCTCGACGCTGCTTATGGGTATAGCCTGTTTTGCCGTTTATTATGCCGTAAATAAGCTTGCCGATAACAATGTGGCGGTAAATATTATCTTCGGCTTCCTGGTAAATTACGTGATATTGAAGCTCGGCTTCAAAACGAATGTCAAGACGGCGGTTTTTCACAGCGTCTTGCTTGCCGGCGTACTTACGGCGACGGAATTTATAGGTATACTGTTGATTTCCGGCTTCTTCGGCATAAATATAGCCGATTACAGGTCAAACGATGTGCTGTATGCCATGGCGGCGGTAATCGCCAAAACGTTGTACCTTATTTCCTGCCTTGTGATTTCCAATTTCACCTCGCGTGAAAAACAGCATATAGACCACGGCCATTCCTGGTATCTGTTGATTTCTCCTTTTTCAAGTGTGTATATCATAGTTCTTATAGCGAAATTGTCGCTGCTCGTTGACATAAGCGGCACTCTTGCTTATGCCTGTATAGGCGGCAGTATTTTGCTCTTTATATCTGATATAATGGTATTTGCGGTATACGAAAATATGCAGCGCAAGTCCGAAGAAATAATGAAGGCCAATATGGAACGCCAGAGAGAGGATATAAACAGAGATTATTACGCCGTGCTTGACAAGCAAAATGAGAATATGCATATTATGGTTCACGATATAAAGAATCATCTCGGCGTAATAGAGAGTATAGCGAATAATGACGAGGTTACGGCTTATATAGGTGAGCTTTGCAGTAATATCGGTAAATATTACGCGGTATCGCAGCTTACCGGAAATAAGATGCTCGATATTATCATAGGTAAATTACGGCTCTTTGCAGTAAAAACGGCCTCGATTTTAATGCCAAGGCTTTAACCTCTAATCTGTCATTTATGCATGACAGCGATATTTCGGCTATGGTGGGCAATCTGCTCGACAACGCTTTTGAGGCGGCGAGGCAAGCCGAAGACGGTAAAATAGAGCTTTCTCTTTATACTCTTGACGGTAAAAGCTGTGTGGTCAGCGTAATCAATACATCTTTGACAGAGCCGAAAAGCGAAAACGAAATTCTTGTGAGTGCCAAGCCGGATGCGAAGTCTCACGGATACGGCATAAAAAGCATTAAAAAGACTGCCGAAAAATACGGAGGCAGTTATTCGTGGTTTTACGACGATAAAAACAGGGAATTTCACGCTATGGTTATGCTACCGATGCCGTCTGCAAGCTGTTAAAGTATTTAGCTTTACATATTATTTTGGCTGAAATGACCGTAAAACTCCGGTAGGCACTCGGGTGCCGGCCGGAGTCTTTTGTTTTAATGACACAAATACGTGATGCCGATTATTTTAAGACAAAAAACGACGTGCTTGTTATTTATTTGCCTAAAAAGTACGCTTTTGTTCATATTCTGTTCACAAACAGACTGTATTATATTTATCAACAAATGTCTATAAAGGGGCACGGCTTATGGAGAAAAAGAGGCTTGACAAGGAAAAAATAAAAACCGCAAACCAAAATTTCAAAAAGAATTTTTTTGAAACAGATGACGATAATCATCTCAGCGGCTATGAGGTTTTCTATATCTTTATGATATGTAACGTTATAGGCTACTGTGTGGAGATGGTGTTTTGCTATCTGAAGCACGGATATTGGGAGAGTCGCCAATCTCTTATCTACGGACCCTTCGGTCTTGCCTATGGTCTCGGAGGCGTGCTTTTGAGCTATCTTTTGTTTAAGGATACAAAAAAAGCTTGGTGGAAGGTATTTATTAAGTCTTATATTTGGGGCACCGTTGCCGAATATATCTGCTCTCTCGGTGAAGAGCTGGTGTTCGGTCACGTCTCTTGGGATTACAGCAAAATGCCGCTTAATATCAACGGCAGAGTTTGTGCTCTTTATTCGGTGTTTTGGGGGATTATGGGCCTTGTCTGGGTAAAGCTTATATATCCGCTGTTTATGAAGCTTATACATAAAATACCGCTTAAAATAGGCAAGGTCCTTTTCTGGATAATGTTTGTTCTTATTCTTATAGATATTATTCTGTCGTGCGAAGCGGTATCCCGCAGAAATGCTCGAGATAAGGGTGTGGCACCGCAAAATCGATTTGAGCAGTTTATGGATAAGCACTATACGGATGAATTTCTTGACAAGGTTTATGCGAATGCCGTTGCAACGTCATGATGACGCCGCAAAGCAAGCACGGTTGCCGATAACCTCTTTGCTGAATAGTATATATTGTGCAGCCCGATATTAAGTCTTGAGCAAACGGCGGCGAGATGCGCACTTAGGAGGCACCGCGCGGCATTGTACTCCGAATTTTCGGAGAGTGCAATTAAATAAAGCTTACACAAGAGCCGAGGTGACGGCTGTGCGTTCTTTTTGAACGTATACCGTCTCTTCGGCAATTTTTATGTTCCGCAGCGACAATATGTGTAAAGCGATATACATTTACACGTTATCGTTCGTTATATTTAACAAATAAGAGCGTCTTGTTTTTTACGTGAATTTAACATTAAAATGTGGTACTCTTTATATTTTTATGTTAAAATTAGATAAATTTATTATTGGGAGGAAGACGATGGAAAACAAGATACTTGATGACCCTAACAGGAAATACGTTCCTAAAAAAGAATTTATAACATATTCCGTTTCAGCACTCGGGCAGGGTATGATATATGCGATAATGTCGTCGTATATATCCGATTTCTATTTGAATGTGCTTCGAGTAACACCTATATTCGTATTGCTTTTAATGTTTTTGGCAAGAATATGGGACGCAATCAACGACCCTCTTATGGGTATGATAATGGACGCCCACGAGCCGAAGCACGGCAAAATGCTGACTTATATTATCGCAACGCCTATTCCGATAGCTCTGCTTACGCTCTCGCTGTTTTACGCTCCCGATATTTCAATGACTGCAAAGATGATATATGCGTCGGTTACGTATGTTTTATGGGGAATGATATACACAATGTCGGATGTCCCGTTCTGGAGCCTTCCGAACGCGATGACTCCGAATCCCTCGGAGCGCGGCAGTATACTGTCAATAGCGAGAACGACCAACGGTATAGGCTCGGCCGTACCCATGGCTATATTTATGATACTCGGCTTTGTACTTCCGTCTCTTACAGGGCTCTCGGGGCTTGCGCTTGAAAAGACAAAGTATATGTCGATTGCCTTGGTGGCGTCTATAATAGGCAATTTGCTTTTTGTAATGACGTATTTCAAGGTTAAGGAGCGCGTTAAAATACCCAAGCCGCCGAAGCGCAAAAAAGGTGAGCCGTCCTCTTTAAAGCTCATATTCAAATGTAAGCCGCTTATGCTTGTTGTCATAATGGGCATATTGGCGTCGGGCAGATATATGTATCAGGCGGCGGCAATACACGTTGCAAGATATTCGTTCTATATCGGAAAGGATCTTACCGGCCTGTCACCGGAGGAGACCGAGCAGGCTTTACAGTCGAGCATATCGCTTGTAAATACGGTGTTTGCCGTAGCGACGGCTGTCGGTATGTTCGGGGCTATGCTTATAGTTCCGAAGCTTATCAAAAAGGTCTCCTACAAAAAGCTTATAGTCGTATCCTGCATACTCGGCTTTGTTTCGAGCTTTATCACATTCTTTATAGGCTACAATCATTTCTGGGCGTGTATACCGTTTGTTATTATTTCATGCGTTCCGTGCGGAGTAATAAACTGCGTATCCTCCGCAATGGTCGGCGATTGCCTTGACTATATGGAGCTGACCACCGGCCGCAGGCAGAATGGGCTCGGAAATGCCTGCCAGTCCTTTGTAAATAAGCTCGGAAATGCGGTTTCAACAAGCGTCATAGTGCTTATGTATATCCTGACCGAGCTTGACCTTAACAAAATAGGAACCTCTTATACGGTAAATCCGCTCACCATGTCGCACGGCATAAGAGTGGGTATGTTCTCGCTTATTTCGATAGTTCCCGGCATATCGCTTCTTCTTTGTATGATACCTATGTTTTTCTATGACCTCACCGGCGACAAAAAAGAGCGCGTGACAAAAGAGCTCGCCGAGAAGCGCGTAAAAGAGGGTATGGTAATAAGCGAATAACGCCCACTGCCGCTGTAAGCCTTAAAAACGCAAGGAATGTCAATCTTTAATTTATTTTTAATAATTTTACTCTTTACAATCCTTCCGAATGTGTTATCCTATAAGAAAAAGATTTGACACAATTTTAAAATGTGTTGAAAAAGAATCGGAGGGGTAAATACGAAGGCTTATATAAATCGTATATTGCACGGCGAAAACAAGGCGAAAAAATGGGAAATAATATATTGGTGGGTTCTCAGAGCCGTTATGGTTGCGGCGTTCATTGATTCGGTTTTTGTGAGAAAGGACGTTCAGCAGAGCTTGCAAACGGCGGCCAATTTGCTGCTTATGTTCCTGTGGGAAATATTTATGATTTTTCCGGAAAAACGGTGGATGCATTATGTTCCGTCGTATATTCAGGACTTTTTGGCGGCGGGGCTGTTTATGGGGTCGTTCGGCGGCGCATATATGGACCTTTATTACAGCTTCCCGGCGTATGACCTTGTAATGCACAGCGTAGGCGGAGTCCTTTGCACATTTGTCGGATACGAAATACTGGTATGTATGCAAAAGCGTGACAAGGTTAAGGTCGATTTGCCGATTGTAATTTTCGGTGCGTTCGGTATATCGTTCTTTGCCGGTACTGCCTGGGAGCTTTTCGAGTTTGTGTTCGACCAGGTGGCTCCGCAGATAGGCGACGCGCAGCATTGGTCGCTTGCCCTTGCCGAAAAGGCGGCGGAGGAGCACGGCATAGGTCTGCCGAATGTCATAGCTGCAAGAGATCCCATGCGCTATGCGCTTATTGATACCATGGAGGATACCATATGTAATACGGTAGGTGCCGTTGTGGGCTGGATAATTTTAAAGCTTCGCCCGTATCACCACACGGGTAAGCACAACGTGAATGATCTTTTTAATACATATGAGCCTGAAAGTAAGGAAAAAGTGAAGGGCTGAAATAAAAAGCAATAAAAATCCGATACGGTGTATACCGTATCGGATTTTTGCATATCGGGGCTTTGTCGGCACAAAATACTGAATGCAATAAAAAGTGTCGGGGTGCTCATATGAAAAAGCTGTTTAAAATGTCGGCTGTGATTTTGTTTGTACTTATTGTTTTTTCGGCGTGCGGAAAAAACGAAAGCGTCAGCGGAAAAATCTCATCATTCCCGCCGTACGGCGAGCGAGTCGTTACCGCGATAGGTGATTCGATAGCCGCAGGCTACGGACTGGATTCGCAGGAGGATAATTATTTGAAGCTGTTTTCCGATAATATCGGAGCGGTATTGAATAATGACGCCGTCAGCGGTTATGACAGCGGCGAGGTGCTGAAAAGTCTGTCGGACGAAAAGACTGCGACAGATATAAAAAATGCCGATGCGGTTGTTGTATCCGTAGGCGGAAACGATTTTTTTCACCGCAAGGACATTATGATAGACGCACTTAAAAATGCCCTACTGAACGGCGAGGGATTCTTCCCGGAGGAAGTGACGAATATATACGATGAATACGAAAAAAATCTTTCGCTCATAATAGATGAAATAAAAAATATGAATCCCGATGCCTATATCATAGTGCAAACGGTTTACAATCCGTTTTTAAAGCAGACGCTCAGTTTTTCTTATATAAACGTCGGGAAAACGGCAAACAGGTATGTTACAAGACTTAATGACTCGATAAAAAATGTTTGCAAAACAAAAAACAGGGTTTTTGTATTTGATGTTGCTCCGGAGATGAATGAGGATGCCGAAAACTTTTACGGCGCGGATGAAAAGCTTGATATTCATCCTACAAAGCACGGGCACGCTACGCTGGCAAGGGTGTTTACAGAAAAATTCAACGGGCTTTTAAAGGATTGAGCGGCAGCGTTTTCGGGAGGTGAAAATTCAACATCTGAAGCCCTCGCCGATTATTTCGTCGGCACCCGTAATTACGGAAAAAGCCTTTGGGTCGGACTCCTTGACTGCCGCCGTAATAAATGCTGCCTCCTGTATTTTTACGGCGGTTATTAAAACGCTCTTTTCTTTATCCGTGTATCCTCCGCGTGCGTTTAATACGCTGACGCCGCGGTGAAAATCCTTTGTTATTTTTTCCTTTATCTCTTTGCCGTGCTCGGTCACTATGAATATCAGCTTGCCGTCGCCCGCACCGTAGAGAATGTAGTCAATGGTTTTTGAGCTTAAATAAATAACAATTATCGAATACAGAAGATTTTCGACGCTTCTGTACACGAAGAATGACGAGCCGACGACCAAAATATCAAAAAATAAAATGATCCGTCCCATAGACAGGTGCGGATGCTTCAGCTTTATAAGCTTTGCCGCCGTATCAACTCCGCCCGTGGTTGCGTTGCGGGCAAAGACAAGCGCGAGCCCTGCACCTCCGGTAACCGCGCCGAAAAGGGATGAGAGAAGTCGGTCGCCCGAGTATACCGGCAAAAAAGCGGAGGTGTAATCTATTGTAAACGATACCATAAATGTTGCGAAAACCGTTTTGACTATAAAGCCTTTTCCGAGCTTTTTGTATGCCAAAAAGAAAAGCGGTATATTCATAATAAATACCGCTGTGCCGATAGGCAACGAAAAAAGCCTGTTGAGTATGGTGGCTATCCCTGTAAAGCCTCCGTTTATTATACCGTTTGGTGCAAGAAAGCTGTTTACGGATACGGCATACAAAATGCCTCCGGCCAAAAAATAAAATATGCTGACCGTAAATTCTCTTGCGGTTTTATAAGTTATTCTCTCTGTCCGCGTTTTCTTCGCCGCCTTCGCATATCATACGGAACAGCTCTTCAAGACGATTTTCTTCGCCCTTTAAAAACAGCCATCCGAATAAGCTTTCAAGTCCGGTAGCATAGTGATAATCACCCTCGGATTGGTTTTTCGGCGTGTGGTTGGTGTGTGCGTTTCTGCCGCGCTTTAAAACCGACAGCTCATCGTCGGTCAAATGCGGCATTATAAGCTTTGCCGCTTTTGCCTGAGCAGCGGCGTTAACCGTCTTAACCGAAAGCTTATGTAATTTATCGGCGGGGCGGTTCGCTTCAAGCACAAGGTGCTTTCTTGCAAGCAAGCCGTAAACCGCGTCGCCGAGAAACGCGAGAGTCAGGGGACTTAAATTATTTATATTATTTTCCATTATTTGTTCCTTATTCAAAAAATTCGGCTTTGTATTCGTTGAATTTTTTAAGCAGCTCTTCTTCTGTGAGATACTCGGTGAGGCATCCGACGCCCGTTACGCATTTACCGCCCGTTAAATTCCCGAGCAGTATGCAGTCCCTGAACCGGTAATCGTTGAAAAGTCCGTACATAAACCCGGCAAGAAATGCGTCGCCTGCTCCTGTAGAGTCCACGCGCACATATTCGTCTATTACGGGAACGGTAAAGACCTTGCCGTCCTCCATGCCCATACAGCCGTCCTTGTCAAGCTTGACTATGGGATATTTAAAGTACTTTGACAGCACCGAAAGAGCGTCCTCGGGCGATGCCGTTTCGGTTATTTTCATAGCTTCCTTTTGATTGGGGACATAGTAGTCGCAAAGCTCTATAAGGTCACGGTAGAGCGAAAGGCTCATATCGTCGGTATATCCCGTATCCAGCACCAGAAGCGTGCCCTCGTCTTTTAATTTTCTGTATACGTCATAGTATCCGTTTTGAACCTCAACTATTTTGGCACCCTTTGACATTCGGTAAATTTTTTCCGCGGTAGCATCGTTTTCTTCGGCGTCGGGGCCGTAGGTTACAAAGGTGCGGTCCTCCGGAGTTATCATTGCCGACGTTATGTTAAGAGGCAGTACACCGCCTTTATAAAGATTTGTGATTTCCACGGAGTTGTCGCGGTACTCATTGGACGCAAAATCCGAAAACATATCAAGACCGAGCCACGTGGCGGTTTTAACCGGAATGTTCAGCCTGCCGAGATTCACCATTGTACCGGGGACTCCTCCGCCGAGACACAGCTTGAAGCCCTCTGAATAAAGCTCTTCGCCCAACTGCGGCAGCCTTTTAAGACCCGCGTAAAGAATATCGACGTTTGTTTTACCGGTACCGGCTATAAAAGACATTCGTTTTTCATCTCACTTGCTTTAAAAATATATTTTATTTTGTTATCATACAACATTTTGCCTCATAAGTCGAGGCATAAAATGCATAAATTGACAGTTCACAACATTGTATTGTACTACGTGAATATAAAAAATCGTTTCAAAGGTAATTTTTATTGACTTTGCACAGTTTCTATAATAAAATATTAGATATACTTTTGAGAAGGAGAGTTTATATGGATTTAAAACCGCTTATTGACAAAAAAGACGAAGCAGCAAAGTACATGATTGACGAAATCACGCATATCTGTAAGGATATGGATACCCGCAGCCCCGGTACTAAGGGAGAGAAAGAGGCTTGCGAGTATATGGCAAAAGTTCTTAAAGAGGATTGCGGCTGCGAACGTGCGGACGTTGAATCGTTTAAGGAAAATCCGGGTGCCTTTTACGGTTGGATATACTTTACGATTACATTCGTACTCTTAGCTATACCGCTTTTCTTTGTAGCTCCTTTGATTTCCGTTATTCTCATTGCGGCAGGTCTTATAATTGTGCTTTTGGAATTCGGTGTTTATAAAAAATGCGTTGATCGTTTCTTCCCCGAGCTTACCGGTCACAATGTTACCGCAGTTAAAAAGTGCACCGGCGAAGTAAAACGCCGCATATTCTTTAACGGACATCCGGACGCTGCTTGGGAGTGGCCTGTAAACTATGCGCTCGGCGGCATAGGCTTTGAGGGTCACGCGGTAATCTGCGGCATCGGCGCAGTTTATTATATGGTAATATCCATTATTTATATGGCCAAAAACGGTGTTTCCTTCGGCGTTATAGATACGTCGTCTTATCTTTTCAAAATGGCACTTTGGGGACTTCTTTTCGTTCCGTTCCTTGTAGGCCTTTATTGGATGTGGAATAAGAACCGTGTTGTTGACGGTGCCAACGATAACCTTTCGGGCTGCTATATGGGAATAGCCGTCCTCAAGGCACTCAAGGATAACGGCATCGAGCTTGAAAACACCGAGGTAGGCGTTATCCTTTCCGGCTCTGAGGAAGCCGGTCTTCGCGGAGCAAAAGCTTGGTGCGAGGCTCACAAGGGAGAGTTCGACGACGTTCCCACATTTATTTTCTCATATGATACAATCCATGACCCGAAATATCTTATGACGAATTATCGCGACCTTAACGGTACCGTTAAAGCCGATAAGGACGTCTCCGACCTCTTTATGGAAGCCGCGAAAGAATTGAACATTCCGTGCAAAAAGGGCTGGGTTCCTCCGCTCGGCGGTGCTACCGACTCTGCCGCATTTGCACAGGCAGGCTTCAGAGCAACAGGCGTTACGGGCCTTAATCATAAGCTTGAGGATTACTATCATACTCGCCGCGATACATACGATAATATGAACGCCGAGGGTCTTGCAGGCTGCTATGCCGTCAGCGTTAAGGCTCTTGAGATGTTTGATAACGGGGCGAAACAGTAATCGGGTTGTAAAAAACAACAAACAGGCAAGCCGAAAACGCTTTAGTTAAGTGAAATGTTACGAAATATGCCTTTGTGCCGCATTTTATCTTGACGAAATAATATTTTCGGTATAAAATTTAAACATAAACAGCGAAGGCGTTGTGAAGTAATTCACAGCGCCTTTTTTGTTTGTACGAGAGCTTTTAAAAGGATTTGTTTTAAATCCGTATTACATTTTAACTCTCGTGATAATCGACAGGCGTTAGGTTCGTACCGATTGGGAGAAACGCCGTCGGTTTCTGTCATACGAAAAGCGTCGGGCTATATTCCGAACGGCTTTTCCGTACATTTTCCTCATCCCCTTGCAGCTGTCTCGGCGGCTCTGCCCTCTTTTTCCGCCGAGGCAAAGGGGGAAAATCTGCCCTTTTCATTTTAATTTATTGCATAGGAAACACCGCCTCGGTAAAACGGGGCGGTGTTTCCGTTATAATGTCCGCAACACAAAAGGGGACTGTAAAAACATAAGTTCTTACAGCCCCGAATGCAATATTATAATTACTTTTTCATGCCGACAAATTCATATCCTCGTATAATGACTTCAACCTCTTCAAGCACACCGTTCCAAAGCTCTGAGCCGAGGGACGCGTATTCCTCGTTTTCCTTACCCTTACCGCAAAGCATCGAGAAGCATTTACCTATGTTTTGCGATATGTCGTCGTTTTTCCTGACGGCAAGGTAATAAAAGCTGTACTCGGCACCATCGGAGAACTCATTGTAAAATTCCTCCGCCTTGTCATGTATGTCGTCGTACAGGGCATTTATTGCCGTGTTTCGAAGAATGTTGTTCGGCAAAAGCGAGTTGAGCTGATACTCGGCGGCAAAGAACATCAGAATTTTCATCTGGAAGCTCTCGGCCTTCGTATACTCCTTATTGCCGATAACCGGACGAAGCTTTTGAAGCAGGACGTCCTTGTCAAGAAAAATCGAGGCGAGATAAGAGCCGAGTCGCTTTGATTTGTCGATGTTACCGTTGCCTCTCTCCTCGTTCATTTTGGAGATAAGTCCGATCTCGTCGAATTTGTCATCTCTTTTTTCTTTTTTAAAGATTTTTACATCGCTGTCGTCCATAATAAACCCTGCCTTTTAAAGGCTGCCTTTCTTAGGTTAATTTGACTTTGCGGCTTCCTCAGCGGCTTTTTGAGCCTTTTTCTGCATTCTTCTGATTTTGGCCTTGTATCCGAGAAGCTTTGTAACGGCATCATCGGGAACGTCAATGTCGCCCACAGAAACCGGATATCTGTTGTAAAGACCGCAGAAATCTGTTCCGCCTGTCATTAAAAGCTTGTTTTTGGCGGCGAGTTTTTTAAGCTCGGCGCGCTGTTCTTCGGTTGCCGACGGATGCCAAACCTCAATTCCGTCAATTCCGCATTCTATAAGACGCGGTATCGAGTCGATGTTTCCGTAGAGATACGGGTGAGCGAGAACCGCTATGCCGCCCGCATCGTGAATAGCACCGACAACCTCCTCAATATCGGGGTATTTCGGCGTTACCAAAATGTTGCCGTCGGACTCTTTGTTGAACAGCTTGTTGTAAAGGTCACCGAAAATGGTGTTTGTATAGCCGCTCTCCATAAGAGCCTGCATTATATGCGGAATAAAAATATTTGTTGACCCGGTGGCGCATTTGATGATAAATTCGGCCGATACCGGATAACGCTTCGTAATCTGAAGCATCATAAAATGAGCTGCTTTTTTACGGGCAAGCGAGTTTTTGTGACAAAGCCCCTGTAGCCTGTCCGGAGCATCGCTGAGATAGCAAAGTATATCTACATATTTTCCTGTTTTTTCGTCTCTTGATGACAGCTCCACCCCGGGAATGACATTGACCCCGTATCTGTCTCCGATTATTTTTCCTCTTACCGTACCTGCGAGACAGTCATGGTCTGTTATGGCTATTGTCTCGATTCCCTTTTTCTTTGCCAAAAGAACCAAGTCCTCTATTCCGAGTGAGCCGTCGGACAGCTTGGTGTGGCAGTGTAAATCTCCGCCCAAAATTATCCTCCTTGAATTACTTTACATTACATACATACTGCTTTTACACTGAATGAGTAATTTACACCGAAAAAAATGATAAATAAAGCGCAAAATCCCTCAATATAATATGACATTATTATACACTTTCCGCGAAGTTCTTGCAAGTTTAATATTCTTTTTACAGGTAATTTGTAGTATTTAGACATACAATATGTATAAGTGACGATATTATTGTTACATTTTTGTGAGTTCGCACAAGAAACAGACGGCTTTTTGTTCCTGTAAAACTGAAATTTGCGGTGTTTTTGTAAAATATCCGGATATGCGTAAGCTTAAAAAAGTATATTTTTTTGTTTTTGTGCCGAGTTCGGGGAAAATAGACGTAAAACAGACCTGTTTCACACTTCTTTGAAAATTATTGACGCAAAAGCCTCTCCTTATTCAAATTAAGTGTTGACAAAAGGGTGGTTCCTTGTGTATAATATTCAAGCATTCGCAAGTAGTGCGGTTTGCTGATATGGCTCAGGTGGTAGAGCACATCCTTGGTAAGGATGAGGTCGGCAGTTCGAGTCTGCCTATCAGCTCCAAAAAAGGACTAAGCAATAGCTTAGTCCTTTTTTACTTTTATAAAGCTGTTTTTTATAAGCCGCTTTTGTAATCGTCTATCACAAGGCGGTGAGTAGACGGAATGTTCTTAGGTATCTCTTCGGGGCAGAACCATTCGAGAGCCTCCGATTCGCCGTCGTTTATCATAAGCGTCCCGCTGAAATCCTTTGTGGTGTAGGCAGTCACGACAACATACCATTCGTCGCCGTTTTCCGCTTTGCAAAGATGATCCTTACCGGAATACACACCGAGCAGCTTGAGATTTTCGACGGTAAGATTAGTTTCCTCCCGAACCTCTCTTACAGCTGTTTCGACGGTTGACTCGCCCAATTCCATAAGACCTCCGGGAAGCCCCCACTTGCCCTTCGGATATGTTCTTTTTTGCATCAAAATTTTTCCGTCTTTGTTTTCTATGATTACAAGGCTGCCGTTGAGAACAATTCTTTTGTGACCTATCAGCCTGCGTAAATCTTCGATATAGCCCATTTTAAAGCTCCTTATACATAGACGACGCGCTTTCCTTTGTTGCGTATTCGGTTACATTCAAGACCTGATATTTTGTGACCTTTTGCCCGAAGGTGATTTCGATAACATCGCCCTCTTTTACATCGCAAGATGCTCTTGCCGGCTTGCCGTTTACGTTGACATGCTTTGCGTCGCACACCTCGTTTGCCACAGTACGCCTTTTTATGATACGCGAAACTTTTAAATATTTGTCAAGTCGCATTTCTTCACTCCCTTTACAGCTTAATTTTAAAATAAGAGCCGCTCTAAGTCAAGAAATTAAATTGTTGAATTCCTACTGCTTTTGTATTATTATAAAAAAGAATGTAATAAACGATTTTTTTCGGCACAGAGGATGTTTCACTTATGGATATAAACACAAAGGAAGTTCTTCGCTATCTCGGCTATAAGGGTCGTGAGGCGGACGAAAAAACCCTTGACCTTATCAATCACGTTAAAATTGAAATAATTACGTCGATTCAGCCGAGAAGTCTGTACAGAGAGTGCAAACTCGAATACCTGTCCGACAGTGCCGTAAAGCTTGACGGTATCGAATTTCACTCCGAAAAGCTTGTAAAGCATCTGCGAAATTCCGACAGAATATTGCTTTTTGCCGCAACGCTCGGTATGCAGAGCGATATTCTCGTAAGACGGTACGCGGGGGTTGACACCGCGCGAGCGGCGGTTATGCAGGCGGCAACGGCGGCGGCTGTCGAAAGCTTTTGCGATGATGTCTGTGAAAATATAGCAAGGGAAGAGGAAAAGCGAGGCTATTATTTAAGACCGCGCTTCAGCCCCGGTTATGCCGATTTGTCGCTTGAGAGCCAAAAGGAGTTTTTTAAGCTGCTTGACTGCACCAAGCGCATAGGACTTACCCTGTCGGAGAATTGTATGATGATACCCACAAAGTCCGTTACGGCGTTTATAGGGCTTACCAAGGATAAGGACTGTAATTTTAACGCCTGCGCCGCGTGCGGAAATAAAAACTGCGAATTCAGAAGAGGTTAAGCTATGAAATTTATCGACCTTTTAGGTAAAGAGAGATTATTTTTTGACGGAGCTATGGGAACCATGCTCCAAAAAAACGGACTTTCTGCCGGCGAAATTCCCGAAACATGGAATATTACTCATCGGGATACCGTTTATGCCATTCACAAGGCGTATGCGGACGCCGGCTGCAATATAATAAAATCAAACACCTTCGGTGCAAACGCTCTGAAATTCAAGGGTACCGATTACACGGTGGAGGAAATTGTTACTTCCGCGATAGATATAGCCAAAACGGCTGTGTCAGGCAAGGATAAAACCTTTGTCGCACTTGATTTGGGCCCGACGGGAAAGCTCTTAAAGCCGTACGGTGAATTACCGTTTGAGACGGCATACGAGCTTTACAAGCAGCAGGTTGTCGCGGGTAAAAAAGCGGGCGCGGACCTTGTGCTTATCGAGACGATGGGTGACACCTATGAAATCAAAGCCGCAGTGCTCGCTGCCAAAGAGAATTGTGATTTGCCGATAGTTGTAACTATGATATTTGATGAGAGCGGCAAGCTGCTTACCGGCTCCGACATCAAGACGGCGGTATTTATGCTTGAGGGGCTATTTGTTGACGCAATAGGCTTTAACTGCGGACTCGGGCCTCGTCAGATGCTTTCTCTTTTACCGGAGCTTTTAAAATATTCAAGCACACCTTTGGCAGTAAATCCCAATGCGGGGCTTCCCGAATGTGTCAACGGAGTCACGTTTTTCAATGTCACACCGGAGGAATTTGCCAATGATTTAAAGGCACTTGCCGAAATGGGCGTCTCGCTGCTCGGCGGTTGCTGCGGAACTACGCCTGAGCACCTGAAAGAGGCTGTAAAGCTTTGCAAGGATATTCCTGTTTTACCTGTAAAGCAAAAAAACATTACAGCAGTCACATCATACTCAAAAACGGCTGTAATAGGCGAAAGACCTATAATAATCGGCGAAAGAATAAATCCGACGGGCAAGAAAAAGCTTAAAGCGGCACTCGTTTCGGGCGACAGCGGATATATCTTTTCCGAGGCGCTGTCTCAGGTCGAATGCGGAGCGGATGTACTTGACGTTAACGTCGGCTTGCCGGAAATCGATGAGCCGAAAGTAATGTGCGATACCGTTAGGGGCATACAGGGAATTACAAATCTTCCTCTTCAGATAGACACCTCCGACCCCGCGGCAATGGAGCAGGCACTTCGCATATATAACGGCAAGCCGCTTATAAATTCGGTAAACGGCAAAAAAGAGAGCATGGAAAAAATCTTTCCGCTCGCTAAAAAATACGGCGGAGTTGTGGTCTGCCTCACGCTTGATGAAAGCGGTATTCCCGAAAGTGCCGATGGCAGAATCAAAATAGCCGAGAAAATAATAAATACCGCAAAGGAATACGGTATAGATAAAAAGAATCTCATAATAGATACGCTCGCTATGACCGTAAGCACCGGGGCGGAAAACGCAAAGAGAACGTTACAGGCTCTGTCATATGTTCGTAACACTCTCGGCGTAAATACGGTTTTGGGAGTTTCAAATATTTCCTTCGGTCTTCCGAAACGCGATAACATAAACGCGGCATTTTTCACTCTCGCCATGGGCAGCGGACTTTCGGCAGGTATTATAAATCCGAAATCCGACAGTATGATGAATGCTTTTTATTCCTATTGCGCGCTTAACGGGTATGATGAAAATTTTGAAACGTATATAAGCAAGACATCGGATTCGGCGCCGACGGCAAAAAATGATAAAACCGACCTTAAAACCGCGGTTATAAACGGGCTTTCCGAAGCGGCAGGTGAGAATGCAAGAGAGCTTTTAAAGACGGAACAGCCTCTTGACATTATAAACCTATATTTGATACCGGCACTTGATATTGTCGGTAAGGGCTTTGAGGACGGAACAATCTTTTTGCCTCAGCTTCTTATGAGTGCCGATGCGGCAAAGGCGGCATTTGACGAAATCAAGGCGAATATACCTGCAGAAGCGAACGGCAGTGAGAAGAAGAACAAGATAGTTATAGCCACCGTCAAGGGAGATATTCACGATATAGGGAAAAACATTGTTAAGGTATTGCTTGAAAACTACGGCTTTGACGTAATCGACCTCGGCAAAGACGTTGACCCGGAAGTTATAGTTGACACAGCAATAAAAGAGAAGGTCAAGCTCGTGGGTCTGAGTGCGCTTATGACTACAACGGTTGTGAATATGGAGGAGACCATTCGCCTTTTAAGAAAACGCTATCCCGAATGTAAGGTGATGGTCGGCGGAGCCGTTATGACTCAGGATTATGCCGACAGAATAGGTGCCGATTCTTACGCAAAGGACGCCATGGGTTCCGTGCGATACGCGGAAAAGCTGTTTTCCGAGGAGTGAGAAAAGAGGCTCATACGGAACGGTATAATTTATAATTGTATTGATTTCAATAAAGGGTTTTGCGGATTCTTGTGTCCGTAAAACCCCTTATTTATCAGGAATTATAGGAATTTTACTTTCCGTGTTCCCCGTTTGTGCATATTGCGAAAAAATGCCCTTGCAAACTGTTTTTGTATATGGTAAAATTACCGTTACAATGTAATGAAAGAGGGATATATATGTTTTGGTTCTTGGGAGTTCTTGCGGGACTTCTTTTGAGCGTTGCGGATATTTTTCTGTTGACGCGCAAGAGAAACGCGCCTGCTTGCATTATTGCTGTGTTACGCGATACGATAGTGAGTAACTTGGCGTCGCTCGGAATTATGTCGCTGATACTGAGAATACCGAATGTGCTTTTGACATCGGTGCACGGTAAATGGTACCCGCTCAAGTATTTTGTATTTGTTTTGGCTGTCGGGCTTGTATTTTTGTTCGGCCGCGGTGTTGTCGAGGGTGTAATATCCTTTTCACACACAAAGCCGAAGCACAAGGTCGGCGCATGGATACTTCGTATTTTGTCGATGCTTTTGTTTGCTCTCGGTATGGCGGCATTCACGGCTTCCATTTGGGCGGCAGATACATTTGCCGGACTTACACCCGACCAAATGATGATAAATCTGAATTCAGACACCGGCGGCGCAAGCCCCGAGGTTATGAATACGCTGTTCCAGGGTCCCGTTTTGCTGACGGCTGCGGCAACAATTCTGTTTTGCGTATTTGCTTTTTCAACGAGAAAAATCTTATATAAGCTTCACGAAAAACAGCGTACCGTATTTTCGGGACTTGCAAGACGTCTCACGGCTCTTTTCTTGGCACTTCTTGTGCTTTCCGGCGGCGTGGTATTCGGTGTAAAAAAGCTTTCTCTTCAAAAGCTTTATGCCGCTTATGCGGATGATTCGCCGTACATAGAAGATAATTTTGCCGATCCCAAAAAGGTCAAAATGACCTTCCCGGAGAAAAAGCGCAACCTTATCCATATTTATCTCGAATCTATGGAGAACTCGTATTTCTCAAAAGAACTCGGCGGATATATGGACACAAACCTTCTTCCCGACCTTGGAAAGCTCTCAAAGGAGGGCTACAATTTCTCGGATCTTCCCGAGGGCTTCGGCGGTAATCCGTCCTCGACGGGCGCCAACTGGTCTGTGGCTTCAATGGTGAATATGAGCAGCGGCTTGCCCATGAAGGTGCCGGTCGGTGCCAATGCATACGGCTCTGCCGACAACTTCCTGCCGGGAGCTACCACAATAGGCGATATATTAAAAGAACAGGGCTATAATCAAACCGTTATGTTCGGTGCAGATGCCTCCTTCGGCGGACTTGACTACTTCTTTGAGGAGCACGGCGATTACAAAATAATGGACTACAAGCGTGCGAAGGAAGATAACTTTATTCCTCAGGATTACAGCGTTTGGTGGGGCTATGAGGATGATAAGCTCTATGAATATGCAAAGACAGAGCTTACACGTTTGGCAGGCGAGGATAAACCGTTCTATTTCGTTATGGAAACGGCTGATACGCACTTCCCGGACGGTTACCTTTCTCCAAATGCCAAGACTCCGTTTGATAAGCAGTATGCAAACGTAATATTCTACAGCCAGGCAGAGACGGTTAAGTTTGTACGTTGGATACAGTCTCAGCCGTTCTATGAGAATACTACCATTGTAATTAACGGCGACCACCTTAGTATGGATCAGAATTTCTTTAAGGACTTTGACCCGAATTACAGACGTACATGCTTTAACCTTATACTTAATCCCACACCTAACTGCACATCGGCTCCCGATACTCGCTTCCATAACCGCGAGTGGGCGACGTTTGATATGCTGCCGACAATGCTCGCAAGTATCGGCGTTGATATAGAGGGCAATAAGCTCGGCATAGGAACAAACCTCTTCTCGGATACACCGACTCTCTTCGAGCGTGACGGAACCGATTTTGTAAACGAAGAGCTTGAAAAACGAAGCAATTTCTATAACGAGCATATTCTTGTCGATTGGTCAAGAGTAGGCGGCGATAAAAAAGACAAATAATAAATTCGGGATGTAAAACATAAGTTTTACATCCCGTTTTTTGCTTATAAGATTTTTGTATACTGAACAATGTAATTGCTAAATAACTATGCCGCCGTTTACGGACAGTACCTGCCCTGTAATATATGACGCTCTGTCATCGCATAAAAATGATACGGCGGTTGCCACGTCTTCGGGAGTACCGAGCCGCATTACGGGTATTTCTTCACGCAGCATATCTACGGTATCTTTACCGAGCTTTGTCACCATTTCGGTGTTTATAACGCCGGGGGATACTGCATTTACCGTAATTCCGGACGGAGCAACTTCTTTTGCAAGTGCTTTCGTAAGACCTATAAGACCTGCTTTTGCCGCGGAATAATGCACCTCGCACGAGCCTCCGGTCTCGCCCCACATAGAGGAGATGTTTATTATCCTGCCCGATTTTCTGTGAATAAAATAGGGGAGCACGGCACGGCAAAAGTAAAAAGCGCTGCTTAGATTTGTGCTTATCATATTTTCCCAATCCGAATCCGTAATATCGGTGAGGAGTTTTTGCTCGGATATTCCGGCATTATTTACAAGTACGCTTATTTCGCCGAGGTTACGCTCTATTGCTTCAATTGTCGAAGCTATTTCCGAGCTGTCACGTACATCGCATTTATACGTTTTTGCGCTGCCGCCCGAAAGAGTTATTTCGTCAGCCGTTTTCTGTGCTTTTTCGGCGTTTCTGTTATATATAAGTGCAACGGAAAAACCGTCATGTGCCAGTTGTTTTGCAATTTCGGCACCGATACCTCCGGAGGCACCGGTAACTACGGCTATGCTCATTATATTACCCCTTTAAATAAAAAGTACAGCTTGATTGCGGAGTAAGCGAAAAATCCGATTATAGACATCCTGCAAGCTTATAATATATTATCACATATACGGCGATTTCACAATCCAAGATGATATGTTTGTCAAAAACCGAACTTTTTTGCTTTTTGCTCTTGCAAAAACGGCGCGGTTCATTTATAATATGTGAGCAGCTAAATCAAGGCTGTTTTTGTTTTGAATAACATTTGCTACTGTGGCTCAGTTGGTAGAGCAGCTGATTCGTAAACGGAAGGCTGTTCGCCGATTTAGGCTCAAAGCAAGTGAAAAATTGAATAAATGCTGATATGGCTCAGTTGGTAGAGCAGCGCATTCGTAATGCGCAGGCCGTCGGTTCGAGTCCGACTATCAGCTCCAAAAAATCCTCATTCGCAAGAATGGGGATTTTTTACTTTGTTTTATAATAGTGCCGCTTGTTTCAGGGCTCTGCCCGAACAAATAGGAATACTAAGATGTAAAAAGGCAGTCAAAAAACGGGGGTGCACTAAAAAATTCGGAGACTTGGCGTAAAAAAACGGACGACGCCTTAGCCGATATACTCAGCGGTAAAAATTGATAATTATTGTAATTAACTATTTGGTTTGTTATAATTAGGAGGGCGATTATATGATAAATTATAAAAAAT
>ERZ1026848.460-NODE-460-length-22912-cov-14.461828_pt1 | contig 22912 bp, 16 predicted proteins | sample MGYA00380154_ERZ1026848 | MGnify/ENA primary metagenome ERZ1026848 (study PRJEB33269, sample SAMEA4719790) | human gut metagenome | biome: human-associated habitat; feature: organic feature; material: feces | place: Cameroon | collected 2013-10 ...
AGGGTTTCGGAGCAATTCAAAATAAACTGCTCTTGATTCTTCCCAGCCTGTTCGACGAGGTTCTGCATCTGCGCCGTCGTTTTGCGGTTCTCCGTCTCCACTTCCCGCACCGTCTTTTCCATATACTCCGCTTCGATATTCTGTATCTGTGTGCAGTGGTCGCTCAGTTCCTCCGCCGTCGCCAGCCGTTCGATCATCTGATACAGTTTCGGCTGAAACTCCACCGCTTCCGCCAACAGTTTGCTCTCCCGTTTGCGCTGTTCTATCGGGATCGCATACACCTGCGGCTGATACGGGATCTGTTCCAGCTCGGACAGCGTCCGCGTGTTTTTCTTCCTCAGCATATCCATTGCCGAGTTCTGCTGTGTGCTGTTTTCTGATTGTGAATTCATATTCCAATACCTCTTTCAAATATTTTTCATCGTGCAGGCGAATATCTCTGCACTTCATTCCGTTCGGACAGGTGAAAGTAATATATTTTCGCTCATCCGTCCATGTGACTTTGTAGCCGATCCGCTGCATCTCCCGTATAAAATCCGCACGGCTGCCGCTGCGGCTCATCACGAAATCAATATCGGACATCAGCTTAAACTTCCAGCTATCGCCCTTAGCAGCGGCGCGGTACTCGTGGCTTGAAATGTTTGCGCCGTCTTTTTTATACGGTTCGAGAACGCTCAGCCCGTGCTGCTGGCATATGCCGTCGCTGAGTGAGCGCAGCTTTGTCAGCGTGCCGGGATTTTGGCGGAGTTTGCTTCCGTTTTCGTAATGCACGGAGTTGATGACAAAGTGGTTGTGCAGATGCGCAACATCGGTGTGCGTTGTTACTAACACCTCATGCCCCGGCCACGCTATTTTTGCAAACGCCAATCCGATTTCGTGTACCTGTTCGGCGGTTACGCTTTCCGTCGGCGAAAAGGACTGCACATAATGATAAAAATTCATTCCGCCTTTTTTGTGATGTGCGGTCTTGGTCGCCATAAATTCCGTGAAAGCATTTTCGCCGTTGCAGTTTACACCGCCAACCAAGCGGCGTCCGCTGTCTGCATCCGCAACCTTTCTCTGCTGCAAACAGTATTCGATCACCGCCTTCATTGCGCTGATATTTTGATGGTATTCCGGAATAAAACTTACCGTTGCCATTATCCTTTTCTCGCAATGTCCAGCAATTGATCGTAAATCATCTCCTGCCCGTCGATCACATCTTCAAAATTGTATGACCGAAACGCACCCGCATTGATCTTTGCCGTGATCTGATTTAAGTTGTTGCCGATGCGTTTGAGTTCGATCAGCAAGGGCTTTACATCTTCCGCAACATGGATGGGCGTTTGAAGCGACAGCAAAACAAGATAGTCGGTGATGCTGCGCTCGGCACGCTTTGCGTTGCGTTCGATGCGTTCTTTTTCGGATTTGGTCAGCCGAATCGTCAGCGTGGTGTCACGCCGTCTTTGTTTACTCATAGTTATCACTCTCCGTTTCCAAGTTCAGTGGGTTCGGGCTGCCGCCCGAAAATAATGGGGCTCCCGAAAAGTCGCAAGACTTTTTGGGGAGAGGAGCAACCGCCCGATAAGCAAAGCTTTTGCCGCCTGCGGCAAAACGAGCAAAAAGGGCGAGTTGCGCCGAGCGGACAGCCGGACGCTCTGCTTGCCCCGGACGAAGTCCGGGAAATCGGTAAAACCGACACTCCCGCAAACGCCCCGAATTTGCTTTGTTTCCGGCGCATCGGCGGTTTATCCCTACTCCCCGCTGAAAGCGGCACAAACCGCCTGTTAACCGCCGACAGGGACAAAAGGAACGCTTGGGACGAACCGATTGGGGGTACACCGATTCAACCGTCACCAACGGCACTTTCGTCACCGGCAGAAAAGGAATATTCGATTTCCAGCAGTCGTGCGCCGTTGCTGCGGTGGCTGCGAAAGCGCACGCCGAAATCGGCAAGGCGGTATTCCCAAAGATTCATCAGCCGTTTCAGTCCTCTTGCCGATACCGCCTGTCCTGCGTATTCGTTATACCGTTCGCAAAACTCCGTGTTGCTGCCGCTGTACTTTTTCTGCGTTTTCATAAAATCAACCAACTGCTCCATCTCCTTCGACAGCAGCATTTCCCGGTTCTCCATACTATCGCCGAGCATTTTCCAAACAAATTCCTCTTTGGAAAACCGCAATTCAAGCTGGCGGTCCTCCACATCACGACCTGTGCAGTAGAGGGTGGCACTGTCGGCATTGCGGCGGCTCTTGTCCAGCACGAAAGCGGTATCCACTGCGCCGACGATTCCGGTAGTGCCGGTCAGCTTGTTGAACGGATCGCTGTCGCCCTGTTTGCGCAGATGATGCACCAGCAGAAGACAGATACCAAGTTCGTCCGCCAGCTGTTTTAATATCCGTATTTCCTCATAGTCGTTTGCGTAAGAGGTGTCGATGCTGTTGTTGCGCACGATCTGAAAGGTATCCACGGCAACAAAAACCGTGTCGGGATGCTCTTTTACAAAATCCCGTATCTGTTCGCACAGACCGTCGGACAGAGTTCCGGCAGAGGTAGCAAAAAACGCATTGGGCGGCACTTCGTCCGTGATGCAAAGCAGACGGTTTTGCACGCGGCGCAGGGTGTCCTCCAAGCAAAGGTACAGCGTTGTTCCTCCAGTCGTTTTCAACTCCCACATCGGTTCGCCCTTTGCAATACGCACGCACAGATCCAGCACCCACCACGATTTGCCGATCTTTGATGCGCCGCCGAGGATGCATAACCCCTGCGGCAGCAGCGTGTCGACACAAAACTTTGTCGGCGGAAGTTTCATGTCCATTAAGGTTTCGCCGTCGATAACGGCGAGTTTTGTTTTTTCGTCAGCCATACTGAAATCTCCTTATAAAAAAGTAAGAGCAAAAGCAGCGGCGGCGGAACCGGTGCTTTTGCTCTCCTATTTCTCTAATGGCTGAAAACAGAAAAATCACATAAAATGCTGTGAACGCAAAAATTCGTTTCTGAAATTTTTGTAATTTCTTATGACAGTAAAACGGTTTTATGGTATACTGATTACAGAAACGAGGTGGCGCGCATGAATCTGATTGAAACAAAACCCGTGGGCGATGCGAATTTTTATAAGTTCTCTGTTGACTTTACAGGTGACGATTTTATTTTAGGCGGCAAAGCCTTGCCCCTCGGAATCATAACGCACGATATATTAAACATCCCCGCCGACAAGCTGCTCTACGTTTTTAAGACGGGCGATAAACTCAATGATTTATATAACCGACTGAATGCGGAAAATTACAGCGATGAACTGTTTATAAGCATTCGGAAGACCGTAGAAAAAATACTCAATCTTATCGAAAAAATAAAACCGTTTTCGTATTTTAATATCAGCGAAGAGTACGAACATATTGATTTACTTCTCGGTGATGATAAAATCAAAGAGTGGCAGTGCAGCTTTTCTTCCATGCCGATACCGAATATCAATTTTGTTCCCGAAAGTACGGCTATGCATGACCACATCATCGTTCTTACCGAATTCATAAAATTTTACATTTATCTTTGCGCCGACACCTTCAATTTCTATAAGGTTGCGATGATGTATTTTGTAAATCTCACCGAAAACGGATTTCGGAATAAAACGCTCCTTACCAGCTTTACAAAAGAATTTTTCGGAAAAGAAGAAGTGGCGGAATGGATTGATGAACTGAACACTACTGAAATTACGCACAATTTTACGCTTGAGCCTAGCGTTTGGATGGCGCCGGTCGTCCTTGAAAATAAAGACAGCACGGCAGTGCTCGGCCGCCGAATTCATTTCGACCGTATGCTCAATTTTTATGTTACCGATATGTTCGAGGGGCTTGCTGCCGGACATTACTCTTGGCAGTGCGGAATCTGTCACCGGTTTTTCTTTATGGAAACAGCGCATAAGCAGTTGTATTGCAGCACCGTCAACCCGGAGTACGGCGTTCCCTGCGCCTATGTTGCAAAAAACAAACTGAATATGCCTAAGCAAAAGAAAAAGGACGGTTTCGGCTATGCGATTTGGAAAAAGAGATACGATTCTCTGCGCAATGAAAAGCACAAAACCAATAAAAAACTGCCGTCCGCCAAATATAATATTGAGGTGTGCGATAAGGCAATCGAGCTTTCCAAGCGGCATTATGAGGAGGCGCAGATCGATTTTGATTACGCACAAAATCAGTATGAGCAGGATATGGTTTTACGGAACTTGATTGCCGAAGCAAAAGTGGCACTGGGCAAAAAATAAATTCATTTTTCTTTGGGAAGGGGGTGCGCGTATGAATGCCGAATACAAAAAGGCTGCCGAAAAACTGCTTTACGGCATTACGGATAAGCGGCTGCACGAGCCGACAATATGGAACGATATTCTTTCTTCTGTCCGTTCGGGTCATCTGCTGCTTTGGGAAATCAACGATGAAATTCTGCGTATCAAATATTTCTGCAAAGAAAAAATCGAACGCGCATCTGCCTTTACCGAAAGCGATAAAAGCGGCGTGCGGTTCGATGACCTGAACGCATATTTTATTGAGGCAATCAAAAACGGTGATAAAGGATATTTTGGAGCGTTTATCCGCGCCTATGAGCCGGTACTGCAAATCCGCGCCGAGCGATTCGTTTCGCATTATGATCTGTCTGCGGATGACACCGAAGATATTAAACAGATTTTTTTGGAAACCATGTGGTTTGCTTTCCTCGGCTATGATGCTGCCGACCCCATTCCGCTTTTGCAGTATGTGAAGAAAGCGGCGGTCATGCGGCAGCTGGATTATATCCGCACAACGAAAAACGCCTGCACCGTGCCGACACAAAACGGGTATGCCGAGCTGCGTAAGGTTATGCGCATTTATAACAGAGCTCCAGAGCTTTCCGCCGATGCGCGTATTGCGCTTGCCGTAAAAGAAACCGGCTTTGCCGAGAAAAAAGTTACCGAACTTGTTGCCGTCGGCAAGGCTTGCGAATATCCTATCGGCATTGTTCCGGCAGAAGAAAACGAAAACGCAGCGGACGGCACCGTTTCGGACGAACTGATTGAGGACCCGTCCGTATCTCTATTCGAGAAAGTGCTGCGCAGTATTTACCGAACCTATTTCCGCACCGCCGCCGATAAAATCACACCTAAGGATAAGCAGATTTTGTCTCTTTCCCTCGGTGTGTGTTTTGAATGTTTCGGCATTTTCAAGCCCAGCACCTATACGGAAATTGCGTTAAAACAAGGGGCATCAGGCGAAAAAAGTATTGAGAAAAAGCGCAAAGCGGCAATCGAGAAATTTGCCAAGCAACTGTGTGATATGGGCTTTTGCGACGGCGTTTTCTTAAAGCAAACGGCTATAACGGTCATAAAAGAAAAAGACGAGAAAACAGTGCAGTCAGCCAGATACGCCTATACGCCTTACGGTGACGGAAAAGCCGGAGAGATTCTATATACCGCCGCCGGAAAGCACCGCTTTCAGATCATCCGCCTTGCGGAATTTGATATGACCGGCGCTTATGCGGAACAGGTCGCAAAAATCATTGACAACATGAACGGGAATTTTATCAAAGAACGGTTCTACGCTATCCTGCTCGAAAACCTTCCCCGCATCAATAGCCATACTGCAAAACCAAGAATGCCGTTTTATCATTAGCCGCACACAGACGGACAGGGATAGTTGTGTTGAACAAGAGGTAGTTAAGATAAAGCAAGCGGCAGCAAATGTAAAACTTAAAACCCCACCGAATGCTATGGCACGGAGCTAAACTGTGCCATATATACGATGGGGTTTTATGTGATTGAAAGGTTGTATTGCCTCACCATATTGCTGTTATCTGTCCAAAGCTCACGTTATGTCATCACATTCTGAACAACTCCATAAATTGATGAAATAGGCTTATTCTTTTGATTCACAATACATACGTTAGTTTTCTCTTGAGATTATATCTGAGTTGGGTACTTCATAAGGCTTTCCGTCCTTGTTGTAGGTCAGATTAAATACAAGGTCGGACAGCCATTTCTTAAATGATGAATTGTCTTGAAACTGCTTGAACAGCTCCATATTGTCTGCCATAATAGAAAAGATGACTTGCTGCAGCGCACGTTCGCTTTCCAAGCGAGCACTCTGTTCATCAGAGTTTCTCATGGCATTCTGATATTTTTCGTCCTTAGACACCATGGCCGGTATCTCAAGGATCTGCCGCCGCACGTTATCCGCATCATTCCAGTTGATGTTACCAAACATATCATTGAAATTGGAGAGAATGACAGATAACAGATCCATTTCCGGTTCAACGATGTGACCGACCTTTCCCGCCGGCACGGGAGCCACCTCCGTATCGGCATCTTCCAGGTGAATGGACATGACCTCACGCGCCTCGTTGCGGTAACTTTCGAGGTCAATCGTTTCAAGAATCCCCTGCGAAAGATCGTCATCCCTGGGAGACGGCAGCTTTGGTATCAGCAAATTAAGAAAGATGGATAGCCGTTCCCAGTCTGCGTTACCATATGGCATAATTGCTCCGAGAAATCCATAGGTACGCACGAACGCCTTTGCCGCACTCTTAAATTTAATCTGATCATCTGTGTCAAGCTGCTTGTAAACAGCAGTGCAAGCATCTAATGTGGGATCAAGTTTGTCACGATCCGCTCCATCCAGATACAAATTGACCAGCCGCTCGACATCTTCGTTTGAGAACACCTGGTATCCATCCATCATTGCAACAAGATCGTACAGCTTGTTCGGATCGGTTTCGCCGGACAGAATCGTGGTGCGGTAGTAGCGGGAGAATGACTCCTGAATCATCTCCGGTTTGTTTGCAAAGTCCAAGACGAAGGTATCGTACTTCTTCGGACAGCAGCGGTTCAAACGGGAGAGCGTCTGTACCGCCTTGATGTCATAAAGCACCTTATCCACATACATGGTGTGGAGCAGCGGCTCATCAAAGCCCGTTTGGAACATATCTGCAACGATGAGAATGCGATACGGGTCTTTTTTGAACTCCTTCGGAATCTTAGCATCCGGGAAACCGTTCAGCGCTGCCGATGTCAGCGGCGGTTCCTGACCTTGATACTTGTTCTCGCCGGAAAAGGCGATGATTGTTTTATATGGACTGTGCCTGTCAGCAAGGCATTTGTTGATAGCGTAGTAATACTCAATACAGCGGGGAATGCTGGAGGTCACGATCATAGCACGAGCCTGCCCGCCGATTTTACCCTTAGCGATTACCTGTTCGTGAAAATGATCTACCATCATAGCCGCTTTCTTGGCAATGGTATAGCTGTCGCTTTCCACAAAGCTGCGCAGCTTCTTCTGTGCCCGCTTCTTATCGAACATCGGGTCATCCTCGACGGTCTTCATCAGCTTATAGAAGCTGTCGATAGGCGTATAGTATTGCAGCACATCCAGAATGAACCCTTCCTGGATTGCCTGTTTCATCGTATAAACATGGAAAGGTCTGTGCTTAATATTGTCGCCGTCCTGATACGGAACGCCGAAGGTTTCAAGCGTTTTATTTTTCGGGGTAGCGGTAAACGCAAAATAGCTGGCATTGTTCAGCAGTTTACGCCCTTCCATCATGGCGTTGATTTTATCCTCGTTGTCCATCTCGTCGTCGGAAGCAAGCCCTGAAAGTGCAAGGTTCATCTGTGCAGAGTTTCTTCCGCTTTGCCCGGAATGAGCCTCATCGATGATAATGGCGAAACGGTTATCCTTGTGTTCTGCTCCAATTTGCGGAACGATGTACGGGAACTTCTCAATCGTGGTGACAATAATACGTTTTCCATCTGTAATTGCTTTTGTAAGATCGCCGGAGTGCTCTGCCCATGCGACCGTGTTGCCGACCTGCATAAACTGCTTGATTGTATCCCGAATCTGCTTATCGAGGATACGACGGTCCGTGACTACAATAACGGAATCCAGCATCGGGCGACCGTCATGTTCCAGCCCGATGAGCTGGTGAGCGAGCCAAGCAATAGAGTTGGATTTACCGCTGCCTGCGCTGTGCTGAATGAGATATTTCTTCCCGACACCGTTTGCTTTCACATCGGCAAGCAGCTTCGTTACAACATCAAGCTGGTGGTAGCGGGGGAATATCTGCTTTTCCTTTTTCTTTTTGGTATCTTCATCTACATCAACAACGACTTGCGCATAGTTTTCAATAATCAGCGTCAGCTTTTCCTTGGTGAGAATATCCTTCCAAAGGTAGTCAGTCATGATGCCATTGGGATTCGGCGGATTGCCTGCTCCGTCATTGTATCCTTTGTCAAAAGGCAGAAACCAGCTATCTTTCCCTGCAAGCTTCGTACAGAACTTGATACGGGCATCATCTACGGCAAAATGCACCATACAGCGTTTGAATCGGAACAGCATCTCTCCGGAATCACGGTCATCCTTGTACTGCTGAACGGCATCATCAACATTCTGCTTCGTGAGTTGGTTTTTCAGTTCAAAGGTGATAACAGGCAGACCGTTTATAAAAACGCACATATCAAGAGCCAGCTTCCCGGCGTCCTGCGCATAGCGAAGCTGACGGGTCACGCTGAAAATGTTCTTTTCATACATCTCCCGTGCCTTGGCATTGTTCTCGGTTGGCGTCAGATAAAACATGATGAGATCGACCGGATATACCTTGATGCCGTTGCGCAACACATCAATGATACCGCGCTTTGCAATTTCGCCCTGCAGGCGGTTCAGGAACTGGCGCTTTTTCTGCTCGGACTTGAACACGCCCAGCTTGTCCATTTGCTCCGGCTGTGTATCTTGCAGAAAGCGGAACAGTCGAGTTTCGTCTATGGCGTACTCTTTATTATAATCGGCGTTGGAGCCTTCCTCGTAGCCGTTGCGCTCAACAAGCCATTTTACGATAAGCGTTTCAAGCCCGCTTTCTCTTGTATTTGTGAAGCTGGCCATGCTCATTCCTCCTTTGCTTTTTTCTTTGCCGTCTTTTCGACCTCTTTGATTGTTTGCAGATACGCCTCCTCAACGGGAGAGAGATTCTGCACGAGGAAACGCTGATACTCCCGGTTTGCTTTATCCATTGCCTGCTTATGGCTTACTTTGCCTGCGCCAATGAGCACTTGCTCTCCGGTGGAAGATAAGATGCGGTCCAGATGCTCCACATAATCACTCATGTGCATTGGACGGTGACGCATAGCCTGTACCTCAGCAAAGTCAAAATACCCGGAGACGATTCCGTTCAGTATCCGTAGCTCATCTTCTGATAAGTAGTTTTTAGCGATTCCGATGTCTTTTGCCGTTGGAAAATCGCCGGAGAAAGCGGTCAAGCCCATAAACGGTTTATCCGCATCCGCCCGTTCATAGATAACCTCCGCCGCAGTGTGACCGTGTGCGGCAAAGTGCAGTTTGTTCTGTACCATTTTGAAAAACGCAACAGATTCCGAACTTTTCGGGTCGTAGTCCACACTGGTGGCATACAAATCAAGCACCTGCCGATACATGACCTTTTCAGACGAGCGAATATCCCGGATGCGGTCAAGCAGCTCTTTCCAGTAGTTGCCGCCTCCGAGATTCTTCAGGCGCTCGTCGTCCATCGTGAAGCCCTTGACCATATATTCTTTCAACCGCTCTGTTGCCCAACGGCGGAAGTTGGTGGCGATCATTGATTTTACGCGGTATCCAAGAGAGATGATCATATCAAGGTTATAATACGGGATCTCTCTTGTGACCTGCCTGTTGCCCTCGGTGCGAACCTGTCGGAATTTCCGACAGGTTGAGGCTTCGTCCAGCTCGCCCTCCTCGTATATATGTTGAATGTGTTCTACAATGTTGGTGCGGGAGGACTGAAAAAGCTCTGCCATCTGCTGTTGGGTCAACCACACGGTCTCATCCACAAAGCGGACGTCGATTTTCGTGTTGCCATCTTCTGTCTGGTAGATAACGATGTCGCCCTGATTTTCATTCAGAGCAAGATTTTTTTCGTCAGCCATGTTCAATCCTCCTGTTCGTCAGTTTTTTCTTCGCTGTCGTCCTCATTATCTGCATCGGTGTCTTCATCCACAAATTCGTATTTGGGGATTTCGATGCTACGGACATCAATCTTGCCGGTGACTATATCGGAGGATATAGAAGCCTTATATTTTTTTAGTAATGATATTTCCTTTATGCGGGCATTTATGCGGGCATCTATGCTATCAAGGTACGCAGCAATTTTAATTTGTTCCTCTATTGGCGGTACAGGTATCCTGATACCTTTCAGCTTAGTATAGTCAATATTCTGTCCTTCTCGAATGCCTGTAACACACTGCTTCAACAGTTCAATAAACACTTTTGATTTTGCAAGGTGCTTGAAATATTCTGTAGTAATTCCTTTTGGAATCATTACTGTGTATGCAGGACTAATAATCCCTTGGTAATGGGCAAGTTCTATTCCTCCTTGGAACGAGCGCAAGCTAATTACAAAATCTCCTTTGCGAACCAGCTTTAATAGTTCCAAATCTTTGGTAGCTTCAACGGTGCGCTGTCCATATACGTTTTTAGGGACTACGCCCATGTTTTGAGTTGCCGCCAACAGCGGTTCTTCGGGGTATCCTTTCTCAACGCGCTCATCAAAGAGACGCTTGATTTTTACAGTTTCCCAGTGCATGGGAAGTTCGTGAATCCAAATTTCATCCACATTTCGATACGCATCATATGGTTGAGGGTTATTAACAAAGAAATCCAGCGACATATATTTTTGTAACTCACTGATTTTTTGTGCAATTGCCATCAAATTTACTTCGTCTATTTTTGGCTTAAAGTAACGAGTGAATCTGATTTCATATCCTATCTTTGTTTTCTTCTCATCCACCCATGCGTCCGGCGCATAGGTCAGCACCTCGTTTTTCATAAAGGTGTCAATTCCGCCCTCGTAGGTGAACGGAATATTCTCAGTGTCGCGCAGGTTAGGATCAGGTATAGGCATGCCTTTTTTACATACTATCTCAGCGGAAGGGTCTGTTGTTAAAAGCGGAAAAAAGAAATCTTCATATTGCTTGAATTTTATCTCGCAGTTCTTTATATTTGGATCGTTATAAATCAGCTTGACGAATTCATTATAATCCATATATGGTTTTTCACTTATAAGGTTTATAAGGGCTTCCATATATGCATGATACACCTTTTCAAATCTAAGCGCATCCACTGTTTTAGGTATCTTCATTGACCTTGCTTTCGGAGTTTTTTCAATATATGAAAGGAAATCAGCAGGTGCAATTTCCGGAACGTTAGTGTAGTTGGGTTTAACATCTATTCCGAAGGTTCGGAACAATAACAAAGTTTCCTTTATTGTTTTTACGTTCACGTCTATTCTATAACGCAGCGGTCGCTCCACCGTCACGCTCCAATAGCCGAAGTCCTCGTTGTTCAGGATCATGCTGACTTCGCTATCTTCCATTTCCATAAAAATACGAACAATCTCTTTACGAATATCCGGAGTAAACTCGCAGTTTTTCTTTCCCATGTTTTTTCGTAAAGGAGATTTCATGGCCGTTGCATCAATTAGCTGAATTTTACCCTTGCGGCGTTCTTCTTTCTTATTGGAAAGCACCCAAATGAATGTACCGATGCCCGTATTGTAGAACATATTCTCCGGTACGGCGATAATGGCCTCCACCAGATCGTTCTCGATCATATAGCGGCGGGCGTTGCTTTCGCCGCTTCCCGCATCGCCGGTGAAGATGGAAGAACCGTTATGTACCTCCGCAATACGGCTGCCGAGATGAGTGTCTTTCTTCATCTTCGCCACATTGTTCAGCAGGAACAGAAGCTGGCCGTCGCTCGTGCGAGGGATCATTGTAAGCTGCTCACCGCCGTCCAAATAAGCATTGAAGCGGCTGTCGAGGATTTCTTTTTTGCCGCCCATTTTCTCGGCATCGGTTTTCCAACTCTTTCCGTATGGAGGATTTGAGAGCATAAAGTCAAACTGCCGTGTAGCATTGCCGTCCAAGGCCAGCGTTGAGCCATAACTGATATGTTCTGCCTGGTCGCCGTCGCCCTTGAGCAACATATCCGCCTTGCAGATTGCATAGGTTTCCGGGTTGATCTCCTGCCCGAAAAGGTGGATGGAAACATTTTTGCCTTGCTGTGCCGCCAGTGTTATAAGGCGATCCTGTGCAACGGTGAGCATACCACCCGTTCCGCAGGCTCCGTCATAGCAGGAGTAAGTAGCGTCCTTGATCTGATCTGCAATCGGCATAAAGATAAGGTCTGCCATCAGTTCAACAACATCACGGGGCGTCCAGTGTTCACCGGCTTCCTCGTTGTTTTCTTCGTTGAACTTGCGAATCAGTTCCTCAAAAATCGTACCCATGCCGTGGTTGTCCAGACCCGGATGCTTGAGAATGGTCTTTTCTTCGTCCTTGTACACCGGGTTCGGACTGAGGTTAATATCCGAAGATATAAATTTTTCAATGACTGCACCGAGAATGTCCGCCTCGATCATGGTGTCGATTTGATTGCGGAACTTGAACTTCTCCAGAATCTCCTGCACATTCGGCGAGAAACCATCAAGATATAATTCAAAGTCCGCTTTCAAGGTCTGCTTTTTCGCACGGCTGGTAAGGTCACGAAGACAGAACGGCGATGCATTGCAAAAAGCCTGGCCTGCCACATTGCATAGCGCAGGCCACTGGTTATCGATACCTGCTTTATCCAGTTTTTCCTTCATATCCAGGACAGACTTTTTGCTGTCCTCCAAAAGAGCATCCAAACGGCGGATGACCGTCATCGGGAGAATTACATCACGGTACTTGCCGCGCACATACACATCACGCAAGCAGTCGTCTGCAATGCCCCATATAAAACTAACTATTTGATTATGCACTTGATTGTCCATATTTCTTCATTTCCTTTCGCACTATAGTGAGCCACTATTATCATATCAAGTTCACTGTCCGATAAAACGGGCTTAGTCGGCATTTCTGCTTTATCGTCAGCTGCGCCGCCGAAGCGAATCCATTCATCTGCCTCCGACAGCTTGAACTTCCACAGCCTGCCCACTTTGTATGCAGGCATATTTTTTTGTAACTTAAGCAGATGTTCCTATGTGATTCTTTAAAATGTAGGCTGCTTTTCAATATTCTCATTATTACTTCGTCAATTGTTTTCTTTTTCAAACTCAACGATATCAGCAATATTGCAGTCGAGAACAATGCAGATTTTTCGAAGAGCTTCCATCGAAACATCTTCGCTGCGGCGGAGTTTTGTCATCGTGCTAGAGGAAAGACCTGTGGCTTTATGCAAATCTGATTTGCTCATTTCTTTGTCAACAAGGAGTTTCCACAGCTTTTTATAACTTGCTTTCATCATTTGAAACCTCACCTTTGAAAGATAACTACAATTTAGCATTTTTATATTATACCATACGAAAGACTTTTTCACAAGATAATTCGACGCTTTTTCGTCAAACTTCGAATATTATTCGATAACTTTCCGCTTTTTCCGTTGCCGCCAAGTAAAAATGGAGCAAAACACCGTTACCGTCTACAACAAAGACTATAACATAATTATGCACTCATGCTTTGGTCCGTAGTTTGTTTGATTTGTTGTGTGATTTATGACTTTTTCTTGTAAACCCCGAATAAACCCCTGTTAAACCTTGCGATATTCCAAAAAATGTGGTATAATATATTTTGTAGTATTGTATTTTCGTGAAAACGGAGGGTTTCACTATGGATAACAACATCGAGCGCTGGTATTCGATGAAAGAGATAATGGAATATTTGGGCGTCAGCCGTGATACCGTTCTTGACTGGATCGAGCGCAGAGAAATGCCCGCCGCTAAAATCGGCAGGCTGTGGAAATTCAAAATCAGCGAAGTTGACGCCTGGATGAAATCCGGCGTTGCGGCGGATAAGTAATATTCGGAGGTGCAATATGGCACTTGAAAATAAATTGGGGCTAACAAGCTCTGCCGACCTTGCCCGCGAGGAAGAACGCATCAGCAAGAAAAAGGCGCTTGGGCTTTTTGAAAACGGAGTGCTTGATCAATTGGAAGCGGGAAAATTTTCTGCCCTCAAAGCGATTCATAAGTATCTTTTTGATGAAATTTACGATTTTGCCGGAGAACTCAGAACTGTAAATATTTCAAAGGGCAACTTCCGTTTTTCGCCGCTGATGTATCTTGAAGCGGCACTTGAAAACATTGATAAAATGCCGCAGTCCACTTTTGATGAAATCATCGAGAAGTATGTGGAAATGAATATCGCCCACCCATTTCGAGAAGGAAATGGGCGCAGCACCCGCATTTGGCTTGACCTCATTTTCAAAGCTGAACTTCACAAGGTCGTTGATTGGAGCCGGGTTGATAAAGAAGATTATCTTCTTGCAATGGAGCGCAGCCCGATAAAAGATATTGAAATTAAACACCTTCTGAAAAACGCACTTACTGATGATGTGGATAGCCGAGAGGTTTATATGAAAGGCATCGACCACAGCTATTATTACGAAGGATACACGACCTTCAAGACGGAAGATTTGAGCAAGGAATGAGGTGCAAATATGCCGGATAAAAATTGGCAATTTGAACTTGAAGAATATATAAAGCAGGGCGAACCTGACAGAGCCGAAAAAAGCGAGGCGTGGCAGACAGCCATCGGCTTGCAAGCTGTTGACGGGCTTAATACGTCCGAATATTTGCTGGACACCGCAAAGGAGCATATTGAGGGCAAAATCACCATTGATGAAGCGCAGAAGCGGATTCATAGTTATTATGAACAGCGCACCACGCGAACCGAAACGGAAAACGAAACCAAAGAGGCAGATATTGTTTCGGCAAGAATCACAAAGCTGCTGGGAGAAAAAGCGTTTCAGTTTTCCCCTGCCGAGTGGATTACCATTCACCGCAGATTGTTTGAGGGCGTATTCGACCACGCCGGACAGATTCGGCAATATAACATCACAAAGAAAGAGTGGGTACTGAACGGCGATACCGTAATTTATGCGGATTGGAACAGCATTAAAGAAACTTTGGATTATGATTTTGCCACCGAAAAGCAATTTTCTTATGAGGGACTGTCGGTTGAAGCGGCAGTAAAGCACCTTGCAAAGTTTTCCTCGGATATTTGGCAGATTCACCCCTTCGGTGAGGGAAACACCCGTGCCACCGCCGTTTTTATGATTAAATATATGAAAACCTTCAGCTTTCGTGTGAACAACGACGCCTTTGAAAAGAATTCGTGGTATTTCCGCAATGCACTGGTCCGGGCAAACTATAATAATTTGCAAAAGGGCGTTCATTCCACCACGAAATTTTTGGAATTGTTTTTCTCTAATCTCTTGCTCGGCACAAATCACGAACTCAAAAACCGCTATGTGCACATTGATTTTGCGGATGAAAGCACTCTCCAAAGTATCAATTCCAAAGTTTCAAAGTATCAAATTGATACTTTGGACTACTCCTTAGAAGAATTGGCGGTTTTAGAATTGGTCACAAAGAACCTAGCGATAAAACAGCAAGAGGTTGCAAAACAAACCGGAAAATCCATTGCAACGATCAAGCGAATTATGAAATCGCTGCAAGATAAAAACTATATCCGCCGTGAAAGCGGTAAGCGATACGGCAAGTGGGAAGTGCTGGTTTAGACAAAATATAAGAAATGTGTGGTAATACAATGGTCGATATTAAACTTTTTAATATAAATGGCACCGAATTAAAAATTAATAATGTCAATTTTCAAACTGTTAAGGAGAAAATATTATGACTATTCCAGAAGAACAAAAAATCAAGCTTGAAAGTATGCAAATTAAGGGCATACGGGCAATGATTTGGCAAAACATTGAAAAGGAAAATATCGAGTCTCGCTTACTTCAAATTAGAAAGCAAAACTATACCAATGATCTCCAGAAATTTGTGAACTCACAAAGCAGGGCTGTTCTGATTGAGTTGATTGAGATGTCACCCGAAATATATCCGCAAACAATTGATGACGCATATGACAAGTACAGATACGGATTGAAACCCGGTTTTACTTTATTTTGGGCTAAGCGAAGCAACAATATTTCATTTGATAAAGACTCGTTAGAGACGAGAATCAAGGAATTCATATCAGCTCAGGAATACGGAGAAGATGCCAAATACAAGAACCTTAGTTTTGTGTCAATAATTGAATTTAGCGGAACATATGAGATTTCACTGTCATATCTTCAAAAATTCAATTATATAAACGAAGATGGCGAATTCACCTATATTTATATGATGAAAGAGTGTTTCGCTTGGGTTTGTATCGACAAAAATTTCATAGCAGTTAATAACATGCCTGAAGTTCTAATGAATGCTTTGAAGCGCTTTTTTAGTAGCATATATTCCGCAGATATTACTAACATCAAAATCACAAGTAAGCTGTTGGAAAAGGTCTTTCCTAGCGATAAGACGAAAAGAGTTACCAGGCATAATGCTAACCCACCCGAAACCCAATTAGAAAAAATTACATTTGCAGATCAAAATCTAGGCGATAAAAAAGATTGTATTCCTGACGGATATGAGGATTATGACATAACAAATACGCAATATGTTGAGGATATAGATGAGAACACAACTGGTACATTGGGCGTTAATTGTAACAAAGGTAAGCTGTATTTGTCTAAAAGTTTGACCGCATCACAGTTTAGAACGTGGAGTACCAGAAGAATCAATAACATAATTTCGTTCTTTCAAAACACATCTGATGTCACATTAGAAACTGTAATCGGTTTTAATATGTTTTCATCATCCTCTTGGGAGGACATTAAACAATCTTCTATACCTATTCTAAACGAAATAGCGCATGCAATAATCGTGTGTAAAACATCTAATATAGATTCTTATCCCGTTTCTTTCGATCTATATAAAGCATATATTGAATTGAGCAACAAATTCTATGAGAAAGTATATTGCTTATGTGATACCTGTGAGGAGCCCTCAATTCCTAGTTGCCCTGATTGCGGAGGCACACACTTTACAATAACAAAAAGGGGGCCAGCAAAGATTATATGCAATAATTGCGGAAAAGCCCAAGGTGAACCTTATGTATTTGATTGTGAAAACGGGCATATAAATACAATAGCAGACATTAATAATGCTATTTCGTTAATCGCAAAGGATGGTTTTGCTGAACAACTTTTAGCCACAATTAAATTATACTATCCAGACATTGTCTTTGATAGCAATGAATATTTTGCATTAACTAGCGGTTCTTTAACAATCCACAAAAGTCCTAATTATGAAAAATTAAAAGCTTCCGATATTCAAGATTTTGTACCGATTGTTAATAGACAACTGACTCATTCTTCCGACGTTCTTCAATCATCACTAAAGCAAATTAAAGAGAAGTGTTCTCATCCGACTAATGATGAATGTAGTTTGTGCAAGAATAGGCAAATATGCAATATAAATGATGTACAATGCATATTAAAACTGTTTGAAGGCTTTGAAGGATATACGCCACAACCTCATCAAGGGCACGAATTCGGCGATGTGTCAATGTTGGTTACATATAATGGTAGGAATATAACATTTTTGGGCGCTGCGAAATCGGTGAATTTACGCACTCCAAAATTAACAAAGGCAAGTGTGGTTGGCAGGGAAATCATACAACAAGTTATTGACGCATTTAATGATAACAGAGCAGAAATAATTGGTGTAATCTATCCTGATATGATTGATGACCAGCTTAAACACTTGCTATTCCACGAAGCAAAAGTTCATAATAAAAAACTTGTGATTTTAGACAAGGAGTTCATGCTCCATCTTTTGGACAAATATCTTACTGATAAAAATCTATAATCATAACCATCAGTTTAACCGATAGTTTGCACAGTCGATGTTTGAACGCTACGGTCTTGGCTTTGGATGACCCATTTTCGCAAAAATCATCTGAATTAAGTCTTGCCCTTCCTCGCAAAGGCATCGACTATTACAAAAACCTCACGCACAGCCTTGGATAGGCCGTGTGTGAGGTTTTCAGTTTTCATACGGTATTCTGAAATAATCCAGGTATTTCTTGAATGTATCTTGTGCCAACAGGCAGGTGTCGGTCAGATAGCCTTTTTCCCGATCCCACTCCTGCAGTCCGCGGTAATAGAACACTTTTATGCTGTCCTCAATAATAAACGGCACGATATTGTGTTTCAGGCATTCCTTGAACATAATCAATCGCCCGACACGCCCGTTGCCGTCCTGGAAGGGGTGGAGGCGCTCAAACCGCACATGAAACGCAAGGATATCTTCAAGCGTCACCGTTTCCTTGCCGTTATACTCATCGAGCAGCCTTTTCATTTCCGCCGACACTTCCTCGGGCAAGGTTGTTTCCCGCCCGCCGACCTCATTCGGCAGCTTTTTGTAATAGCCGACGGCAAACCAATCTTTCCTTGCGTCGCTTATTCCGGTTTTCAGAATAAAATGCAGGTGCTTGATGAATTTCTCGCTGAGCTGCGATTTTGCGCTTTCGATGATTTCGTCGATACAGCGGAAGTGATTGGCGGTTTCGATGATATCGTCCACCCGCACGCCTTCCTCGGTAATGCCGACGGTGTTGGTTTCAAAAATGAAGTGCGTTTGATCATGGGTCAAGCGGCTCCCCACCATGTGATTGGAGTTGTAGGTCAGCTCCACCTGCACCTTATGATAAATTCCGCCGTGGGTCTGGCTGCGCTTTTCCTCTTTGAGAATATCCGCCAAAGTCTGCGGTGCGGGTTTGCTTTTATTGCTCCGTTCGGGTTTCTCGGCGTTTTCGGGAATGTTCCAGGTCTTGCCCGTCAGAAAAGCGCCCGGGACGCGCCCTGCCGCACAGTAGTTGCGAACGCTGCGCTCGGAGGTGTTCCAAAGCGCCGCTATCTCTTTTACGGATAAATATTTCATCATTTTGCCCTCCGAAGTTACTACTATCAATATACCATTTGATTTCTACCCGGGATTTTCCTACACGACTTTGGGTGCAGTTCGGCATAACCGGTGCTTTTCACGCACTGCCAAAAGCGTGATTTTGGAGCGAAAAATTGCTCGGTTCTATCAAAAATTCTAATAGGCTTTCCCGAAAATCCGTTAGAACTCGGCAAAATCGGAGGAAACTTTCGGACTCGGATTTTCACTGCGTTTCCGATGCAAAGAGATGCGGAAAGCCTTGAAAACACAGCGTTTTCGGGGTTCTCGCATCTGCCGTTATCTTCCGTCAAATTCCGCCAAGTTCGGTTTTCACCACTTGACTCGAAATCAGTTTGCGGGCAACCGCACGTGAGTTCGAATCTCACCGTCTGCGCCAACAAAACCCTTGAAGGCTGAGGCTTTCAAGGGTTTTTATTTATGAGTATAAAGCTCCGGCAGTTCAAGTCGGAGACTTCAGTTTGTAGAAAAAGTCTTTCATTTGGATATACTTCTGTTATTTCATTCAGCTATGGCTACGATAGCAAGCTACCGATAGTTCTTTTTGTCGGACAGCACTTCTCGGGTTCGCTATTCAAATCAATGCACTTGTCAATATGAAAGAGGGAGACAACCAAAGGGATCAGGGAGAGGGACTGCCGCCCCTTCCCTGTCCCTTAGGTTTTCTCCCTCTTGGCTCCCTCTTTCCTTACCCATACCCTTACCCCGCTGGGGTGTTGGCTAAACTCGAATAACCACCTGAACATTGTATGTCCTGTCAATGCAGGGACGCTTAACGCTACACGTCCGCAAGTTAGTACATATATCTAAGGTTAGTGGCGTTTTTTTGAAGGGTCAATGTCAGTGCAGTTGCACCGGTATACTCACGAAATTATTAATACCTTGTCGGGACGGAAACTGTTTTAAGCAGTGTTGGTGATATATTTCACTGTGTGGCTTTAATAATAATCAGTTTATCGACAGACTAAGGCTCCGACAGTTCAAGTCGGAGCCTTTGCTGATATTTATTCTGCAGGCAGTGTTGCCGGCAGATGTTATTCTATAAGGCCGCTTTCCTTTAAGAGCAGTTCGACATCGGTGCCTTTGGCTTTTTTCATTACGACTTTGAGCAGCATCTTTTCCTTGAATGAGAGCTTTATATCCGTTATCGGCTTCTTGTCTATAGCGTAGTAGCAAGCACGCAGAAGCTCACGGACATCATATTTGCTTCCCCATACCTCAGGAACGCCACGGTCTATGTCAAGCAAGGTGTAGACAGATTCCATACCGGTACGCATAGAATACTCGGTAGTGAAGATGGTGTCACGGGGCGTTTCGGCAAACTGACCGATGAAAGCGAAGTTTACTGCGCCGTCCGGCACTACCTTAGGTCTGTCGGATTCCTTTCTCGGTTGGAAGAATGCGTTTATATAAGGCATATAGCACGTTGTGGTGTTGCAGGAGTTTTTGGCAAGCGCATCGATTTTTTCTGTCGGCACACCGATGTGGTAGAGCCACTCACGGCAGATCTCCTCGCCTGTGCAATCACGCATAGCTTTCTTTACATAGTTGCCTTCCTTGTTTGTATTAAGGGAATACAGCCATACGAGAACCATATTCTTATCCTGCGACTTGAACTGAGGCTGGCGGTTTATCGTCCACGAAAGATACCAGTTTTCCGTGCTGTCCTTTACGGTGACAATTCCGCCCGTTGTTACCTTGCCCATGCGTGGGTCACGCTTGCAGATATTCATAATATATCCGATTATCTCATCGTCCGAGGTCGCTACTGTGGCGCTCATCCAGTTCGTAGCGTCAACATCGCTGCAGAACTTGTCGGGGTTGCCGTATTCGCCGTTCTTCGCCTGTGCCGCAATAGCCTTCCACATATCCCACGATTCGCCGAATCCGTTCTTTACACCGGATAAATCGGGGGCGTGGGTCTGATCGCAGTAGCAGGATGTGTCGGTACAGCAACCGTTTGTGATAAACACAAGGTCGTCCTCGATAAGATCTATCGTTTGCTGCTTTCCGTCCTTTACATAGACTATCTGCTTTGCAATCTTCCTGCAGCCGTCATCCTTGATGATGACATTCTTCACGTCCATTCCGTACTCGATGCGAACACCGTGAGCCTCAAGATATTTTACAAGCGGGAGTATCATACTCTCGTACTGATTGTACTTTGTGAAACGCAGTGCGCTGAAGTCCGGAAGTCCGTCTATGTGATGAACGTAACGGCAGAGATAACGCTTCATTTCAAGAGCGCTCGACCAGCGCTGGAAAGCGAACATCGTCTGCCAATACAGCCAGAAATTCGTGCTCCAGAAGCTATCGGGGAGAACCTCCGAGATCTTCTTGTCCTCAAGATCCTTTTCGGGCGTTAAGAAGAGCTTTGAGAGTGCCATTGCCGACTCCTTGTCAAGCTCGAACTTCTTGTCTGTGTGTGCGTCCTTGCCGCAGTTTACCGTTGCACGGCAGAGAGAATAGTTGGGGTCGTGCTTGTTGAGCCAGTAGTATTCGTCAAGCACAGATACACCGGGCGTTTCAATAGATGGAACGTCACGGAACGTATCCCACATTACCTCGAAATGATTATCCATTTCACGACCGCCACGCATATAGAAACCCTTTGTAATATCCTTGCGCCCGTCACAGCTTCCGCCTGCAAGCTCAAGTTTCTCAAGAAGGTGGATATGCTCGCCCTTCATCTGTCCGTCTCTTACAAGATAGAAGGCTGCCGTAAGTCCGGCAAGTCCCGTGCCAATGATATAAGCTGATTTTTTGTCGACATCCTTCGGCTTTTCGGGATGTGCGAATGCTTCATAAGTTCCTGCTGAGTAATACATAAAAACCTCCTGAAAATTTATTTTCTGTCCTTATTATATCCACATTTTCGACTTCTTACAATAAACAAAAAAAGCGCCGTGCTAAAATCTTTAGCACAGCACTGTAAATTGTATAAATTTTTATCAAAACGGGCATTTTGATAAAAACGGCTCACAGCTTGAAACGATTCAACGCATCGGAAACGGAATCTTTTATAAGCAATGCGAGCTTATCTATTATCAGCCTCGGATCTTCCTTCATATCGCCTTTTATCCAGTCAAGCATTATCCCTATGAACACATACGAATATATCCGTGCGATAAATTCCTTGTCCTCATCACGCACGGTTATCCCTTTCGACTGCTCATCTATTACGCCCATCAGCAGACCGTCTGTCAGCGGTTTCAGATATTTTTCCACCTGCTCACGATCGACACAGCGGTAGACATTCATAATAAACGGTTTATTCGCAAGCACAGCCTCAAATATATTCAGAAAGCCCTCCTGCCAGGTATCGTGGGTCTTCTTTTCTTCAAGCGCTTTTCTCGCATCTTCAAGGCACGACCATTCCACAAGGTCATAAATATCTTTAAAATGATAATAGAAGGTCATCCGGTTTATGCCGCAATCCTCGGCAATATCGTTTATAGTTATCTTGGTAAGCGGTTTTTTCAGAAGAAGATTTTTAAGCGACTGCTCGAGTGCCCTTTTAGTTACCTCAGACATTTTACCCTCCGGAGTATTACTTTCTGGCGCATTATACCGACAGTGAAATCTGTTCGTATCACGCAATTCTGTATGATTATATTTTAGCACATTTTCATTAAATTTCAAGTAAAAGCTGAGTTTCTGTTTTTAATTCGCTGTTATTTATACCGTGTCTTGCGGTGCGGATCGCTCCGGATAAACCGAAACGGACAGCCGTGAAGCTGTCCGTAAATCTTATCTGTAATTTTTAACGCTTATCGTCCTTCGACTTTCTGTTGCTGATGACCGAGCCTGCAATAATTGCTCCTACAAGGACTGCCGCACCAGCTGTGCTTAACACTATCCAGCCGGGGAATGCGTTGCTTTCCGCTGTCTGCCCTGCAATAAGTCCGTTCTGTGCCATTTCTGCTCTTGCATTACTGCCGTTGTCAACGGGCGATTGAGCGGACGCATAAATGCTTACCGTGATTAATGTAGTTGCAAGTGCAACTATTGTAGTGATTGTTTTTAATAGTTTTGTCATAATTTTCAGTCCTTTCATAGTTTTACGTTTCATTGATGTAATGTAAGGTGTATTTTC
>ERZ1026848.461-NODE-461-length-22912-cov-8.651704_pt1 | contig 22912 bp, 24 predicted proteins | sample MGYA00380154_ERZ1026848 | MGnify/ENA primary metagenome ERZ1026848 (study PRJEB33269, sample SAMEA4719790) | human gut metagenome | biome: human-associated habitat; feature: organic feature; material: feces | place: Cameroon | collected 2013-10 ...
AGATGTGTATAAGAGACAGCCCCTACCCCGGAGCCGGAGCCTACCCCCGAGCCGGAACCGGAGCCTGACCCGGAGCCTGCGCCCACCCAGGGCAGCTATACCGAGGGCGAACAGACTGACGGCGTATGGAACCTGGTGCTGGTGAACCCGTGGAATCCCCTGCCTGACGGATTTTCCGTGGATATTGAGCCGCTGGATAATACACGGGGCGTAGACAAGCGCTGCTATCCTCAGCTGCAAAAGATGATGGATGACTGCCGCGCCCAGGGCTATTCCCCCTACATTTGCTCGTCTTACCGCACCTGGGATATGCAACAGGAAAATTTCGACAGGCAGATCAGCGCTTTCAAAAATCAGGGCTATGGCGACGAGGAGGCCCGGCGGCTGGCTGCCAAAGAGGTGGCTGTTCCCGGCACCAGTGAGCATCAGCTGGGCCTGGCGGTGGACATCATCGACACCAACAATTGGAACCTGGACGAGTCCCAGGAGAGTATGCCCACCCAACAGTGGCTCATAGCCAATAGCTGGCGCTACGGCTTTATTCTTCGCTATCCCAACGGCACCACCAACATTACCGGCATCATCTATGAGCCCTGGCACTACCGCTATGTAGGCTGCCAGGTGGCTAAGGAGATCTATGAGCGGGGCATTACCCTGGAGGAGTACCTGGGCCGCACCGCCCATTAAAGCATTAAAAAGCACGCATCCTATGCGGTGAGACGATCCGGGTCTCACCGCATTTCCTATTTGTTCATAGGCAGCGGCTTAGGCAGAAAACCCCTATGGATGGGCGCTATGCGGCAAAAAAACAAGGAACGGTTTCAGGATGGACCGTTCCTTGTTTTTAGGCTTTTTCAGCGGTGGAAGAGGCCCCGCTTTTCGTAGGGCTTGGACTCCACATTTTTCAGCTCGTACCCGGTTTCGGCGATAGCCTTGCGGAGGGCTTCCTCATCCAGGGGCTCCGGGGAAATAATGGTGGCGATGCCCTTGGTGTGGGAGGCGCTGACCTTCTTTACGGTGAACTGATTACGGATCGTATCACACACATGGTTTTCGCACATGCCACACATCATACCATCAATTTTCAAAATGGTTTCTGTCATAGTAAATTACCTCCTTTAGACGGTTTTTACTTTTTTCTTGAGAGGGAACGGGATCTGAGCCAGCACCACGGCAATAAGCATCAGTACGCAGCCGATCAGCTCCTTACCGGTCATTGTTTCGTGCAGGAAGATGGCACCGGACACGGCACCAAATACGCTCTCCAGGCTCAGGAGGAGGGCCACAATGGTGGGGTTGGAGTCCTTTTGGGCCAGGATTTGCAGGGTATAGGCCACACCGCTGGAGAAAACACCCACATACAGGATGGAGCCTATGCAGGGGGTGATGTCCGCCCAGGTGGGATGCTCAAAAATGAGCATCAAAACAGCGGAGATCACCGCACAGGTCAGGAACTGAATGCAGCTCATTTTAATGCCGTCCACCTTTTGGGTGAAGTGGTCAATAACCAGAATGTGCAGAGTGTAGCCAAAGGCACATAGCAGCACCAAAAGGTCGCTGGGAGCGATGGTGAAGTCGTCCTTGATGCACAGGCAGTACAGGCCCGCTACGCCCAGCAGAACACTGAGCCACACAGCGGGAGAGACTTTTTTCTTGAGAAACAGCCCGCAGATGGGAACCAGCACCACATAGAGGGTGGTGATAAAGCTGGTCTTTCCGGCGCTGGCACCGGCCACCATGCCCAGCTGCTGCAAATTGCAGGCCAGGGCCAGAGCGAAGCCGCAGCAGATACCGCCGATGACCAGGGTCTTGCGGCTTTCGGCAGGGGCGGACTGCTCCTGGGACGGAGAAGCGGAGGCCTGCTTGCGGCGGTTTACCGCGTCAAAGATCTGAATGACCACCAGCAGGGCCAAAAAACCCACAAAGGAACGGGCGGCATTGAAGGTGTAGGCGCCTATGTGCTCGGTGCTGGTGCTTTGGGCCACGAAGGAGGAGCCCCAGATCATGGCGGTGATGACGGGGAACACTACCTGGCGAACTTGATTGTGTTTCATAGCTGTTTCCTTTCTCTATTTCGAATCGCTTTCGTCGGGATTTATGGGGTTCACATGCCAGCGGAACTTGTGCTCCGTGCCGTGGAGCAGACGATGGATATTTTCTCTGTGGCAGTAGATGACCAGCGCCGCCACGACCGCGCTCAGAAGGGTCAGCAGCGGGTCATGGTGAAAGACGAAAAACGCTGACACCGGCATACTGGCTGTGGCCGCAATGGAGCCCAGGGACACATAACGGGTCAGCAGCCACAGAAGGACGAAAAGACCCCAGGCGATGAGACCCATGCGCCAGTCCAGCATCCACACCAGCACACCGCCGGAGAGAATACCCTTGCCGCCCTTGAGGCCGTAGTAGGCCGGGAACATATGCCCCAGCTCACAGCCGATGCCGCCCAGCAGCACCCCCAGGGTCCAGCCGCCGTTGGTGCAGAGCATCAGATAGCCGCCGATGAGACAGGAGAGGACGGTTTTACCCATGTCACAGAAAATCACGATGAGGGCGTATTTGGCACCATAGGTGCGGTAAAAATTGGTGAGTCCGGCATTGCCGCTGCCGTGCTTGCGCACATCGTCCCGAATGATGAAGTGGGAGGTGACCACCGAGCCGTTGAAGCAGCCCAGCAGGTACGAAACCAGCAGCGTCAGCCCCACTACAAAGTAGATGGACATATTAATTTTCATCGTCTCCTTTCTGACGAATGGAGAGAATGATGGGAGTGCCCTCCAGGCCGAACACGCTGCGGATCTGGTTTTCCAGATAGCGCTGGTAAGAGAAGTGGAAGAGCTTTTTATCGTTGCAGAAGATCACGAAATGGGGGGGCTTAACGCCCACCTGGGTCATGTAATAGATCTTCAGGCGGCGGCCCTTGTCCGTGGGGGGCTGCACCCGGGTCTGGGCATCGGCCAGGACGGAGTTGAGCATACCCGTGGTGATGCGGGTGGAGGCCTGGTTATGCACATAATTTATAAGCTCAAACAGCCGCGTTACCCGCTGGCCCGTGAGGGCGGAGATGAACAGAATGGGGGCGTAGGTCATGTAGCTCAGGTCCCGGCGGATGTCCTCGCGCATCCGGTCCATGGTTTTACCGTCTTTTTCCACCATGTCCCACTTGTTTACCACGATGATGCAGGCCTTACCGGCCTCATGAGCCAGACCTGCGATCTTGGTGTCTTGCTCGGTGACGCCGTCATTGGCGTCGATAAGAATCAGGCACACATCGCTGCGCTCAATGGCCATGGTGGCCCGGAGGACGCTGTACTTCTCAATGGTGTCGTCCACCTTGGACTTTTTGCGCATACCGGCGGTATCAATGAAGTTATATTTGCCGGTCTCGTTTTCAAAATAGGAGTCGATGGCGTCCCGTGTGGTGCCCGCCACATTGCTGACGATGACCCGCTCCTGGCCCAAGATGCGGTTGGTAAGGCTGGACTTGCCTACATTGGGCTTGCCGATGATGGCCACCTGGATCACATCGTCATCCTCCTCCGCCCCGTCCTCGGGGGGGAAGTATTGAAGGCAGGCATCCAGCAGGTCACCAGTGCCGTGGCCGTGGATGGCGGACACGGCGATGGGGTCGCCTAAGCCCAGGTTGTAGAACTCATAAAACTCCGGGTCTACGGGGCCCGTGGCGTCCATCTTGTTCACCGCCAGAACAATGGGCTTTTTAGAGCGCTGGAGCATTCCGGCCACCTCCTGGTCGGCGGCGGTCATGCCGGTCTTGCTATCTACCACCAGGACGATAACGGTGGCATTATCAATGGCGATCTGGGCCTGCTGGCGCATGAAGGCCAGGATTTGATTGTCGGTATTGGGCTCAATGCCGCCGGTATCCACCAGAGTGAACTTGCGGCCGCACCAGTCACTTTCGCCGTAGATACGGTCCCGGGTTACGCCGGGGGTGTCCTCCACAATGGAGAGCCGGCGGCCGATGAGTTTATTAAACAGCATGGACTTGCCCACATTGGGCCGGCCCACAATAGCGATCATAGGTTTTGCCATAGGTTTACCTCCTTACAGTCCGAAAATGGCATCGCACAGGTCGAAGCCGTCAATGCCTACCACCTGCACCGGCGCGTTAAGCGCCTGCGAGAGCTGAGGGACGGTCCAGTCGTCCAGGAATACATCCTCCTGATGCCGGAGCATATGCAGGGGGATCAGCACCCGGCCCAGAGGCTTGCAGGCCTGCAGCTGGGCGGCCAGATCCTGTCCGGTCAAAAGGCCCGCCACATCAATGGTGTGGCCGAAAAAGTCGTTGTCTATCCCCACCACTTTGCCCTGCACCTGGGGAAAGCGCTGCTGTACCAGGGTCAGCAGGTGGCCCATAAAGCCCTCGGCGGCCCGGCCTGTGGCGATGGTGAAGGGGGAGGGGGTAGGGGGCTGATCCATCAGGTCCAGGGCCCGGAGCAGGTCACTCTCCAGGGAGCGGAGCATACCCACACCGTTCTCCAGCTGCCGATAGCCTTCGTAGTAGTCCTCCCCGGGAAGCTCTCGTCCGGCCCGGAGAAAAAGCTCGTCCGCACAGAAGAAGCGCCGTGTGCCGAAGCGGCGCAGATTTTCCTGACCGAATTGGTCGGCAATGTCCAGAATTTCTCCGGCACACCGGGCATCCACGGGCTTGAGCTTTGCCAGACCCTTTCTGTATTTGGTGATGCCCACGGGCACCAAGGAGCAGGAGGAGAACTCCATCTCCGTCAGGTCCCGGAGGGTGCGGCGAAGCTGGTCACCGTCGTTCCAGCCGGGACAGACCACGATCTGCCCGTTCATCACGATGCCCGCCTTACAGAAGGCACGAATATAGTCCAGGCTGCGCACGGCATTTTTGTTTCCCAGCATGGTACAGTGGAGCTGGGGGTCCGTGGTGTGAACGGAGACATTGATGGGGCTGATGCGCAGGTCAATGATGCGCTGAGCCTCCCGCTCCGTGAGATTGGTGAGGGTGATATAGTTGCCCTGGAGGAAGCTGAGCCGGGCATCATCGTCCTTAAAGTATAAGGTCTGGCGCATACCCGGGGGCATCTGATCTACAAAGCAGAAGATGCAGTGATTGGCGCATGAGCGCATCTCATCCATGAGATAGGAATCAAAATTCAGCCCCAGGTCCTCTCCCTCAGCCTTGTGGATGGTCAGCTTTTGGGTGGAGCCGTCTTTATTTTTCAAGGATAGGTGACTTACAGGGTCGTAGCCATAGAACCGGTAGTCCAGCACATCCACCACGGCGTGGCCGTTGATGGATAAAAGCTGTTGCCCCGGCTGCAGACCGGCCCGCATGGCGGGACTGCCGGGGTCTATGGAGGTGATGATGGTGCTCATAGATGTGTCTCTCCCGAAAAAACGGCATACTGCCACATATTAACTATACAATTATAGCCGCTTTTACACCGAGACGCAAGTATTTTCCGCAGAATAGTATAACCGATGCCGATGCAAAAGTAAAACGAATCATTTTTATGGATTGGATGAAAAGTAGGAATGGGGGAGTAGGGGATTACGGATTGCCACGGGCGCGGCGCGCCCTCGCAATGACAGGGGTTTTTACATGGGGGTGCAGTGGTCATGGGGCGGGCGACCGCAAGGGTCGCCCCTACGCACCGTTTATCGATAGAACTTCGTAGGGAGCGGCGGCTGCCCACCGTCGTGCCAACCGATTCCCGGCCACTGTCGTGGCCGCCAATCGGGGCACTTCCTCGAAATCGGCTCGCTTCTTCCGCCACTGGCGGCGCTTCGCCGATTTCCCCGACGCCCCGTTTGCACCAGCCCGCATATATGCGCAGGGCGGCGTGCCCTCACGCCGCCGGTTTCACGCAAAAAAACAAGAGGGAAGCCACGCTTCCCTCCTGCAAGGACACAAAATTACTTATCCGCAGCCACGGACTTGACGACCTTGACCTCACGGCCATTGTAGGTACCGCACTCCGGGCACATTCTGTGAGGCAGATGCAGCGCACCGCACTTGGGGCATGCCACCAGACCGGGAGCCGCCAGCTTCCACACGGAGCTGCGTCTCTTATTGCGTCTTTGCTTGGATACTTTTCCCTTAGGTACTGCCATGTTGACACCTCCTTGGTCTTATACTGCCTGAGCAGTGAATTTATTAATAGCGCTTATGCGTCCTCCCGGGGCAGGAGCTTTGCCAAAGCGGCCAGCCGGGGGTCTACCTGCTTTTTGCAGCGGCAGGTTTCCCGGTTAAGGTTCGCACCGCAGCCGGGACACAGGCCCTTGCAGTGGGGGGAACACAAAACGACTGTGTCCATGTCAAGGATAAACGCCGTTCGGGCAAGGTCGTCCAGATCCACCTCGTCGTGGTCCAGAAGAACGATGTCGTCACTGTCCTCAAATTGCTTTTCCTCCGCCAAAACACAGGAATAGTCTGTGGTTTTCGGCAGGTCGAAGCGCTCCAGGCACCGGCTGCACCGGCAACGAAGCGTTGTGGATGTCTGAAGCTCCAGCAGCAGCACACCGGCCTTGTTCTGCACCCGACCGTCCACAACAACCGGGTTTATAACAGGCTTTTCTCCGCCGAATTCCAGGTCCTGAAGGTCCATCTCAAAGTGGAAATTCTCACCGGCATCCGGGGTATGCAGTACTCTGTTTACATTCAAACGCATGGCACACCTCACAATGACACGAATTGTATTATAGAGGAAGAAAGTCGGCTTGTCAAACATTTTCTGCTAAAAAATTGACTTTTTTCAAAAATCCGCTACAATAACCCTATACTGCCGGAGGGGGAGATCAAATGCGTGAGCTTACCGTGGGGAAAAATGACGCCGGACAGCGGCTGGATCGGTTCGTGGGGAAGTCTCTGCCCCTGCTGCCCCCGGCCCTGCTGCAAAAATACATCCGCTTAAAGCGCATCAAGGTCAACGGACAGCGGGCTGCCCGGGACCAGCGGCTGAGCCAGGGGGATGTGCTGCAGCTGTATATAAATGATGAGTTTTTCGACCAGCCCCGGGAGGAAAATATGTTCCTCACCCTCTTTAAGCCAAGCCTTGACATCGTGTATGAGGACGAGAACCTTATGCTGCTGAATAAGAAGGCGGGCTTGGTGGTCCATGCGGACGAAACGGAGAAGGTGAACACCCTCATAAACCACATTCAGGCGTATCTCTACCAAAAGCGGGAGTGGAATCCCCGGTGGGAAAACGCCTTTACCCCGGCCCTGTGCAACCGCATCGACCGCAATACCGGCGGCATCGTTATCGCCGCAAAAAATGCCGAGACCCTGCGCATCATCAACGACAAGATCCGTGACCACGAGCTGACCAAGCGTTACCTCTGCATCACCCTGGGCGCACCCCGGCCACCTCAGGGAGAGGTGGAGAACTTCCTGCGCAAGGACGAGAAGAAAAAGCAGGTATTTGTGTTTCACAAGCCTGTGTCCGGGGCCAAGACCGCCGTGACCCGATATAAGACCCTTCAGCGCCGGGGAGAGCTGGCCCTGGTAGAGGTGGAGCTGCTCACGGGCCGCACCCATCAGATCCGCGCCACTATGGCAGACCTGGGCTGCCCGCTCCTGGGGGACGGCAAGTACGGAAACGGAGAGAAAAACCGTGGCTACGGGGAGACCCGCCAGGCCCTTTATTCCTATCAGCTCACCTTTGACCTGCCTACGGATGCAGGGATACTCAACTATCTCCGGGGCCGCACCTTCCAGGTGGAGCAGGTGCCGTTTCGGGAGAAATATTTCGGCTGAGCGTACCATCGATTAGCAAGGGCAAATGTTGACAATGTCTGCGTTGTACATTAGAATGTCTAATATGGACGGAAACGGCCTATATTGCTCCGTTTATGGGGCACAGAAAGGAAAGAGTGTATGAAAAATCTGTGGAGAAAGATCGCATCGGGCGCGCTGGCATTGGCTATGATGTTTACCCTGGCGGCCTGCGGCAAGGAAGAGGGCGGCGCGGACGCCGCTTCCGTGATGGTAGCGGCCCAGCAGGAGCTGACAAAGGTCAGCAGTATGCGCTATACCTACGCCATGGAAATGGCTATCAGCGCCGAGGGCCAGTCGGTGGAGATGAAGGTGGACGGCACTGCTGATGTCACCATGAACCCCTACGCCGCCAAGATGACCATGAACATGGATATGCTGGGTATGGCGCTTAAGGATGTGCAGATCTACATGGTGTCCGAGGGCGGCCAAATGGTGGCCTATACGGGCATGGACATGACCGGTGCGGGCCAGAACCAGTGGTATAAGAGCCTGGCCGATGCCTCCGGCATGAACGCCGAACAGTATGACGCCGTGGAGGCCTTTGAGCTATACATGAAGAACGGCTCCAATTTCAAGGCCGTCGGTACGGATACCGTACAGGGCGCTTCCGCTACCCGCTATGAGGGCGTTATCACCTCCGATATGCTGGAGGACACCCTGGAGGAGAGCGGCAGCCTGGACAACATCACCTCCCTGTTGGGCGAGGATTACGGCGATGTACTGGCCAGCTTGAGCGGTATTCCCATCACCATCTGGATTAACGACGCGGGCCTGCCCGTGAAGTATGTCTTTGACATGACCAGCATGATGACGGAGCTTTTGCAGAACTCCGCTGACAGTGAGGACGCCGATGTGTCCGTGGACAAATTCGTTATGTCCATGGAGGTGCTGGGCTACAACGACATTGAGCCCATTACCGTGCCGCAGGAGGTTCTGGACACCGCGGTGGATGTGACGGAGGAAGTGGGCTGAGAGCCCGCAAGCCCGGTTTGAAAATCAAAGAGACTGCCTTTCAGGGCAGTCTCTTTTCACATAGCGGAGGCGTTTTTTCAGGGGCGTTTTTGGAGGAAAAAGCACAATATAAAAATAAGAAAAAAACCTGTTGACATTTGGGGGGTTTCTTACTATATTGTATCTGTCAAATCCTGACGGTTTGCGGGGAAAATGGAACAGAAACCGTTTTTCGCCGGGATGCGGCGTATATTTTTTTGTGTGAACGGAGGAGGATAAATGTCCAAAGAGTTGATTCGCCTGCGGAATATCTGCATGGCGTTTGACGACGAGCAGGTTCTCGATAACATCAATTTGTATTTTAATGATTCGGAGTTCCTGACGCTTTTAGGCCCCAGCGGCTGCGGCAAGACCACCACGCTGCGTATTATCGGCGGGTTTACCACCCCTACCAGCGGTGATGTGATCTTTGACGGCGTCAGGATCAATGATGTCCCGCCCCACAAGCGGCAGATCAACACGGTGTTCCAGAAGTATGCGCTGTTCCCGCACCTGGATGTGTTTGAAAATATTGCCTTCGGACTGCGCATTGCTAAGGTGCCGGAGGAGGAGATCCGTGAGCGGGTTACGGAGATGCTGGGCGTTGTGAGCCTTAAGGGCTTTGAAAAGCGGCGCGTGGATCAGCTATCCGGCGGCCAGCAGCAGCGGGTGGCCATTGCCAGAGCATTGGTAAACCGGCCCAAGGTCCTGCTGCTGGACGAGCCCCTGGGCGCACTGGATCTGCGTCTGCGCAAGGATATGCAGAATGAGCTGAAGCGTATCCAGCAGCAGATGGGCATTACCTTTATATATGTTACCCACGATCAGGAGGAGGCGCTGACCATGTCCGACACCGTGGTGGTGATGGACAAGGGCCGCATCCAGCAGATCGGCACACCGGAGGACATTTACAACGAGCCAAAAAACGCCTTCGTGGCGGATTTCATCGGCGAGAGCAACATCCTCGACGGCGTCATGCATGAGGACTATGTGGTGGAGTTCTTCAACCGCAAGTTTAAGTGCCTGGACAAGGGCTTTGCCCCCATGGAGCCGGTGGATGTGGTCATCCGGCCCGAGGATATTGAGATCGTCCCGGCCGACAGGGGCCGCCTGGTGGGTACGGTGACCTCCGTCACTTTCAAGGGTGTCCACTATGATACCATCGTGGACTTCAAGGGCTACAAGTGGCTTATTCAGACCACCGACTACCACGAGGTAGGCGAGGTCATCGGCATCATCCTCAATCCTGACGACATCCATATTATGAAGAAGAGCGAGTACTCGGGCCAGTTCGGCGACTACAGTTCTTATTCGGCGGAGTATGACGAGATCAACGATCCCGACTTTGCCGAGGAGGATGAGGAGGACGCTGACGATGAAAACTAAGACCCCCGCCATTCCCTATGTGGTGTGGATGGCTGTGTTTGTGGTGGTGCCGCTGCTGCTCATTGTGGTGTACGCCTTCACCAATTACGACGGCAAGTTCACCCTGGAGAACTTCACCAACCTGGATGTTTTCCTCCAGGTGTGCGGCAACTCCCTGTACCTGGCAGCGGTGGCCACGCTCATCTGCCTGCTCATAGCCTATCCCTTTGCCTATTTCCTGGCCCAGACGGGCCCTGCTACGCGGAAGGTAGCCATGCTTTTTATCATGCTGCCCATGTGGATGAACTTCCTTCTGCGTACCTATGCGTGGATGTCCATTCTGGAAAACCACGGCTTTCTCAACCAGATCCTGGCCCTGGTGGGCATCGGCCCCCTGCACATCATCAATACCGATGCGGCGGTGATTTTGGGCATGGTGTATAACTTCCTGCCCTTTATGATCCTGCCCATTTTCTCGGTGATCGAGAAGCTGGACCGGCGTTATATTGAGGCGGCCCAGGACCTGGGCGCGGGCAAGATGCAGGTTTTTCGGCGGGTGATTTTCCCACTGTCCGTCCCCGGGGTCATCAGTGGGATTATGATGGTGTTCATTCCGTCTATCTCCACCTTTGCGATTTCCAAGCTCCTGGGCGGCGGTATGAGCTTCCTGCTGGGCGACCTGATCGAAATGCAATTTTTGGGCTCGGCGTATAATCCCCATCTGGGCAGCGCCATCTCGCTTATGATGCTGCTGCTGGTGATTATTGCCATGCTTATTATGAACCGCTTCGGCGACGGAGAAGAAGGGGCGGTGATGATGTGATGCAGAATCGGAATCCTGTTATCGCCAAGGTACTCAATGTACTGGTGTTCCTGTTTTTGTACCTGCCCATTGCGGTGCTGATCATCTTCTCCTTTAACGACTCCAAGAGCCGCACGGTCTGGTCGGGCTTCTCCCTGCACTGGTATCAGGAGCTGTTCCAGGACGAGGAGATACTCTCCGCATTCAGCACCACCCTCACGGTGTCTGTGCTGGCGGCACTGATTGCAACGGTTCTGGGCACGGCGGCTGCCATCGGCTTCCACGCCATGAAGCGGCGGCCCCGGCACCTGCTTATGACCATCAACAACATCCCCATGACCAATGCCGATATCATCACCGGCGTGAGCCTGATGCTGCTGTTCGTGTTTACGGGGAATATGCTGGGCTTCTCCCTGGGCTTCGGAACGCTGCTGGTGGCCCACATCACCTTTAATATTCCGTATGTGGTTTTGGCGGTGCTGCCTAAGCTGCGGCAGCTGAACCCCAACCTGGGGGAGGCGGCCATGGACCTGGGCGCTACACCCTGGCAGGCCTTTTGGAAGGTGCTCATGCCTGAGCTGCGGCCCGGCATCCTCAACGGCCTGCTCATCGCCTTTACCCTCTCCATTGATGACTTTGTCATTTCCTATTTTACCGCCGGGTCCGAGGTGTCTACCCTGGCTATGCAGATCTACGCCATGACCCGCAAGCGCATCAGCCCCGAGGTCAACGCCCTGTCTACGATCCTGTTCGTGGTGGTGCTGAGCCTGCTGCTCATTGTGAACTTCCGGGAGATGCACCAGACCAAGCAGGCGGAAAAGCGGGACAAGGCCCTCCAAAAGGACGGCGTGAAGGGAGGGACCCGGTGATGAAAAAATTCGCTATTTTGCTTCTGGCCCTGCTGCTGGCTCTGCCTCTGACGGGCTGCCAAGGCGGGCAGACGGGGCACAGCATCAATGTGTACAACTGGGGCGAGTATATCGACGAGTCCATCTTCGACGATTTTGAGGCAGAGACGGGCATCCATGTCAATTACAAGACCTTCGCCTCCAACGAAATGCTCTACTCCGCCATCAAGGGCGGCGGCAACAGCTATGATGTGATCATCCCCTCGGACTACATGGTGGCCCGAATGGGGGAGGAGGGGCTGCTGATGGAGCTGGATTACAGCAAAATCCCCAACGCGGAGAACATCGATCCCCGCTACCTGAATCCCGCCTACGACACGGAGCAGAAGTACAGCCTGCCCTATATGTGGGGCACCACCGGCATCATCTATAACACCACCATGGTGGACAAGGCCCCTACCTCGTGGATGGATCTGTTCACCACCGACCTCAAGGGACAGGTGCTGATCTTCGACAATCCCCGGGACTGCATCGGCCTGGCCCTGAAGGCCCTGGGCTACTCCTTCAATACCACCGATAAGGATCAGATCGCCGAGGCCACAGACCTGCTTATTAAGCAGAAGGAGGACGGCATCGTGCAGGCCTATGTTATGGATCAGATCTTCGACAAGATGATCAACAATGAGGCCGCCATGGGTACCTACTACGCCGGCGACTATCTGACCATGGTGGAGGAAAACCCGGACCTGGCTTTTGTGCAGCCGGAGGAGGGGAGCAACCTTTTCGTGGACGCCATGTGCATCCCTACCTGCTCTAAGAACTATGAGGACGCTTTGGCCTTCATCAACTTTATGTGCCGAGACGACATCGTCCTGCGCAACTGCGATGAAACGGGGTATTCCAGCCCCTCCGCCACTGCCTTGGAGGAGATGGACGAGGAAATGGCTACCGACCCGGTGGCCTATCCCGGCGAGGACATCCTCAATAAGGCCGAGACCTTCGGCGGCCTGCCGGAGGAGACCCTGACCTTCTACGACCACGAATGGATCCGCATCTGCCTGGCTAAGGTGAAGTATTGAGAATTACAAAAAAGAGCGCATGACGGAAGTCATGCGCTCTTTTGCTGCCGTGAAAAAATCTGCGGGCGACCGCAAGGGTCGCCCCTACGCATTTTCCCTCCGGCACCCGCCCATCTTTCCGCTTTCCATTTTCATCTTTCCCCTTGAAAAACTCCTTCCTCTTTTCCTGTTGATAAAACCATCCAACGGTGCTATAATAAACTAAGTTTACCCCTATTACATAACGATATTGAGGTATGAAATGAAAACTGAGGAAAAACTGAACATGACCATGCTCTGCGATTTTTATGAGCTGACCATGGGCAACGGTTATTTCAAAAACGGCTACAAGGATCGTATTACCTATTTCGATGTGTTTTTCCGCTCTGTACCGGATAAGGGCGGCTTTGCCATCGTGGCGGGATTGGAGCAGCTCATTGACTATATTGAGAATCTCCACTTCACCAAGGAGGACATCGAGTATCTCCGGGGCCGCAAGCTCTTTGACGAGGACTTCCTGACCTATTTGGAGAATTTCCGCTTTACCGGCGACATTTACGCCATCCCCGAGGGCACCCCGGTTTTTCCCCGGGAGCCCTTGGTCACGGTGCGCGCTCCGGCTATTGAGGCCCAGCTCATTGAGACCTTTACGCTTCTTACCATCAATCACCAGAGCCTTATTGCCACCAAGGCCAACCGCATCGTGCGGGCTGCCCGTGGCCGCACGGTGCTGGAGTTCGGCTCCCGCCGGGCCCAGGGTGCGGATGCGGCTATCGTAGGCGCCCGGGCTGCCTATATCGGCGGCTGCCACGGCACCGCCTGCACCATTTCCGATGAGCTGTACGGCGTCCCCGCCGGGGGCACTATGGCCCATGCCTGGGTACAGATGTTCAACTCCGAGTACGAGGCCTTCAAGACCTATTGCGAGATTTATCCCACCAATGCTACCCTTTTGGTGGATACCTATAATACCCTGAAGTCCGGCGTGCCCAACGCCATCCGCGCCTTTAACGAGGTCTTAAAGCCCCTGGGCATCACCAAGTGCGGCATTCGCCTGGACTCCGGCGACATGACCTACCTCAGCCGCCAAGCCCGGAAAATGCTGGACGATGCCGGCTGGACCGACTGTAAAATATCCGTTTCCAATTCCCTGGACGAGTATCTGATTCAGGATCTGCTGATCCAGGGGGCGGAGATCGATATGTTCGGCGTGGGTGAGCGGATGATCACCGCCAGGAGCGAGCCGGTGTTTGGCAGCGTGTACAAGCTGGCCGCTGTGGAGGACGAGGAGGGGAACATTATCCCCAAAATCAAGGTCAGCGAAAATGTGGGCAAGATCACCGTGCCCCATTTTAAGAAGCTCTACCGCTTCTATGGCCGCGACACCGGCAAGGCCATTGCCGACTACATGACCGTGTATGACGAGCAGGTGGACGACACCGGCGATATGGAGCTTTTTGACCCTGAGGCTACCTGGAAGACCAAGACCGTGTATAACTTTACCGCCCGGGAGCTGCAGGTGCCCATTTTCCTGGGGGGTAAGTGCGTGTATGAGCGCCCCTCCCTGGAGCAAATTCGGGAGTATTGCCGCCAGCAGGTGGATACCCTCTGGGACGAGGTGAAGCGCTTCGACTATCCCCACAAATACTATGTGGACCTCTCCCGAAAGCTGTGGCAGATCCAGCAGGACCTGCTGCGCGCTAAGCGCTGAACCGTTTTTTCGGCAGGACTGCCCGGCAAGAGCAGTCCTGCCCATATTTTCAAAAAGAAAGGATGCCGCCATGAAACATATTCAGCGGAAAACAGAGCGACGGATAGCGGCCGCCCTGCGCCTGGCGCTGGTGGCGGTGTTGCTGCTGCTGCAAATTGCGCTGGTCATCGCTCTGACCCAGGTGCTCCGGCAGAAAATGTACATCGGTTACTCCGTGCTGGAGATAATCGCGGTGCTGTGTGTGGTGCGCATCTATATGCGGTCGGGCAGCAGCACCTATAAGCCCGGCTGGATCGTGCTCATTATGCTGGTCCCCGTTGTGGGACTGATACTGTACTTCCTCTGGAACGGAAACCAGGTTAAAAAGAAGCTGGATCTGAAGCCCATCCCCATGCCTCCGGAGACGGAGGAGGTGAAGCGGCGCAGCGAAAGCGCCCAGGAGAACCTTTCGGCCCGCTGGCCCCGGTGGGGGCGGTTGGCGGCGTACCTGCGGCGGCAGGATATGCCCCTGTTTGAAAACACCGATATGACCTATTTCCCCACAGGCGAGGAATACCTGGAGGATCTGCTGGAGCGGATGAAAACAGCCCGGCGCTTTATTTTCCTGGAGTATTACATCGCCTCTGAGGGTGAAATTTGGGACCGCATCTGCACTGTTCTCACTGAGCGGGCTGCCGCCGGGGTGGAGGTGAACCTGATCCTGGATGACTTCGGCAGCATGATGACCATGCCTCCGGAGGAGATCAGCGCCCTGCGCAAAAGGGGCGTGTGGGTGCAGATGTTCAACCCCGTCCACCGCTATGTAAACCGCCTGTATTTCAACTATCGTGACCACCGGAAAATAGCCGTTATCGACGGGGACATCGCCTACACCGGCGGGGCAAATCTGGCCGATGAATACGCCAATCTCATCGTCCGCTTTGGCTACTGGAAGGACTGCGGCATCCGCCTGGAAGGGGAGGGGGCCTGGGGCTTAACCCGGCAATTTATGTATCTGTGGCTGCGTATGGGCGGCGAGCTGCGGGAGTCTTGGGACAGCTATCGGCCCCGTACCGCTCCGGAAGGTGGCGAATTCTGTCAGCCCCTGGTGGACGGCCCGGATAATAACCCGGTCAACACCGCTGAGGACACTTTTCAGCAGCTTATTTCCAATGCCAATCGCTATATCTGGATCACGACCCCCTACCTGGCCATTGACGAGCCCATGATCCGCACGCTCTGCATCGCCGCAGACAGCGGTGTGGATGTGCGCCTGATGCTCCCGGGCATCCCGGACCACAAATTTGCCTACATGGTGGCCCTGTCCTATTTCGGCGAGCTGCTGGAGCATGATGTAAAGATATTTACCTATACACCCGGCCTGCTGCACGCGAAGTCCGTGGTAGCCGACGGGGATGTGGGCTTCGTGGGCTCTGTGAATATGGACTACCGAAGCTTTCAGCTGCATTTTGAATGCGGCGTGCTGTTTTCCGGCAGCGCCGTGACGGCGGTGCAGGAGGATATGGACCGGGTCATGGCCCAGAGCGAGCGAGTGACGCTGCAGGGCTGGAGAGAGCGTAAATGGTATGTAAGGCTACTGGGCACTGTGCTGCGGCCCTTTGCCATGTGGATGTAAGAAAAGGAGAGAGAATAATGCTGATACACGATATGAACACCGGCGACCGGTTTGAGGGGTATTACATTCTGCAGAACATTGCCCAGCGCACCACGGCGGCGGGAAAGCCCTTCCTGACGCTGAACCTGGTGGACCGCAGCGGCTCGGTCACGGCCCAGGTGTGGGACTACACGGGACCCATCAGCCAGAGCGATGTGGGTAAGGTGGCTTGGATCGCGGGTCTGGCCTCCGAGTACCGGGGGGCGCCCCAGGTGACGGTCCACCGTATCCGTCTGGCGGAGGAGAACGATGACTACCGGGTCAGCGACCTGGTGGCTACGGCGCCCATTCAGATGGACGAGACCTGGGAGTGGCTGAAGGAAACGGTGAATTCCATGGAGGATGAGGACTACCGGGCTCTCTGTCAGGAGATGCTGAGCCGCTATGGTAAACAGTTTCGGCTCATTCCGGCGGCCAAGAGCATGCACCACGGCTTTGTGGGAGGACTGCTTATGCACACGGCCTACATGGTCCGGGCCGCCTGCTTTTACGCAAAGCTTTATCCGGCACTGGATCGCAGTCTGCTGCTTTCGGGCACTTTGCTCCACGACCTGTGTAAGTGCGAGGAGTTTGTCACCTCGCCTCTGGGCCTGGTGGCGGAGTATTCGGTGAAGGGGCAGCTTCTGGGACACCTGGTCCTGGGCGCCGAGGCCGTAAGCCGGGCGGCGGCTGCCCTGGGAACGCCGGAGGAGAAGTCTGTGCTGCTGCAGCACATGATCCTTTCCCATCACGGCGAGCCGGAATTCGGCGCGGCGGTGCGGCCTATGTGCATTGAAGCGGAGCTTTTGAGCTACCTGGACCTCATCGACAGCCGTATGGAAATTTACACGGAGAATCTGGAGAATACGCCCGCAGGCACCTTTAGCGGGAAAATTTATGCCATTGATAAGAAGATCTATAACCATGGCTGAGCAGTTTTCTAATTTTCATACCCACACCTGCCTCTGCGACGGCAAGGACCGCCCAGAGGACCTGGTGCAGGAGGCCCTGCGCCTGGGCTGCCCGGCCCTGGGCTTCAGCGGCCACGCCTACGCCCCCTATGACGGGGACTACTGTATGTCCCCGGCGGGGACGGAGGAATATAAGACCGAAATTCGCCGGCTGCAGGAAAAATACGCAGGGCAGATCCGTATATACCTGGGCATAGAGCAGGATTTTTATTCCCCTGCCTCCACGGAGGGGTATGACTATGTTATCGGCAGCGTCCACTACCTGTATAAGGACGGAGAATATCTGCCCGTGGATGCCTCCCGGGCTGCCCAGGAACAAGCGGTGCAGCAGCACTACGGCGGGGACTGGTATGCCTTCACGGAGGACTATTTTGATACTCTGACCCGGGTCTACGAAAAAACCCGCTGCCGGGTGGTGGGACACTTTGACCTGGTGACCAAGTTCAATGAGGCAGACACTCTTTTTTCCACTGACCATCCCCGCTACCGCCGGGCTGTTCTCCGGGCTTTGGATACCTTGTGCGCTGCCCCGGTGGTATTTGAAATCAATACCGGCGCCATTTCCCGGGGCTACCGCACGGAGCCCTATCCCGCCCGGTGGATCCTGGAGGAGCTGCGCCGCCGGGGCATCAAGCGCATCCTCTCCTCCGACTGCCACAGCCGGGAGAACTTGCTCTTTGGCTTTGAGGAGTACGCCCCTTGGCTGGACTGAACTTTCACCGTTCGCTGCACCCCAAATGCATCGAACGGTATTTTTTGCAAAATGATCTTCGAGTCGGGAAAAATTTTCGAAGATTTATAGACTTTTCTCCCGGTTTTGTATATAATAAATAAGATTCTGCGTTTTACTTAGGAGGAGGAACCTATGGCCTCATTGAAAGAAGAAATATCCCGGCGGCGGACCTTTGCGATTATTTCCCACCCGGACGCCGGTAAGACTACATTAACGGAGAAATTCCTACTCTATGGCGGGGCCATCGCCCAGGCGGGCGAGGTCAAGGGCAAGCGGGCCAGAGCCGCTACCTCCGACTGGATGGAGATCGAGAAGCAGCGCGGTATTTCCGTTACCTCATCGGTGATGCAGTTCCGCCACAACGGCTTCTGCATCAACATCCTGGATACCCCCGGCCACCAGGACTTTTCCGAGGATACCTACCGCACCCTCATGGCTGCCGACAGTGCGGTGATGGTCATTGACGGGGCCAAGGGCGTGGAGCCCCAGACCCGCAAGCTCTTCAAGGTCTGCGCCCTGCGGCACATCCCCATTTTCACCTTTGTGAACAAGATGGACCGGGAGACCCGGGACCCACTGGAGCTGTGCGAGGAGGTAGAGCGGGAGCTGGGGATCGCCACCTATCCCATGAACTGGCCCATCGGCTGCGGCAGAGAGTTCAAAGGGGTGTATGACCGAGAGAAAAAGCGCATCCTTCACTTCACCGACGCGGGTCACGCCCAAAAAGCCGCCGTCACCGAGGCGGAGCTGGATGATCCCGCCCTGCCGGAGCTTATCGGCGAGAAACTCACGGACATCCTCCGGGACGATGTGGAGCTTTTGGGCGCCGGGGCGGAATTTGACCTGGAGGCTGTGCGGTGCGGCAAGCTCTCCCCTGTATTCTTCGGCTCGGCCCTTACAAATTTCGGCGTGGAGCCGTTTTTGGAGTCCTTTTTGCGTATGACCCCACCGCCTCTGTCTCGCCAAAGCGACGAGGGCCTGGTGGATGCCTTCTCTCCGGATTTCTCCGCCTTTGTGTTCAAAATCCAGGCCAACATGAATAAGGCCCACCGGGACCGCCTGGCCTTTATGCGCATCTGCTCCGGGAAGTTTGAGCGAGAGGCAGAGTATTACCATGTGCAGTCGGGCAAAAAAATGCGCCTGTCGCAGCCCCAGGCCATGATGGCCGCTGAGCGAGAGATTGTGGACGAGGCCTATGCCGGTGATATTATCGGCGTGTTCGACCCGGGCATTTTCTCCATCGGCGATACCGTTACGGTGCCGGGTAAGAAGTTTCGCTACTCCGGCATCCCGTCCTTTGAGCCGGAGCTGTTCCGCTCCGTGTCCCCCAAGGACACCATGAAGCGCAAACAGTTTATTAAGGGCGTGCAGCAGATCGCCCAGGAGGGTGCCATACAGATCTTTAAGTTCCCCGGCAGCGGCTATGAGGACATCGTGGTAGGCGTGGTAGGCGCTCTGCAATTTGATGTGTTTGAGTACCGTATGCGCAGTGAATACGGCGTGGAGCTGCGGATGGAGGGACTGCCGTACAGCCATCTGATCCGCATTAAGGGCTATGAGGGTGACTACCGGGACATGACCCTGTGTACCGACTCCCGGGTTTTGCAGGACCTTCGGGACCGCTACTTCATCGCCTACTGCGGCGCATGGTCGTTGGGCTTCCTCACCAAGCATAACCCCGGATTGGTGCTGGACGACCAACTGAGTGTGTGAGAATTCTACTGAAAGCTAAATGCAGGAATACCCCGGCAAATTCAGCTATTTGCCGGGGTATCTTTCTGCAAAAAAACAGCCCTCACCCGGGGGTGAGAGCTGCAAATAAAGCGTAGCCGAAGCAGAAGCGGCGGGTCAAAGAGCTTTTTCAAAATCACAGGTCGGGAGTGGATGAAAAGCTCAGGTTTTCCCGTGGATAGAGGTGCCGCACTTGGGACAGGTGATGATGATTTTTCCCTTACCCCGAGGGACGCGGCAGACGGTGCGGCACTGGGGACAGGTGAAGTATTTGTGGTCCTTATCCCTGCTGCGGGCCCGCTGACTTTTCAGGGGGTTCACGATTTTCGTGAGGAACCAGGCATTTTCACTGCGGCGCTTGGGGAGATTCCTGGAAAACATACGGAACAGGGTCCACACCATCAGGAGAAAGCTTGCCGTGGCCAGGATCGTCTGGGCCGTCTCGTTCTTGCTGCGGACGATCAGCTCCGCCGTATCCAGCAGCAGGACGGCCACCAAAGAGGCCCAGCCCAGCGAATCGACGCCGTTGCGTCCGTACATAAAGCGGGAAAATGCGTTACCCATTTTCTGGAAGAAACTCATAGTATAGCCTCGATTTCTATGGGGGTTTTCATCTGCATTATTTTACAGGAAAACACCCGACAGGTAAAGGGTAATTCCACAAAGTTTACAAATTTGTTACGAATTATTTTGCCCTCGGTGCTTTACTTTCACGAACTAAAATGGTAAAATAAAGGGGAATTATAAAGGAGGGCGAACGCCATGCTGCATCCTGCTAAGTCGAAAATTGCCACCAAACAGAAGAGTGACCTGCTATACAAGGCCATTTTGAAGCTGGAGACCGAGGAGGAGTGCTATAACTTTTTCCAGGATCTATGTACCATCTCCGAAATGCGCTCTATGGAGCAGCGTTTTGAGGTGGCTACGCTGCTGAATAATGGCATGATCTATAACGAGATATTGGAAAAGACCGGGGCTTCCAGCGCCACCATCAGCCGGGTGAATCGGTCCCTTCTCAATGGAGCCGGGGGCTATGAGAGCATTCTGGAGAAGATGAAGGAGAGCGGCGAGGAATGAACGCATACCAGGGCCTGGCCGGGGCCTACGACTCCCTCACCGGGGATGTGGCGTATGAAAAGCGGGCGGACTATCTGGAAAAGCTCTTTGCCCGCAGCCGCATCCCGGTACACACGGTGCTGGATCTTGCCTGCGGCACCGGCACCATGACCTGGCTGCTCACCGGCCGGGGCTACGAGATGATCGGCGCAGATGCCTCCGAGGAGATGCTGGCCGCCGCCATGATGAAAAGCGGCAGCGTGGAGGGTATCGCGCCCATCTTCCTGCACCAGTCCATGCCCAGGCTGGACCTGTACGGCACCGTGGACGCCGCCATCTGCTGCCTGGACAGCCTCAACTACCTCACCTCTCCCGCCGATGTGCAGCGGACCTTTCAGCGGCTGCATTTGTTCATCGCCCCGGGCGGGGAGCTTATTTTCGATGTGAACACCCTGGATAAGTTTCAGAGCCTGGACGGCCAGGTGTTTTTGGATGAAACGGAGGAGAGCTACTGCGTGTGGCGCACGGAGTTTCGGCGGAGCATTTGCTCGTATTGGGTGGATCTGTTCCGCAAAGGGACGGACGGGCGCTACCGCCGGGATACCGAGCTGCACCGGCAGCGGTACTATGCCCCGGAGGAGCTGGCCGGCTGGCTCCGGGAGGCCGGATTCGGAAATATCTGCGTGTACGGCGACTGCCGCCTGCGCCGGCCTAAGGACGGCGAGCAGCGGGTCTATTTCTGCTGCACGCGGGAGTGACGGAGGAATATTGAAAAATGGATTCGGTATTTGATTTGCTCAGAAAATATGAGAAAAAGGGCGATTTTGCGCACTCCTCTGTAACCCAGCAGATGATAAAGGAAGCCGAAGAAAGGCTGGGTGCAAAACTGACGGAAGCATATAAGAAATTTTTATTAGAATTTGGATTTGGCGGTTTGGATGGCATTGAAACATTGGGCATTGCCAAAAATGGACGAATGGTTGTTGTTGATACAACATTGGAGCTGCGCACATTGGGAATGCCTAAAAACCTTATAGCCATCGAAGATTGTGACGAATGGTTTTACTGCATTGAAAACGAGTCTCAGCGGGTAGTTTCTTGGTCGATAGAAGATGGAAATGATTATAGAGAAAGCTACTCTGATTTCGAGGCCTATTTGCAGGACAGAGCGAATGACGCGATAGATAATTTATAAAGAAGGAATTTTCAAACTATGAGCGATAGAATTGTCAGAGCCATCACCTCCGATGGCCTGGTCCAGGCGGCAGCCATCAGCAGCCGCGATCTTACCGAGCGCGCCCGGCAGATACACAAGACTCTGCCGGTGGCCACGGCGGCTCTGGGCCGTACTTTGGCCGGCTGCGCTATGATGGGCAACGCCCTGAAGGGCCAGGGCGCCAGCCTTACCCTGCAAATCAAAGGTACCGGACCGTTGGGCACGATTTTGGCTGTGTCCGACCCGGCGGGGAATGTCCGGGGTTATGTGACCAATCCTCAGGTGGACCTGCCCCTGCGGCCCGACGGCAAGCTGGATGTGGGCACGGCGGTGGGCGCCCAGGGCGGCACCATGACCGTTATTAAAGACCTGAACATGAAGGAGCCCTATGTTGGCACCGTTGACCTGCTGGGCGGCGAGATCGCCGAGGACATTGCCGGGTATTTTGTGGAGTCAGAGCAGATCCCCACGGCCTGCGGACTGGGGGTGCTCATTGAACGGGACCAAAGCGTCCGGGCCGCCGGGGGCTATCTCATTCAGCTGATGCCCGGTGCCGACGAGGACACCATCACCAAGGTGGAGGGGGGCGTCCTGGCGGCGGGAAATGTGTCTGCCATTTTGGACAAGGACCCGGACCCGGAGCATCTGCTGAAAACCGTTTTGTCCGACTTCGATGTAAAGATTTTGGAGTCCGACCCGGTGGAATACAAGTGCTACTGCAGCCGTGAGCGGGTGGAGCGGGCCCTCATTTCCTTGGGTGCAGAGGAGCTGAAGAACATCCTCGCCGAGCAGGGCTCCTGCCAGATGACCTGCCAGTTCTGTGACGCGGTATACAGGTTTGACGGCCCGGAGCTGCAGCAATTGATCGATGACCTGGAGAAGAAAAAATAATTGGTAAAATATGATTTTTGGTGTTGACAACAGGACTGGTTTTCGGTATAATAAACCCTGTCGTTACGAGTGGAGCGGCTGAAGCGGGAGCATAGCTCAGCTGGTTAGAGCACCTGCCTTACAAGCAGGGGGTCACTGG
>ERZ1026848.462-NODE-462-length-22849-cov-4.422567_pt1 | contig 22849 bp, 33 predicted proteins | sample MGYA00380154_ERZ1026848 | MGnify/ENA primary metagenome ERZ1026848 (study PRJEB33269, sample SAMEA4719790) | human gut metagenome | biome: human-associated habitat; feature: organic feature; material: feces | place: Cameroon | collected 2013-10 ...
GTATAGCCCATGTCACACAGGCCTTTTGTCAGGCCGATATTCATGCTGGAGATCTGGCCGGAAATGTCGCGAACACCAGATTTCAGGTCGTTGAAGCTGTTTGCGCTGCACAGATCAGCCTCAGTTACAGGGGCACCGTTTCTGTTGCCCCAGCCAAAACCGCCGCCGTTGCCAAACAGGAACAGCAGAGCCAGGAACCACAGACCATTTCCGCCAAACATACCGTCATTGCCATCGGTTACTGCTCTGATGTCAGAGAGAGTGTAATTGCCTTCCATGGAATAATCTCCTTTCAAAAGATGTTTTTATTTACAAGCCTTTTGGCTCGCAGACTATTTAAGACCTAGCTGATTCATGATCTGCTGAGGGTCAATGCCGCGTCTTTGGCATTCCTGCAAAAATACCTCTTTCGGGTTTTTGCCCTGGCACATCTGCATGATCTGCGCAACCTGAGGATTCTGCTGTGCAAGCTGTATCATTGCTGCTTCTGGGTTTTTGACGCCTTTCAGCATCTGCGCCATCCGCTGAAAGCTCTGCACCATCTGTGCAGACTGGTTATTCATTGGAATTGGTGCCTGTCCGAGAATTTGATTTAGTGGATTTGCCATCGTTGTTCACACCTTTCAATCTTTCAATCTCCTGCTGAAGAACTTTCAGGTCCTCCATCGTCGCATACTGCGGCTGTGGAGCTTCCTGCGGGTTATATGGTTCAAACTTGAACGCCTGCACTGTTGCAAGTCCCATCTCATTGGCAGACTTCACAACAAAGATCGGGTCATTCTGCAGCATGATCCAGGCTTTCTGCCCTGGCTGCACAGACACGTTTTTAACATCTTCTAGATTGTTTACCCTGATCCAGTCCATACCCTGCTGCGCTGGCTGCTGTGGCATTTCCTGCGGCTGCTGATATGGATTCTGGACAGGGAGAGAGGGGCTCGGCTGTGGATACTGAAATTGAGTAAAGGGTGGGTATCCGTTTTGCATATATGGGAAATTTGGTGCTCCGAACATTGTTGACACCTCCGATAATTCAAAAATAAAAGGCCAGATATGAGCCGCGGTGTGGAACGCCTCACACCCGACCTATTGGCTTTATTATGCGGTTTTTCTTCACTTTCCTACAGTGAAGGATCAGGTATTTTTCAGATGAATTTTCGGGTATATTTCAGGGGAAAACACGGGTATTTTTTGAGGGAAAGGCAAAACAAAAAGCCCTGCACCAGAGCTGTAAAGCGTCCGATACAGGGCTAAAAAAAGGCATAAAAAAAGACCATTTTCCTGTTGTCAAGAAAATGGTCCCTTTTTATTTGAAAGCATATTCGATTGTCTTTTGCAGCTGGTCGATAAATCCAGTATCAGGCCATGCGCTGGCGCACTTGTTCAGTGCTTCCCTCTCCCAGTGCTTGATCGAATCAAGACAAGGCTGATACCGGTCAATCGCCTGCTCGATCGGGATGGACAGCATCTGTGCATAGCAGTATGGAAACCTCTCCACCGTTTCGTCCTGCGTCAGTCCGTGCAGGTATCGCAGCTGCATGACAAGCTGCTCCTTTTCTGATAGAGAGACATAAGAAAAGGCCAGCAGTTTCGCCGGCCTTGAATTACATCTTTTGAGCATTGCGCGCACATCGTCGCGGGTCACACCATCACCTACTTTTTGCGAGTTGGCTTTTTCTGGCGTCCAGTGCCGCCGCATACGTTGCAGGGCATGGTGTCGTCACTACTGTTGGTTTTGCGTTTCCTGGTTGTCGTTGTTACTGTTGTTATCTTCTGCTTCGCCATCATTTACACCGTCCTTCTGTGCTTCATGATACTGTGCACTTTCACCGGATTGATAAACATTATTACCTCTGCCGGTTCCGGTATCTTGTTCCACTGTGGTGGTAGTTGTGGTTGTCGTTTCCATCTGGCTCTCGTACCAAAGAAAGGCGCCGACAATCAAAAGGTTTGCAACAATCGACGCGATCAGCAGAATCCACATCCGCTTGAAATATTTCTCATACTGCGCGGATGCATCATTCATGATGCGAGCTACCACAGCCACCTGCGACAGCGTGTCCTGCTCCTTTTCCAGCTCTTTCATCATATCATCGTTTTTATTCTCGTCCACACCTATGCCTCCCTGTTATTTCAAAATCAGCATCATAACTGCGCCCACAATCGCGCTCACCACCGCTGTGATGGTGGTTTTGGTGATTGTGGCCCAGTTTTCGGATGGTGCAGACACGAGCTTTGTAATTTGATCGGACAGCTTGTCAATCTTTGCGTCGACGCCTTTAATACTGTCCAATGCCTGTATGATTTTTTGCAGATTCAAATCCCCTTTTTTATCAAGAGTATTGATTCTGTCCCAAAACTCGCTGTGTGATTCTCTGTTTTTGTCCATATCCTGTTCCAGCCGTTCGATTCTGGACAGATACGGGCATTTCTCACAGTCCGGCACGCGATCCCTCCTCTATATGATAGATGATTATTTAGCCTCTGTCAACCGCACCCTTGAGGCCGCAGCAGTTTTTGCTTTCCTTTTCTGCTTTCTTTTCGGCTTCGCTCTGACGCTTGCCAACAGCCTTAAAGTAATCCTTTACCGCCTCGGTGATGGCCTTGTCCACTCCTGCCACATCTGGGAGATACAGGTGGAGCATCGGCGCGGAGTTTGTGCAAAACCATGGGATATCCTTTACATCCCGAAAACCGATTGTTTCGGCACCCAGCATCATCGGCTCAAGGCCAATCATCCGCAGCTGATGCTTGTAATAGCCCTGCGCCTCTTTGCTGGCCTCGGTGCTCCTGCGCACCACATGGCCGAGCCGGTCACCCGCAATCCCCTCGATTTTGGTGGTTTTTACCTTGCATCTTGCGCTCTCGTAGATAAAAAGCACGTACTCCGGCTGGAGCTGTGCAAGGGTGTAGTAGTTCTTGTATGATGCTGTGCCCTCCATCAGAGTTACATTCTTCATGCCCTGAATTTCCATTTCCTTCGCAATCTCTTTTGCTAGGCTGTTTCCGTCAATAGCAACGATCGCAATTTTCTTCTTGTCGCAATAAATATTCATAAGATGACCTCCTATCTAAAATCCGGTTTTCGCGGCGAGTTCGTGTGTATCAAGCCCAAGATTTTTCCAAGCGTTTTCAATCGCCACTCTCACAGTTTCTGCATCAATTTTAATCCCATGCGAAAGGCACTGATTGGTGATGTACTCGCTCACCCAGCGCAGTTTTGCTTCGCCCTGTCCCTGCGCGTTAAAGATGATTTCTGCCGCCTGCACGCCGGCAATCGCATAGGTTTTTACCATCTGCCATTGTGCATCGGTGAGCTTGCTTTTGATGAGCGGCACAATCACGCTGGTAATCACTAAACTCATTAAGCCGATTAAAGCTACCACAATCTGTGTAATGTCAATATTCATGTCGCACCTCAAATTTGTTTTACATAGCAGAAGAATCCTTTCTTCTGCAAATCGTCAGCGGTTTTCTGTGCTGTTAGCTTGTCCTTAAACTTGCCTACACATACCTTTACCATATCTGTCTTGTCGTAGAATGTAAAATATCCTAGCTTTGCCAGCTTATCATGTAAAGGCAGAGCGGATTCCATTGTTTGAAATGCTCCAACTTGTACCGTATACTGATAAGATGGGTTTACGGCGGCTGTAGGCTTATCTGACGGCTCATCAGTCTTAGCCAATGAGATTAGTTCATCGTATGGAAACAGCTCTCCGGGGCAATGTGGTCGTGTTACAGTGTTAATCTCACAGTGTCCAATCATGTGCTTCCTATCAATCGGTATTTCAACACCATAGATGCGTTTAACCTCTGATACAATGTGTTTGGTAAGTTCTGCCGCCGCTTGTAACTGCTTTTCTGTTAATTTGCCTTTTGTTTTACTCCAATATCCAGCGCACTCAATGCTAACGCAATAAAGGTTCGGATTCACATTGGTTCTCATTTTTACCAGAGGATGAGTAGGTTTCTTTACTACTCCCTGCGTATATGCGGCTTCTGTTAATGGAACAAGCTGCGTAATCTCTCCATTTTCACCTAGTACATAATGACTAGAAATACCGCTGTTTGGATTGCACTCCCAAGCTACCGTACCGTTATATGTACCATCAGCGATATGCCACACAATCAGGCATGGCTTTTGTCCGTATCTGCTACAGTGGTGGGGTGACTTCATTTGTTTTATTTGTGTCACTTTTCTTCCTCGTTTCTGCCACTATCCTTGTCCCTTTTGATTTTGGCTAAATTCCACAACTCAACTGTGATAAAGCCAAAAAATACAATCGTAAGCTGCGGCTCTGGCTGTACCCCTGTGCGCCATTGCATCAGCAAGCAGATGCCTGTATAGCCGATTGCTAATCCAATGCACAAAAGCACGATGAGCCGGGAAAACAGCCCTTTGTGTTTTGCCTTGCGCCGCTGGGTAGCTTTTTCCTGCTCTGCCACCATGGCAGCTACTCGTTTAATTTCTTCGTCTGTCATCGGTTAAATCACCTCCGCATACTTTTCCTCTGCCAGCATCACAAGCTCGGCGTATTGGGTTTCATCAATGCGGCTCATGGCAAAGTATACATCCAGCTTTTCGGTGGCATCCTCTTTGGTAGCGTAAAATTTTTTGTTGATAAGATTGGTCATTAGCTTTACAATGATAGTGCTATTCATTTAAACCCTCCTGAGATAAGATATTGTTCGTGTCGTTTTGTATCATTTCCGCTTGTGTTTCCAGCGGCATGAGCGAGAGAGTAGCCGCCTGATTTGCATGGTACTGAGATACCAACGCTTTGAGTTTGTTATCAATGTAGTTTTTGGTATCTGCCAAATACTGCACCTCTAAGCCTGCATTATCGCTTGCAAACAAGTTAGTGGTGGGATAGTAGGTGTGTAGTTTTTGATAGGTGGCTATTAGCTCAGGCGATAAGTCATGCTCGATAGGGCTATCTAATCGGTACAGCACCGTTGCCCCTGTGGTAAGTTGCCCCGTGCTGCTCATCCACAGCTCTCCTACTGGCTCACCGTTGTAGCTGTCGATTTTTGCAATCCTCTGTACCCACTTGCCTCTCACAAAATCAACCTCATCACACACCCACTGTTGCTTTTTGTTATCAGTGTAGTTGCCGCCGCTTTGCACAGGAATTCCGGGCAATCCTTCTGGGGTTGGGATAGTGATAGATTGCGACCGATGTGGCTCCCATGGCAATGGGGACGTGCCATAATTTAACATAGGCTTAAATGTAACATCGTAATTTTGGACTACATCAATTCGCAGATTGACGCCAAGCACGTCTCCGACTTGCAACTCGATGGAAACTCCGCTTTCAGCGGATTTAAACGAGCCTCCATTAACATTATATATCAATCTAGGACTACCGCCTTGTAAACTGCTTCTCGCGCTTAGATAGCAGTAAACATGAGTGGGTGCGGTAAACACGGCAATTTGAGTGTTGTAATTTTTTGTTTCCGGGGTTCCACTAATCGACAAAATTCCATTCCTTGCAACAGCCTTTACTCCGTATAATGAGAAGTCTTTGTCCGGTATATAGATTAAATTTGCACCTGTCACATCTAGCTCGAAGCTACCGTGCTCTCCCGTGCTTACAAATGGTACTGGATTTTCTGGGCTTGGTTCTCTGTCCTGTGTCGTTTTTCCAAAGATTTTTAAATCCTGCAAAAGAAATTCCGCACTGTCTTTTAGACTGATAAGCTCACCGCTCACCGTAGGTCTAATAGCTGCCATCAGTGGCATATATCTGGCATCGCTTTCCGCTTTGGTGTATGCGTCTACTGCCACTTCACCCAGCTCGTAGCCAGTGCCGCCAGCATTTACCATCGGTACTTTGCCAGCGTCCTGAGCTGTTGGTTCTGGGACACCTAACCCTGGATCTCCTTTGGGGCCTTGTGGCCCTTCCGGCCCCTGTTCGCCTTGTGGCCCTGCCGGGCCTTGCTCTCCCGGTTCTCCCTGCGGCCCGGTGTCCCCTTTCGACCCCGGCTCTCCCTGTGGGCCGGTTTCGCCTGTCGGCCCTTGTGCGCCATCCTTGCCCGGGCTGCCCGCTCCCTCAATTGTTACATTGATTTGCGGGCAGAGGTCAAGTGTCGATACTCTTACATCCATCTTAGTAGTCATAAGTCACCTCCTGCGCAACTGTAAAGCGCGACGGTTTTACAATCGTTTTAACTGCACCGCCCGCAAAGGTAAGCTGCAAATCGTAGACATATACCCCGAAACTGAGCGATTGTGTATCCTCTGGCCAAATAGGTATATCCACTATGTTTCCCTCAAACTCGGTGATCTCCTTGTGCAACAAAATCTTGCCGCCTACATAGGAACGCACCGTCATCTCCAGTTTGTCCCCTAGCTGCAGCTCATATCCGCTGATTGTTACCTCTATACACTCGCTGTCTCCACGGGTCATTGTTAGGTTGGTGCCAGATACAATCAAGACAAATCACTCCTTAATTTCCACTCATTGCCCTCCGTTGGCTCCCAAACGCAGGGAATCATGTCCTTTTTGGATTCCCACACAACGCCGTCCTTGCGCACCAGGTCGCCGGTGTGGACGTGCATCCCGTAGGCCCAGGGCTTGACGCCGTCCGTGCCGGGCACAACGTGCGGCACATAGATGGCAAGCAGGCCGGTGCCGTCAGGCGGGTAAATTGCCTGCGAGGTGGTATCCTGCTGCACCTGATAGGCAATGCCCTTGTGGGTAATCAGCTGCCACTGCTTGTATGCGGTGTCCGGCTGCCATACAGGATAGACAGAGGCAAGATAGCCTGCGCTTTCGGGCAGGTCGGCCATCAGGTTTGCAGACTGTATCTGCATCACATCCCCCATCGCCAGCATCATCGGCTGCATGGCGGTGAGGGCCGTTGCCTGCATCTGTTCATACACTCCAGCCATCGGGTCATATGGGAGCAGCTCGGTCTTTTCCTGCGTTTCAGGGTCTGTGCGGTAAAATCTGCCATCCCGATAAGTATCGCCGATTCCCACGCCCAGCCCCTCTGGGATGGTGATAGCGTTGCCAAAATCAGAGGCGTTGCGCGGGTCGATTTCGATGATGTTTGCAACAGTGTTGTTATCGATTACTGCGTGTCGCATGGTTGTCCCTCCTATCTCGCGTTACGGATAATGCAGATGCCTTGAGCACCAGAGCCGCCACCATTGCCATAGTCTACTGCGTTCGCACTATCACCACCGCCACCGCCACCACCATACCCGCCACCAGCTTTTCCCCCAACAAAGAAATCACTAATTGTTCCACCTGTATATCTACCTGTTGCGGCTAAGATGGGGGTTCCTCCTCCCCCAGCTCCGGCTGCTCCTGTTACTGAGCCACCACCTGAGTGTCTACACGAGCCACCACCTCCGCCAGAATATAAGTCTGCCCCTGAATCTCCAAACTCTCTCGTTGTTTTGCCTTGCCCGGACCCGCCGGGATACTCACGGTAATATGTTCCACTGCTGGTATATCCACCGCCAGAGCCTCCATCAGTGCCTCCTGCACCGGCGGTTTTGGTGAGCCCTGTAACCGACCCGCCACCTCCGGAACCACCGCTTCCGCCTCCGTTATGTGAGCTACTTCCGCCTCTTGCCGAAAAAGAATCAAAAGAGCTTGCACCTCCGCCATTACCTGAACTCCTATTGCCAGATGCGCCACCAGCCCCAACTTGAATTTGCACCCTTTGACTTTTGCTCATACTCACTTTTTTGTGGGTGGCTGTATAGCCACCACCTCCGCCACCAGATGAACTGCCAGAAGCTCCACCGCCAACTAAAAATACATCAATCTCTGCATCTTCACTCAGCCATGTCAGCACACCGGAGGAAAGGAATTTAATGCGCCACCAGCCCTGTTCCGTGTTATCTTTGAGAAGCGTTGCATTTCCGGTATAGTCATACTTTGGCCAGATTTCTGGTATGTAGGTTTTCACAGCAGGAGCTTTGTATTTGCCGTTTTTGCCGATGGTAAACACTGCAAAATGGTAGTTGATGCTGTCCTGAAGGCCCGACACAGTGACGGTGGTGTCGGTGCCGCTGTAGACCTCGATGCCGTCGTTCGGGTTTTCGGGGTCACTGTCGATTTTCTGAATGACCTTTGTCACGCTGTAGCTCTGCTGGGTCGGATTGGTCCATGTCAGGGTAGCGCTCCCTTTGTTTCCTTCCAGCTTTAAACCGCTGACCGGATTCGGCACATCAGAAGGTGTTGCGCTGGCAATCGCGCCGGTGGCGTCCATCTGGAATTTGTTCTGGCTGTTATACGCAAAGCCGCGCCCGTAGTAGGTGCGCTCCCACTGCACGCCCTCGGTATATGTAAAGGTGGTGCCGGTGCCCTTGTACACCTGTGTGCCGTCGGTCACGCTGTTGGGTGCGCTGCCCTCTTTGATGACCAGAATCATGCCGGCAAAGTTTTCGTCCGATGGGTTTGTCCAGGTAAAGACGATGCTTGGCGTTTCTCCTTCAGGTGTGCTCGCCTGCATATTGCTGACCTGCGCCGGTAAAGGTCTTGGCGCTCCGCCGCCGGCAGACGCCCAGCATCGACGGGAGGTCTTGTCAAAGTTGATGGTCACGACCTCGCCGGCCTTCCATGCCTCACTCAGCGCCGGGTCGGTGCCCTGATAGAGGTTATACACCACATCGTCCACCGTGATGGTGTCGCCCTCGGCAAAGGCACGGGGCATTTTGACAGTCAGTGAAAACATTTCGGTTGCAATTTTCAGCAGCGGCTTAATAGTGAAATCAGTTCCCTGCGCCTCAACCGTTCCGGTGTTGGAAAAGCCGTTCCAGCTTTCAGCCAGTTCATCCAGAATAACAAAGTTAGTGGTAACCTCACTGATTCTTGCTCTGTCTTTTGGACCTGCTACTTTTAACCCCAGCAGTTTGGTTGTATCCAATTATTCTACCCCCATTTCAATTCGTTCCCAGGTTGTTGCTTCCAGCTCTTCCCAGGTTTCGTATTTTTCTTCTACCTCTTCCCACGTCTGATACAGGAACCGGACAATCACCTTCAGGTTTGCGGGGATCAACTCATACAACAGCTTGATGAGTGGAGAAACGTCCGCTACCTCGATGGTGTTTTTGTAGGTAATCAGGATGGTGTACGGTTCCAGCTCCATGTAAAAATCTTCCCAGTCGTAATAGGACACCGCTTCCCAGGTATCGAAGTCGTCCTCGATCTCCTGCCAAGTGCGGATGTCCTCATTCCACCAGAGATAGATGCTGACCGGTACCTGCAGATAGGTTTCGACAACCTGCCGCACCACTTCCAGATTGATTGGAATACGTGCAAGCAGCCGTGCCATTACAGCGGCTCTGCGCTGCTCGAGCGTGCTGCCCGCAGGTGGCTTGATGTTAAGAATCTTTTCCCATCGGCTGATACCGATTTCAGTCGCCGTGACAATAAACTGGTCCTTCATTGCGGTGTCGAGAATGCCGTACAACCAGTTAAATTCGGGGTTTTCTGCGCTGGTGATATACCCCATTTCCCGTTGTGCCCGCACCAATGGCGGCTGGTAATTTTCAATTTTAGCTTCCCGCATCCGCAATCACCCCCAGCTGTGGGATTTGACTTTCGGAAAGCAGCAGGTTTGCATCTCCTGCATTGAGGCGCGTGCCGCTGATGTCCAGAACACCCTCCAAATCAAGCAGTCTTCTTTCGATCTGCGAGATTCTCACCACAATCATGTCGGTGTTTTCCCACTCTTTGGTCAGTTTAAGCAGATACGCCTTGATGCTTTCTTCTGCGCTGGGCTTTACCTTCTCCCAGTCATAACCGTCCTGATAGGTCAGACTAAAAATAACGTCGATTTCCAGTGCCTGCGCCGCCATGATGGTAACGTAGTGTCCGATGGGCGCAATCGCCATGCCGTGTCCGTGTGAATCCACCGGATCGACCTTCTGCTGTACATCCTCAATCAGTTCCTCGGTAGGAATGTCGTATTCGCCGTCCAGCAGTTCAATACCAACCGTTCCAGGACCGTTCCAAATGGGATATACCTTGACCGCTCCCACACCAGGAATCGCTTTTACCTCCTTTTTGTAGTAGGCAATGTTTCCTGCGTATGACATGTCATAGTAGGAATCAAGGATGCGCTGCCGGAAGGATTCGGTGTCCTCCTCGTCCTCGCCTGGGATGAGGATTTCCTCCAGAACTGCCTTTTTCAGTCCCTGGATGTATTCAATCGGGATCATATCCCCCAGATGTCGGTTTCCCTCGGTTCCGGCAGTCTCACACTGCGCAAGATAGGTGTACTGACTAACCCGCGAGGTGATCGTAAAATTCACCAGATCGACCGAAAAACGGCTATCAATCGGCACCTCCATATTAAAAACCGCTTTGCCGATGGCATAGGTCGCAGGGTATGGATATAGTTTTCTTTCCTTTCCACGCAGAATAAGTCCCCAGCGAGACGCAGTATCCACAAAGGTTTCTTGATAGATACCGTCCGCTTCAATGAGCATATTCTTAAACTCCAACGCTGCCGCTGCGACCGCATTCCAGTTGACCGAACCTTCCCTTTTGTCCGTACCAGCTGGCATACGGTCCAGCATCCGGTCGCGTATCATTTCCACTGTAATGTTTTCAAACAATCTCCACACTCACCCCGCTTTCTGTCAGCACAATCTGCGCTTCAAATGTTCCCACATTGCTCTGCACTGCGAAATTAACAGTAAGTTTTGTCCCTTCATGGGCAAAAGAAAAACCGTCCGCCTGCGTGATACGGTCGTCTTTAAGCAATGCTTCTTTGATTCTTCTTTTAATTTCTGGCATCACATACGGTATCGGTTTTCCGTACAGGTCGTATGTCTGCAAGCCGTATTCCCAAGAATAGATGGGATATTGATACCGTTCTATTCCCAGACGGTGATATACCGCCTGTTTGACTGCTTCCAATCCGTCGGTCATGCCGGAAATGATGTTGCTGTTTAAATCAAGGCGATAGGTTAAACTTGGTTCCTGTACAATCTCGATAGGCTCCCTTAACAGTCCTTGTGTCTGTGGTATCAAATCCATTCACCTTCCGTTTGCGGATCGTCGATGCGGTCCAGCACAATATACCGGCTTCCGCCGTTCTGCCGGATCATCATTACCTTTTCACCGACCTTCAAGCCGTTGTAGATTTTGATTTTCTTCCTGCCCTGATAGGCATGTTTGTGGTGAGAATCAAAATCATCTTCAGCTACATTTGGATGGTCATGCATGGTGATAAGGAAATTGTCGTTGACTGTGTAGTGGCTGACTTCAATATCGACCTCATAGTCCTTGACCGCATGGGTCAGAATTAGCGCATTCTCTTTGATGGTCTGCTTCTGGTTGACAAAGATTTGCAACGGTTTTGCGCTGATGACCTGTCCAAACAGGATGATGGTTGGTTTCTGGGAATTTTGTGCATCCACTGACATCTGTTTCATTGCTTCCAGCACTTCGATTGCGCCCATTAAATAAATTCCCCTCCAATCAATCTGAGGTCTGCAGACCAATGGTCGGTGGTAATGTGGTGGGTGACTTTTTCCGCTACCATGTAGTTTTGGATTTTTACGTCACCCAGATTGAGGATCGCTCCAACCGAGTTGCCCGCCTGCAGCTTTCCTTTCATCACACATCCGCTGATGTCCAGTCCGCGGGTAACCTTGTTGTAATACTCCAGCAGTGCATCGGCTTTCACCTGTCCGCTGGTCGGGTCATTGAGCTGTTCGGTGTACTGCAGCACGCCCCACCGGTTGATATTCGAGCTGTCCTTTGCAATGTACAGCTCCCTTGTTCCGCTTTCCTCGTTGTCGTAGTACAGCCGGATTTGATTGTAGGTCAGCTCATCAATCGAGGAGGTATAGGTATAATTCTCACCGGTTTCCTCGTCGATCAGTACGTCGGTTTTCATGCTCTCAATGTTCTGCAGCGTAAGTTTCCCAAAATCATCGTAGAGAACAAACAGGACGCCGGTGTTCATCAGCGTCAAGTCCATGGCGTTCTGAATAATGTCGTAGAGTGTTTCTTCCTCCTCATACTGCGTCATAGCGTATCCGCCATTTGCAAGCGTTCCCACATTCAGCTGGAAGTCCTCTGCAATCATCCGCACTACATCGCCCACCTGCTTGTTTTCATACTGATAGGTGTTTTTGTTTTTGACCAAATATTTGATCTGGTCGTAGCAGGTCACCTTGATTTTATGTGTTTTGTCACGGCTTCGAGAAAAAACAAATCCATAAAAAAGAGGGATGCCGTTTACCTGTAAGGATACAGCGCTTCCCTCGTCAAATTCAATGCCCTGGTCCTGAATCACCGTAAAGGTGAGCTTTCCAGGGGTATTTTTTCGGTTTGTTTCCCAGATGATATTGTCCTCCACCGCCGGCTGAATAACGGTACTTCCTGATTCAATCAGCAGGATAATATCATTTTTGTACTCACTCAAAATACAATCACCTGCCCTGCTGAGATTAGATTGGGATTGCTGATCCCATTCTTCGCTGCCACATCGAGATACTTCTCCCCATTGCCAAGCTGCGTCTGGCAGATGTTATACAGCGTGTCCCCTTCCTTGACGGTATAGCTCTGGGCAGCCTTCTTTGCTGTGACGCTGCTTCCTGCAGAAACCAGGCTTCCTGTTGTGCTTCCCTGTTTGATCTTAACCGTTTTAGCGCCCCATTCTTTATACTGCAGGAAATTTGCGGAAACAATAGTATCCATTCCCTCCCCTGCGTCATCAGTGATGCTGTAATCTTCCAGCGTGACATTGAGGTTGGTATCATGCAGCAGCTGTCCTGCCGGTGTCATGCGCGACACAATCAGCGGAAAAACTGCCTTTTCTACCTTTAAACTCTCCAGATGGGAAAGTGCAGAGGATATATCAATGGAGTTATTTGAAAACGGGTAGGGATTTGCCGGCAGCATAAATTCAAACGAGATGTCTGTCAATCCTGGCTGTTTGAGGATATTGACCTCTCCTTCATTGATCAGGTTGACCGTTTCATTCTGGTTGTTGATTTTCACGGTCATTTTAGAAGGAGTGACAGGAAGCTCCATCCCGTCGATATAGAAATAATACATCCTGTCACCTCCTTATTTGTGGACGCCGCTGGCCAGCATCTGAGACTGCTCATAGAGAACGTCAAAGACGTGGTTTGCAACACCGTCCAGATCCACCTCTGAATTGACGTTGTTATGGTTGGTCATCTGTACCGACACATCTGCAAAGGTAAATCGGTTGATTGCCTTCTGCTCTGCGATGTCCCTCATGTACTTCAGGTCCTCCTCTGCGATACTCATAGCATCTGCCATTTTTTCGGTATTTCCCGCTACCTCGGAAATTCCACTGCTCATAGCGTCAAAGGTTCCACCCATGCCGCCGATTCCAAGCGTGTCACCGATGCTCTGCTCAATGCCCTGACCTAAATTGTATCCTGCGTCCCAGGCATCACCGTACTCGATTCTTTCAAGCTGCGGTGCGCTGTGTTCGACGGTGATTGCATTTTCGTTCTTTCCCCATGCAATAACATTCTGGCGCAGTCCTTCCAGCCCTGATGTCCAGTCTGTGCCGAATATTGCGTCGATGATGGTGGTAACAACCTTGCCCAGATCCAGAAACCACCCGATAATCTGTCCGATAAGGTTTGCCACAGCATCACCGAAAGAATCAAATCCGCCCATACAGACGTTTAAAATCCATTCGATGATTCCAATAAATGGAGTGACAAATACCGACCAGATCAGCTGTGCAATCGAGTTGATGACACCTATAAACAGATTGATAACAAAGGCGCCCGCAGCCGCCAGTGCGCCGACGATAATTCCAGTGGCTGACAGTGATGCTCCTGTAAATTTATTGATCGCCGCAATGACTGCATAAAAAGCAGCCACAAGCAGCATTACTGCCATAATAATGAGAACAACCGGATTTGCTGCCATTACTGCATTAAGAATTGCCTGTGCAGCTGTCCACGCTTTTGTCGCTGCCGCAACGCCGTTGACTGCAATCTGATAGGTCAAAAACGCTCCCATAACACCCAGCACAATCGGGCCAATGATTTCAATGTTGTTGGCGGTCCATGAAATCAGGTTAAGCACTGGCTGTAAGGCCGTGAGAGCGATATTCTCCATCTGCGTCCAAACCTGTCCCCAGGTCATCGGCATACTTTCAAACTGCTCATTGACGCTTTGTGTTGCGCTCAGCATTGCATTTTTTACAATCTCTGCGGTGATTTCTCCCTCAGATGCCATTTCCCTGATGCTTCCAATCGGCACATCCAGATAGTCTGCAATCGACTGGATAACATTTGGTGCCTGCTCAAATACCGAGTTCAGCTCTTCACCGCGCAGAACGCCGGAAGACAGTGCCTGTGTCAGCTGCAAAGTAGCTGCAGACGCACCCGCCTGATTTGCTCCTGCAATGACAAACTGTTTGTTGAGCGTCTCAGTAAACTGGATCAGTTCATCATTTGTCTGAAACGCATCACCAGCCAGCAAGCCCATCTGGGAAATTGCCTGCGCAGTATCGAGGTAGGAGGCTCTGGATCGCTGCGCACTCTGCATGATCTTTTCTTCCAGCGCTTCCACGCTGCCGCCATCATCCACAATCATATTCAGTCGCGCAGTGGTGCTGGTCATGCGGTCGGAAACTCCAACCAGCTTCTGAATACCCTGTATTCCAACATAAGCCCCAACCATGCTTTTGAGGGTATTCATCAGATTGCTGGCTTGATTTTGACCTGTTTTCAGGCTGTTGTTAAGCTGATTCTGCTCATTGCTTGCTTTCTTGATAGAACTTTCCCAGGTATCCATGGCAAGACCTGCCTTGATAACCTCTTGCCTTGCCTGTTCAATCCTGCTGACATCGATTGCCTGATTTCCTGCTGACTGCATCGCTTGAAAGGAATCAAGCACGATATTCAAAGCGCTGTTGATACTCCTCAGAGGAGCAGAAACGCCGTCATAAAGCTGAATTGCAGTCTGTATTGTCGCCATGTCTGCCCCTCCTAACGGTTTTTATGTTGGCGTTTTATTTCCTCCTGCTGTTCCTTCTCTTTCTTCGTCCGTACCAAGATGGATGCAGCAATAAACGCCTTTTCTTTTCGTGACATTATCAGATATTTGGACGGAAGAATGTGCAGCTCCTGCAGGCAGTAATGTGCTACATTTGCCTCTGGGTCCCCGTCCAATATCAGTTTTTTGCCTTTTCAATCTCAGTGTTCATGTTTGGTTCATAGCCACACAGTTTCTGGGCACAGGTAGTGAGAGCCGTTTTTTCCGCCGGAATCAGCATTTCGCCCAGCAGGTCAACTGGATCTTTCACGCCATAGCTGTTCTGAAGCTCTGCGTTGTACAGGTCTGGATAAACCACGCAGGCGGCTGTCAGTTTTGCAACATACTCTATACCGTCCATCTGCATGGTGTAATGATCTTTTTTGCCTGGGGACGCAACCGTCTTCGTACACTCTGCCTTTAAATCATCGTCTTCTTTGGCGCTGATCGCCCGAATCTCCCACTGGATCGGTTTTCCTTTTTCATCAATAAAGCGGTCGGACACCACCATCTTGATGTTTTCCGGCCGCTTTACCTTCTCTTTAAAAAATGCGTTAAGGCTCATATTTTATCGCTCCTTTAAAAAATGGCATAAAAAAGCCGCCCTTTATGGACGGCAATTTTATTTAAAAACATTTTTGAATCAGTGCCTTGTACTTTGCATCATCAATTTCAATTAGGCTGTTTTTACCATCTTTGAATTTAATTGCTACAGTATGAACACCGATGTTTTTAGCAGAAACTCCCGCTAAAAGTCCAACAGGGCCTAATAGCGCAGCGCCTACTGCACCTCTGACAATTCCGCTTGAAGCACTTTTTCTTGTTTGTTCTGTGATTAGGTCATAGCTTTCTATTTGAGATTTATCGAGCATTACCTTGCTACTGCCTGTAAAGTTAAGAGGTATGTACAATCCAGCAGCGTTCAGGCAAACAATTTTACCCTGATAATCTCCTGCAATAACCATATTTTTGGCTTTTGCCATATTATCATCTCCCTTGTTTTAAAATATAAACTAAATCAAGGGAAAAATCAAGTTGTTTACATACCTTCCAGTTCATTGAACATCTCTGGCATATCCCAGTCATCAAAGGTTCCAGAAAGGTCTTCGGTCAAAATCTCATCGCCTGTCGTAAATTTGGCAAGAATGGTGCTGTCAAGATAACAGCCTGTGTGAGTAATGGTCTGCCGTCCAGCTCTGGAGGATGGGTCTTCATTGCTCACCTGAATCTCAAATGGTTCAATGATGCCAGTCTTTTTGTACTGCAGCAGCCACATTCTCAAAACCGACTGATTGTAATGTGCCTTTGCAGTCCATGTTCCGGTGGCACCGGTGGGCTTTTTACCCTTCTGAACACGTCCGAGAATCGGTACATCGGTCAATGTAACTTCCCATTTTGATTCAAACTCGGTCAGCTGCATCAAATTATATCTTCTACCCATCAGGGTGACATAAACTTCCGCAAGGGAACCGCTGACAGAATCCCTTGCTTCCATAAGGTTTGCCATTTATCTTCCCCCTTCCTACTGCGATACAATAACTCTCATGTACAGCTGGGTCATTGTGTTCACCGGTGTGATTTTGTCAACAACCACAATCGCGGTCGATTTTTCGCCCTTCTCCACCGTGACGTTTGCACTGTCAAAATTTTCGATTGCACGCTGTGTCTGAAGGATGTTGTGGTGGTTTACCACATCGTTCCAGAAGCTCACACGACCGGCAGCGTCGTTTGGAATCTTGCCGAGGTATTTGGTGTTAAAAATTGCGGCAATATCGTTGCCGATCTGGTCGATCACACGGATAACCTGATTTCGCCCAAACTCCTCCTGCTTATCTTCGGTGAAGGTGGTCAAAGTATTGATGTCGTCAAGTACCCTGACATCATTATCAACACGGTGGAAAATAAACTTTCCGCTGCTCAACGCCTCTTCCAGCTGGGTCTGGGTGTAGTTTACGTCAATAGTAAACTCTCCATCATAGGAGCTGTTGGTAAGCGATTCATTGATCGCGCATCCTGCCTGTGCGCCGGTTACCCAGTACACCGCCGAAGATGCCGGATATGTACTATCCTTTGTATCATTCTCCACCGACACAACGCCTTCAAAGTCACTGTCAGACTTCTTGTGCAGTACGGTCACAAACTTAACGCCCACCTGATCCCTCATACGCTTGGTATAGGACACAAACAGCTTTTTGATCTCATCGGTTGTCGCAAGGCATCCCAGTGCATTAAACTTATAGCTTTCAAATGCATCCAGTGCTGCCTGATACTCTGTTCCCGTCACTGGTTCTCCGCTGGTACCGCTGGTCAACGGCGTGGAGGCTGTCTCCTGCAATGTTGCTTCCTTTTTCCAGGTAACATAGTCGTTATCAATCAGTTCTGCCTGCTGCTTGACAATCTGTTCATCTACCACCTGAAAGTCCATCAATGTCTGTACACGATAGGATTCTTCCTCATCCACATCCTGCTTGATGACAATCTTCAGGTCGTTGCCTTTGGTGCCGCTGTATTTTGCGTCTGCATAGGTACAGGTCGCCTTTGCACCAGTATTTAAACGGTAAAAATATGCTTTTTCACAGTGTTTGAAAAGGTCCCTGATACCCTTCACGCGCTCGTCATCCGCCGTATATCCAAACAGTTTGAGGGAATACCGTTCAAAATCATCGGCAGTCACCTCAAACACCTTCCCTTCCGGTCCCCAGTCAAGCTGCACCGGCAAAGCTGCTACACCGCGTTCTCCAATGGTGTAAGCCTTTGCAGCCGACACAAAGTTGATATAGGCGCCAGGAAGGATTTTGTTTTGTGTGGTGAATGTACCTCCACCTAATGCCATTTACTCCACCTTGCCTTTCATGAATTTGTCGATTTTGTTCTCGACTTCCTGAATGGTGTACTTCTTGTCATCCTCCAAAATCGCATCCAGCAGATCGCGGCGGTGCTGGTAGCGTTTGGATTTGATCAGATCCTCTTTTGCATATCTGCCGCTTTTTTCGTCCATGTTATCCCTCCGTTGTTGTGATGCTGCTTGTCATTTCTTCCATCAGTTCTTTATCGATCTGTCTGTTTCTTATCATGTTGTAATTGACAAAAAAGTGCAGGATACCGTCCTCCACCTGCCAGTGGATGTCTGTGCCGTGAATTGGCTCCTCCGGCAGAATCCATTCCAGACAATCGAGCAAGCGCTCTGCCGTGCTTTGCAGCTCTCGATTGTTCGATTCATCCTTTGGAAAATAATGAATATCAAATGGATTGAGCTGTAAAAACCGGTTTTGAAGAAACTGCTGCTTTGAGACTTCCAGAACGGCAATAAAAAAGCAGGGCTCATTTAGTCCCTGCAATACATTGTTTTGGTATACCTCATATTCATCCCCGAACTCCTGATTCAAGGCTTTTGAAATCCCATACACTATTTTATTGATCACCGCTCATCACCTGCCTCAAAAACTTCTCAAACTTTTTTTGAATTAACGCTGGAGCCATGTTCTGGATTTCCTGTTCAGTGGTGGTCATCATAAATTTGCCAGGCACCCAAGATTTCTTTAGAGTTTTTCCAATCTGCGGTACAAACCGTCCTGGTTTCTGCCGGTGTCCAAACTCCACATAGCTTGCGTATTCTGTTGGATTGATAATCTCAATCTCATACCCATTCGGCTTTTTGGTGATATTCCCTATCGTCCATCCGCGTCTGAGTGTTCCTCCGGTATAGCTTCCCCAATAGGCGCCATATTCTTCATCTGTTAATATTCCTTGCTCTGGCTGAACACCTACTGGTGATCTCTTTTTGACTTTCGCAAGAAATCTTGCTGCAAGCTCTTTTGATATCTGCACACAAAAGGCATCAAAATCCGTGTTAGCTGCCCGTCTGACCTGAAGTTCCAGTTTTTTTAATTCCTCAAAGTCGGTACTTCCCCATTTGGTCATCATGCCCACCTCTTCCAGAGTTCCAGATTGATCTCCTGATGGCAGGTAAACCACCCTGGTTCCCCTGAGCGGGCAAAAGTGAAGGTTTTGCCCTGCCTTGTGACAACAATTTTGGAGCCGGCGGGCACTTCCTTCTGGTTGGTTAAAAACAGTTTTGCCGCCTGACCAAGGGAAGGGACGTTTCCTTCCCTTGTGGTCGAAAGCGATTCAAAAGAAAGTTTGCACGGTTCCTCTTCAAAAAGAGTTTCTTCCACAAAATCGGTCAGTTTGCTTTGCTCGTCTTTCTTTTTCACTCTGACAATTACAGTGCACCGGTCTGTCCAGAGCTTTTGCAGCGTTCTTTGCTGTCGTGCCTTATTCCATACCATTACCACACCAGCTTTCTGTATCGGTTCAGCTGATCCTGTCCATAGGTCATAAGATAGTTGATCAGATATTCTGCCGTCATCGTTTCATCGGCAAAGGAGATGCTGGTATCTCCCTCCTGAATCGACTTTTCTGCCTGTTCTATCTGAAATCCGCTGTCTTCGAGCTGACCGGCACTTTTTTTGAGCATAAGATACTGTCCAGCAATCATATACAGCTCTACCGTTTGCAGTCCCTCTGGAATGGTATTCTGATTGGTCTTGTTTTTGATGGTATCTTCGATCAGATTGATTGCAAAATCAACCAGCGGGTTGCTGGCGGCGTCTGTGATACCAAAGCATGACAGAAGTTCAATTACCTTTTCTTTCATGACTTATTTGCTGCTGGAAGTAGATTTCGCTGCCACTGTTTCTGCCATGGTCATTGCTGCCGCTGCTGCTGTGGTGGCAAGTCCAGTGATAACACCATGCAGGAAAGCAGGACCATGATCCAGACCGATCTGTCCATAAATTTGAATTTCTTCAGATGCTCCCACTTTCGCCAGTGGTTCCTTAAACAATACGCCTTTTCCCGGTACTTCCTGGAATACTGGTGCAACATGTGCCATGTCTGCAATCAGGATACTATCATCTGGCATAAATCGGTCCCACACAATTCCCATTTTGCAGAAATCGGTTTCCAGCTCAGTGACGTTCATACCGCCGACGTTTCGGGAAGCCGGTGTATTATATCCCAGCTGTTTCTCATAAAGCGAGGTGATCAGCTGTTTCTGGAAAGCACCGCAGAACAGCACCATATTGTCAAAATATGCGCCGTTGTTTGCCATTTCCAAAAACAGCTCTTTGAGCATATCAACGGTAAGAAGTTTAGATCCTCCCTCAACATGAGAGGATGTTTTTGCCAGTTCGATCATTCCTCTGGTTTTATTTGCAGTACTTCCGCTTTCTGCCTTATTGTATGTTCCCTGCAAAAAAGAAAACTCAACATCACGCGCGATCTTTTTCAGTCGCTGCTGAACCTGCCAGTCCTCTTCACTCGGTGGGTTTGCCTGCTGTCCCGCGGTGTTCAGTCCGCTCATTCTGCCGGAGTTTGACATCTTTGCATAGGTCAGGCTGATTTTCTCCTGATGGATCTGAACAACATTGCTCTCCTGCTTTCTGTCGATGTGAGAGGCAGCCGGAGCAGTTGCACTTGCCTCCTCCGAAATGTTGGGCTGGGATGCATCTGGCAGATCGAAGAGCACACCGGTTGGAAACTCAAAGTTATCTGTCTGTTTTCCTCCGGTTAAACCTCCTGCCATTGTTAAAAACGGGGTCTGGGATGTGTCCGATGTAAAAAGTTCGCCTGCGTAGTTTGGAAGGTTCCACGTGGTTCCAAGTCCTGATACTGCCATATTTTAAATTCCTCCTGTTAATTTAAACTGATTCCCTCTGCCAGCGCTTCTCTTTTGATCTGAATTGCCGAGAGAGTGTTTCCTGCTTTCATTGCTTCTGTCCATCTTGCCTGATAATCTGATTCCTTTGTGCCGCTGGTCTCGGTCATACCAGACGCAGGTTTTGCTCCCGCTACCTGAATACCTTCCTGCTTCTGGCTGCCAAACAGAAATGCTGTGTCTTCTCCTTCACAAAGCTGTTTTACTGCTTCATCAAGTCCATTGACATTTCCATCATCTCCGAGCTTTGCATCCTTCAGAAAAGGTGCGAGCAGTGCCTTTGCCGCTGTAAGATTGCGGGCGTTTGCACCGGTGAGCGCCTTTTCTACCGCATGATCTACCCTCATTTGGGAAATCTGGTCTGAAAAAGCCTGCGCCTGATCTGCATTCTGCTGCTGGAGCTGGGAAATCTGCTGTTTTAAGCTGTCACTGTCCCCGCTGGACTTTTTGAGTTCCTCCAGCTGACTGTCGCGCAGTTTGAGCTGTTCCTTTGCATTTTTCAGCTCTGCTTTTGTGTTGTTAAAGTCACCTTTGGACACAAATGCCTTTCCCACCTCCTCCGAGATTTTCTGGTCGATCTCCTCGGTATAAGCGTCACCAAGGATTGATTTTAAAAATTCAAGCATTCTTTTCTCCTCCTGCTGTCCTTTTATTCTGGCAAGTCCCAGTGTTGCAAGCCGCTGTTTATTCTCCGCCGCGGTACGGTAAAAAAGGTATAAAAAACCACCCTTTTCAGGATGGTTTAATTAACATGATTTTTTATTTAATTTGAGCATCAGATCCACTACAGGTTCCTCTACCGGCAACGACGGCAACTCTTGTAATCCTTTTTTCTTTCCAACGCCTGTAATTGTATGCATTTCTCCTTCAAGCTGCGTTAAATGATCCTCATTGTAGATAAGCGTTATATCATCTAAATCAAATATTTCTGCGGCTATTTTTACTCCACAATGATTGCACTGTATTCCTGAATGCATTCCATCTGCAGCTCTTACATTATCAACCCGCTTCACACCATCCATAACTTCCCCACAACAAGAGCAGGTTACTTCTGATAATGGAACCTTTTTCATCTTTATCCCTCTTTCACATTCTGCTGTTTCCATTCCTGATATGTCATGTTTGCTGGCACATAGTAGGTTTTACCTTCGTGGTTTCTGGCTGCCCGCTCTCCATAGTTATCATCAAAGTGCGGCACTGTCGTTCCCCTGCATCTGGGGTGAAACGGCGGCGCTGTGATACCTGGCTGATACTGGCTCATGGGAAACACCTTGCCATCCAGCGGCCCGCAGATTTCGCAGGTGTGGCTGTCCAGTGTTTCCACAAGCTCATATTCCTCCACATCCAGTTCCTTGTATACCTCTCTCTGTGCCTGCTCTGAAAAGTAGGAGCTTTCGGTATAGACGAGAAGGCTCGCACGCTGTTCAGATACGTCCATCCTTTTTGCAAGCCTCTGCGCTACCTTCTGCGGGTTTTCTCCGCGGATGATTCCCTGTATCATCTCGGTTTGCAACTCATTTAATAACAGCTGCTTATTCTTCCAGATGCGGTCAGAAAAGTTCTGTCCGTCTGCCGCCCAAGGTTTTGAAAGCAGTGTTTTGAGCTGCCTTTCATCGAATTTCTGAAACGTCCAGCCAATGCCGGTCCCTTTCTGAATTTCAAATGCAGACCTGTAATAGCGATCGGTATAGATGCTCTGCAAAAACTCGTCGAGTTCGTCTGTCTGATTTCCAAAAAGGAGCTCGGCCTGCTGCTGGAGCTGTATTTGAAGTGCTTCCAGTCGGCTGATATGTACCCGCGCAGAAGCGTTCTCCAACTGTTTCATCCACTGGCCGGAAAGCTCGTTTTCCTGTCCCGCTTTGATGTAGTCCTCAACAGTCCATCTCAATTCTTCCAGTTCCCGAGAATTGAGCAGCTTTTTAGCCTCGGCCAGTGTAATCTGATTGTTATCTGCAAATCGTTGATACCAGGTCAAAATATCGGCCTGTATCCGCTGGGAAGCCTTGCAAAACTGCTTTTCAACTGTTTCCATATATTCAACGGCTTTATTTTCTGATTGCTTTTTCAGCTCCAGAAACCTTTTTGTCCAGTATTCAGCGCTGTCTCTTATACACATCTCCGAGCC